>WNFP01000230.1_pt1 | contig 48654 bp, 51 predicted proteins | sample 5400201 | NCBI WGS metagenome assembly WNFP01 (sample SAMN13153355, study PRJNA577476) | soil metagenome | isolation source: 115 cm saprolite under Madrone tree | place: USA:California | collected 2016-06-14 | reverse complement strand
ATGAGCCGGCGCCCGCAAGCCGCTCCCTTGTGACACGGACCACCGTAGTGAATCGTGTGGGCCCGCATACTGTTCCATGGTCGCGCCTATGGCCTTACGGATCCTGTTGTTGGAAGACGTGCCGGCGGACGCCGCGCTGCTCGAACGCCACCTGTCCAGGTCGGGATTGGAGTTCGTCAGCGAGCGGGTAGACACGCGCGCCCGCTTCGAAGAGGCGCTGCGGGACTTCGTGCCGGATATCATCCTGTCCGACCACGGCCTCCCGGGGTTCGACGGAGCCGCGGCGCTCGCGCTGGTCAAGGAACGCTTCCCCACCCTTCCGGTCATTCTGGTTACGGGCTCGCTCAACGAGGAAAAAGCGGTCGAGTTCATGAAGGCGGGCGCCGCCGACTACATCCTGAAGGACCACCTGACCCGACTGCCCGAGGCCATCCGGCGCGCCCTGCGGGAACGGCTGCTGCGCGAGGAGCGCGAGCAAGCCGTCGCCGCGCTACGGGCGTCCGAAGCCCAGTACCGCTCGATGTTCGAGAGCACACCGTATCCCATGTGGGTCTTCGATCTGGAGACGCACCGCGTGCTGGCGGTGAACGGCGCCGCGATCAAGCATTACGGGTACTCGCGCGACGAGTTCCTGGCGCTGCGCATCGAGGACCTGCGTCCGCCCGAGGATGTCCCGGCCCTGCTGCGACACCTCGAGACCATGCCCTCCGAATATCACAACGCCGGTACGTGGCGGCATCGCAGGAAGGACGGGACGCTCATCGAGGTGGAGACCAGCGGTCACGGAATCACGTTTGCCGGCCGGCGGGCGGAGCAAGTCGTGATCAACGACGTAACGGAGCGAAAGCGGCTCGAGGAGCAGTTCCGCCAGGCGCAGAAGATGGAGGCCGTAGGGCGTCTCGCGGCCGGAGTGGCGCACGACTTCAACAATCTCCTGACCGCGATCCTGGGCACGACCGACCTGATGCTCGAGGACATGCAGGCGGACGATGCCGATCGCGAAGGCCTGCTCGACATCCGGAGCGCGTCGGAGCGGGCCGCCGTGCTGACGCGGCAGCTGCTCACGTTCAGCCGCCAGCAGGTGGTGTCTCCCCAGGTGCTGCGCCTGAACGAACTCGTCCTGGAGCTGGAAAAGCTGCTGCGCCGTCTGCTGGGCGAGGACGTGGCGATCCGGGTCGGGGTCGCACCCGATTGCGGGGCCGTGAAGGCCGACCCGGGCCAGCTCGAGCAGGTCATCGTGAATCTCGCGGTGAACGCGCGTGATGCGATGCCGAATGGTGGACGCCTCACGATCGAAACAAAGAACGTCGATCTCGACGCCGAGTATCCCACCGATCGGGTCACCATTCCCGCGGGGCGCTACGTCATGCTGGCCGTCACCGATACGGGGACGGGGATGGACGCGCAAACCAAGGCCCGGATCTTCGAGCCATTCTTCACGACCAAGCCCGTCGGCAAGGGAACCGGGCTGGGCCTCGCTACGGTGTACGGCGCGGTGAAGCAGAGCGGCGGATACATCTGGCTGTACAGCGAAGTGGGACAAGGCACGAGCTTCAAGATCTACCTGCCGCGGATCGACGCCGCGGAGCCGCAAGCGGCGGCGGCCGAGGCGGCGGTGCCGCTCGACGGCTCCGAGACGGTGCTGGTCGCCGAGGACGAAGACGCGGTGCGCCAGATCATCGAAAAGGCGCTTCAGGCGCGGGGGTACACTGTGATGGTCGCACGGGGCGGAACCGAGGCCCTCGCCATCGCGGGCCGCCATGCCGGGCAGATCGACCTGCTGGTGACCGACGTGGTGATGCCGGACATGAACGGGCGGGCCCTGTCCGAGCGCCTGACGCACGTGCGACCCACGATCAAGACGCTGTATCTGTCCGGTTACACCGACGACGCGATCCTGCATCACGGTGTCCTGGAAGAGGGCGTCGCCTTCCTGCAGAAACCGTTTTCGCTCGGAGCGTTGGCGCGCAAGGTCCGCGAAGTGATCGAGGCCCGCCCCTGACGGAGCTGCCCCTCGTCGCCCGGGCGCGGGGGCACGGTGACCGACCGGCGATCATCGCCGGCGAGGGCACGTTCAGCTATCGCGACCTGCTCGACGCCTCGGCGAGCGTCGCCCAGTGCCTGCTCGCCGGGCGCAGCGACCTCGGGGAGGCCCGGGTCGCCTTCCTCGCCCCTCCCGGCTTTCACCACGTCGCCACCCAGTGGGGGATCTGGCGGGCCGGCGGCATCGCCGTTCCGCTCGCCGTCTCTCACCCGCCCGCGGAGCTCGCCTATGTGATCCGCGATTCCGAGGCCGAGACCGTCGTCGTGCACTCCGATTTCGCCGCCATGATGCAGGTGGTGCACCTGCCGCCGGCGACGCGAACCGTCACGACCGACGACGCGGTGGGTACCGCTCCCCGCTCCCCGCTCCCCGTACTGGCGGACGGGCGGCGGGCCATGATGGTCTACACCAGCGGCACGACGGGCAAGCCCAAGGGCGTGGTGACGACGCATGCGAACATCGCGGCTCAGGTCACCAGCCTCGTTACGGCTTGGGAATGGCGGGCGGACGATTGGATCCTGCTCGTGCTGCCGCTCCATCACGTGCACGGGATCATCAACGTCCTCAGCTGCGCCCTGTGGGCCGGAGCGCGCTGCGAGATGCTAGCGAAGTTCGACGCGGAGCACGTCTGGGGCCGCATCGCCGCCGGCGAGCTGACCCTGTTCATGGCGGTCCCCACCATTTACGGAAGGTTGATCACGGCCTGGGACGGCGCCGCGCCCGAGCGGCGCCTCGAATGGTCGGCCGGCTGCGCCCGGCCCCGGATGCGGCTCATGGTCTCGGGATCGGCGGCGCTGCCGGTGCAGCGCCTCGAGCGGTGGCGCGAGATCAGCGGCCACGTCCTGCTCGAGCGCTACGGCATGACCGAGATCGGCATGGCACTCGGCAACCCGCTGCACGGCGAGCGGCGACCGGGATGCGTGGGCACGCCGCTGCCCGGTGTGGAGGTGCGTCTGGTGGACGATGCGGGCCGGGCCGTGCCCGCAGGCACGCCCGGCGAAATCGAGGTGCGCGGCGCAACGGTGTTTCTCGAGTACTGGCGGCGGCCGGACGCGACCGCCGAGGCGTTCAGGGACGGCTGGTTCCGCACCGGCGACGTCGCCGTGCTCGAAACCGGGTCGTACCGCATCCTCGGCCGCTCGAGTGTGGACATCATCAAGACCGGCGGCTTCAAAGTGTCGGCGCTCGAGGTGGAGGAGGTGCTGCGGACGCACCCGGCGATCGCGGAGTGCGCCGTGGTGGGCGTGGAGGATCCCGAGTGGGGCGAGCGCATCTGCGCCGCAGTCGAGCGGCGTGGTGAAGCCGAATTGACGCTCGCCGTCCTGCAGGCGTGGGCCAAAGATCGTCTCGCACCCTACAAGATTCCGCGCGCGCTCCGCTCGGTAGGTGCGCTGCCGCGGAACGCCTTGGGTAAGGTCACGAAGGGCGAGGTGGCGAAGCTCTTCACTGCTTAAGTGTCAAGGAGCTGTCAAAGTTCGGCGAATCCTCTTGTGAGGTCCCGGGCGGGCCGGCATGTTCGGCCTCTACACGGGAACGTTCCGACCCCCGGTCGCCTGCCGCCAGCGTTCACCGACACTTCCCACATCGGAGGCGACGATGACGTCTGTTCGTCACGCGCCAGCGCGTGCGGTGCTGGTGCTGGCGCTTTGCGGCTCCCCTTCCGGCCTGGCGGCGCAATACTCGCGGTCGGCGCTCGATCCCATCACCAGTGCCGTGATGAAGCACCCCATCACCACGTCCTCGAGCGTGGCGCGGGACCACTTCCTCCAGGGCCAGCGGGAATTCGATCTGGGCCGGTTCATCGACGCGAACGTGCACTTCAACGAAGCCGTTGCGGCCGATCCGAGCTTCGCGTTCGCGTACTTGAACGCCGCGTTTACCGCCAACTCGCTCGAAGAGTTCAAGCGCAATCTCGCGTTGGCCGAGCAGCACGCCGCGGCTGCCTCGGAGGCCGAGCGGCTGCAGATCCAGATGGCGCGTAAGGGATTCGACAATGATCTGGCAGGGCAGCTCGCGCTGGGGAAGCAGCTGGTGGAGAAGTATCCCGACAGCCCGCGCGCCTGGCTCGCCCTCGCCGGAGCCCAGATTGGGTTGAACAAGAACGAGGACGGGCGTGCCTCGATCGGGAAGGCGTTGAGAACGAGGACGGGCGTGCCTCGATCGGGAAGGCGTTGGAGCTCTCGCCCAAGCTGTACGTGGCGCACGCCACCATGGGGAACGACTACATCTTCGGGGAGCCGCGCGACTTTACGAAGGCGCTCGCGCACATGCAGGAAGCGGAAGCACTGGCGCCGGATGAGTCCAATGCGCACCTCCTCGTCGGCGATGCCTACCGGGCACAGCGCAATCTCGAGAAAGCCCGCGATGAGTACATGCGGGGCCACGAGCTCGATCCCAGGAGTGCCGCGCTGCTCGTGAAGGCTGGGCACGCCAACACGTTCCTGGGCGACTACGCGGCGGCGCGCGCCGATTACGATTCCGCCATGGCCGTGGGACGGGCAAATGAAAAAGCCGCCTACGCTCCGTTCCGAGCCTACGTCAGCGTGTACGCAGGCGATCCCGAGGCGGCGATCACCGAGCTCAATCGGTTGGTCGCGTCCGTGGACGGCATGAGAGTCCCGGACCCGAAAGCCAACAAGGTCGCCGCGCTCACGAACGTCGTGGTCATCGCGACTCATACGCGCAACCGTGCGGCGGCGGAGCAAGCCCTGAAGCAGCTCGAGCCGCTGCTCATGCAACAGGCCGACGAAGCAGGCAACGCGGCGTTCCGGCGGGGACAACAGGCGACGATCGCATACCTCGAAGGGTGGACCGCTGCGCGCCGCGGGGACTATGCGTCGGCCCAGCAGCAGGCCGACCGCATCAACCAGCTACTCGCCCCAGACGCGAACCCACGGAAGCTCGAGCCGATGCACCAACTGGTGGGATTCATCGCGCTCTATCAGGGCAAGTACGATGAAGCGGCCGCACACCTGCGGCAGGGCAATCTGTTGGACCCGTACATCAAGTATCAGTTCGCGGTCGCGACGGAGGGCGCGGGCGATGCCGCGCAGGCCAAGAAGCTGTTCCGCGAGATCGCCGACTACAACTTCAATGCCTTGGGCTTCGCCCTGGTGCGAAAGGAGGCGCAACAGAAGGCTGGCAAGTCGGCGCTCTAGGGACCACGGCGGCTATCGACGTCATGCGTCGTAGGAGTCGCCCCAGCCCACGTCGAACACGCCGCCGCACTTCCCGCAGCGCATGTTGAGGGGCCCTTTCGCGAGCGGCGCTCGCGCGTGGCATTGCGGGCACACGCCATAGCGGGCACCCCAGCTGTGGGGCAGTTGCCGCGCGTTGCCGGGTCGCGGAACGATCGCCCAGACGCCGGGCGCTCGGCCCGTCATCTGCAGCGCAGCGCGCGGCACGTTGACGACGCGCTGGTTCACGTCCAGGACCGCGTCGGTGGTTGTCACTCGGAGCACCCGATACCATGCCCCGCGCCGTAGCGGGACGCTGGCATCGGAGCGTAACCGTGCCCACTGGCTGCCGCTCACTTTAAGCCTCCTTGTTGTCGAGAACATCGGCGATTGTAGGCGCACTGGCGGGTGACGGCTGTCACGCGTTGCCGGGTCGGTCGCGGATGAGCAGCTTACCGGCTCGTCGCGTCGCGAAGCAGCGGCGGATGGCCGATGGGATGGCGCTGCTGGACGTGCGATGCCAGGGCCAGCAGCGCCTCCTCGCCGAACGGCTTGCCGACGATCTGCAGACCCACCGGCAGCCCGTCGGGATCGACCCCGCAGGGTACCGAGGCAACCGGAAGACCGCTGAGACTCAACACGAACGTGGGCGCGATCCAGTCGACGTATGTCTCCATTTTCTTGCCGGCCACCGTTTCGGGATAATTCTGGTCCACCGGGAAGGGGGGGACCGCCATGCAGGGGGTGAGCAGGTGGTCGAACTTCCCGAAGAACTCGCGGAACAGATGCCACATGCGGCCGCGCGCCGCCTCAGCGGCGCCCAGGTCACGGCTCGTCGTGTCGAGCCCGGCGCGAATGTTACCCGCGACGTTGGCTCCGAATCGGTCCAGCTGGTCCATCCGCGGGAACATCTGCGCGACGAACCACAACCCGCGTAGCGCGAGGAACGCCTTCCGCCCGAACGACAGGTCGAGCTCGATTTCGTCGACTTCCGCGCCGAGCTCACCGAGTCCGACGGCCGCCCGGCGGCACACCCGCTCGATGGCGGGATCGATCCCGATCCCGGCGATGTCGGGGCAGTAAGCAACTCGTAAGCCTTGCGGGATGGCGCGGCCCGCCGCGGCCACGAAGTTGCGGCCGGCGGTGGGCTGCGAGAGTGGAGAGAGGGAGCTCGGACCCGCTACGGCCTGGAGCATCAGAGCCACGTCCTGGGCGGTGCGGGCCATGGGGCCTTCGACTTGGAGCGTGTCCCACGCCCAGTCCGCTGGATAGGTCGGGATCAGCCCGATCGACGGCCGGAGCCCCACCACGCCGCAGAACGACGCGGGGATGCGGAGCGACCCGCCCAGGTCCGTCCCCTCGGCGAGCGTGATCATCCCGGTGACGAGCCCCGCCGCCCCGCCGCCCGTCGAGCCGCCGGCGCTGCGCGTCGGGTCCCACGGGTTGCGCGTGCGGCCGAACACTTCGTTGAAGGTGTTCCCACCCGCGGCGAACTCGGGACAGTTCGTTTTTCCGAGAATCACCGCACCCGCCTCCCGCAGCCGCCGCACCACCAGGGCATCCTCGGTGGGCACGTGATCCCGGTAAAGGGCCGACCCGTACGTCGTGCGGAGGCCCGCGACGGGCGTCACGTCCTTGATGCCGACCGGCAGGCCCGCCAGCAGACCCACCTCCTCGCCGCGCACCAGCCGCAGCTCGAGCTCGCCGGCCTCGTCGAGCGCCCGGGGGTTGAGCGTGACGACGGCGTTGACGGCGGGGTTGAAGCTCTCGACCCGCGCCAGGCACGCTTCGACCACCTCGACCGGCGACACCTCGCGCGACCGGACCAGCCGCGCGAGCTCAGTGGCGGAGCGCTCCGCTAGATCTTCCATTCTCCCACGAACGCGACCGTGCGGCAGAATGCGGCCTCGCCTCCTTTGAACTTCCACGGGAAGCAGCCGACGATGAGGCGCTTGTTCTGGAGCTCGGGCGCCTCGATTTCGCCGCCCAGGTTCTCGATGTGGATGCAGTCCTTCGGGAACAGCGCGTTGTGGGTGAGCTGGTAGGCGGAGTCGGGGAACATCTTATCCACCGCGGCCTTGCCGCCGAATTTTTGCTCCGCCTTGGCGCGCACCCCGATCGGCAGGTTCATCGGGTGGTCGGTGGACACGCAGTCGACACCCCACACATGGATCTTCTTCTCCAGCAACCACGGCACCAGATCGGGATGCGCGCCGGGGTGATAGTGGTAGTAGCGCTCCTCGTCCGGCGTGGCGCCGAAATCCGCGTAGCGATGCCATCCCGTGTGCAGCAGCAGGAGGTCACCCGGTTTCACCTGGACTCGCTGCTCGATCATTTGCGGCGTGTAGACCGCCAGCTCGTCCATTTCGTCCCGCAGGTCCACGATCACGCCCGGGCCGCACAACCAATCGAGCGGCAGCTCGTCGATCGTCTTGCCGGCCGTGACGAAGTGGCGCGGCGCGTCGAGATGCGTGCCCATGTGGTTCGAGGTCATGATGTACTGGGCGTTCACCCCGTGCTCTGCTTTGCGCTTGATGTATTTGACCTCGAACGGCGGGTAATAGGGCCAGAAGGAGCTGCGCTCGTTCAGGGGTTGGGAGAGGTCGTAGATCTTCATGGGCTCCTCGATCCCCGGGCTCGCACCCGGGGTCAGTTGTTTACGCCTTCTCTGCACGTTCGAACGCGCGCGCCAGCGCGCGGCGCGTGAGCACGGCAACGAGCCGACGGCGGTAGGCGGCCGACGCATGGATGTCGGAAGGCGGATCGATATCGCGCGTGGCCGCCGCCTCCCCCGCGGCGCGCAACAGCTCGGCCGACGGGGTCTGGCCGGAGAGCCCCTTCCCTGCCTCGGTTGCGAGCACCGGCCCATCGCCCACGCTCAGCAAGCCGATCCGCGCCTCCTTGCACCGACCGCGCGGGTCGAGCGTCACGATGGCTGCGACCCCGACCAGGGCGTAGTCCCCGTGGCGGCGCGCCAGTTCGAGAAACGCGGTGCCGCTCGAGGCGGGGAGCGGCGGGACTGCGATCTCGACCAGCAGCTCGCCCGGCTCGAGCGCCGTCTCGAGCATGCCCTTGAAGAACTCACCCGCCGGAATCGAACGCTCGCCGCTGGAGCTCTTGGCCCGAAACCGCGCGTCGAGCGCCAGCATCACCGCCGGCAGCTCGGCCGACGGATCGGCATGGGCGATGCTGCCTCCAATGGTCCCCCGGTTCCGGATCTGCGGGTGCGCGATGGAGGGCATCGCTTCGGCGAGCAGCGGCGCCGCGCGCGCAACCACGTCGCTCCGCTCGACTGCCCGCTGGCGCGTCATGGCGCCGAGCGCGACGCCCCCTGATTCGGCGCGCACGTACGCAAGCTCGGAAACCCCGTTGAGGTCCACGAGCACCGCGGGCCGGGCCAGCCGGAAGTTCATCGCGGGAATGAGGCTCTGGCCGCCCGCCAGCGGCTTCGCTTCGCCACCGTGCTCGGCCAAGAGCGCCAGGGCCTCGTCCACCGTGGCCGGCGTGAAATACTCGAACGCCGCGGGCTTCACGCGTTCATCAGCTCGAACAGGCGGTTGGGGCTGAGCGGGATCTCGCAGATCTCCAATCCCGAGCCGGCGAGCGCGTCCTCGACCGCCTGGGCGAACAGCGGGCCGGTCGGAATGGCACCGGCTTCGCCCACGCCTTTCGCGCCCACGGGGTTCAGCGGCGAGCGGGTTTCCCGGTGGGTCGTCTCTATGTTTGGGACGTCGGTCGCGGTCGGGAGCAGGTAGTCCATGAACGAAGCGTTGAGCAGCTGTCCCTCCTCGTCGTACACGAGCTGCTCATAGAACGCGTTGCCGATGCCGTGCGCCACGCCGCCCTGAATCTGGCCCTCCACGATCATCGGGTTGATCACGCGGCCGCAGTCGTGCACGACGACGTAGCGCTTGATCTCGACCTGCGCCGTCTCGGCGTCCACTTCGACGAGCATCGCGTGGACGCCGTTCGCGGTGCTGCCGCGGTCGGGCCCGAAGTACGCGGTGGCCTCGAGGCCAGGCTCGCTGCCGGGCCGCACGGCACCGCGCAGCGGATTCGCCTTCAGCGCGAGCGCGCCGAGCGCGATGCCAGCCTTGGGGTCGCCGCGCACATGCACCCGCCCGCCGTCGAGCACGAGGTCGGCCGGCGTCGCCTTTAGCTCGCGACTGGCGAGGTCCAGGATTTTCTCTCGGACTCGGGCAGCCGCCGCGTGACAGGCGCTGCCCGCCACCACCGCGCCGCGACTGGCGAACGTGCCGGTGCCCCAGTGAAACTCCCGCGTATCGCCCGTGATCACGTGGACGTCTGTTACGTCCACACCCAGCACCTCGGCCACGATCTGCGCGAACACCGTGAAGTGCCCCTGCCCCTGGGTACCCACGCCGGTCGCCAGCCGCACGCGGCCGCTCGGCTCGATGGTGACCCGCGCGCCCTCGTAGGGGCCGATCCCCGTCCCTTCGACGTAGCACACCACGCCGATCCCGACGTGACGCCCCGCCGCCTTGAGCCGTGGCTGCTCCTCTCGGACGAAGCGCTTGTAGTCGATGACCTCGAGCGCCTGGTCGAGCGCGGGCGCGTAGTCGCCGCTGTCGTAGGTGAGGGGCGCGGAGTCCTGGAACAGGATCTCGTTGTTGAACGGGAACTGATCGGGCCGGAGCAGGTTCGTGCGGCGAATCTCGACACGGTCGATCCCCAGCTCCTTGGCCGCAAAATCCAGGAGCCGCTCGATCACGAATACGCCGTGCTGGCGCCCCGCGCCCCGCACCGGCGTAACGATTGTCTTGTTCGTGAAGACCGCGGTGAACTCGCTCTCGTAGCTCGGGATGTCGTACGGCCCAAGGAGGGTGCACTGGCTGTTGATCGGCACCGTGAGGCCGTAGGGATCGTAGGCACCAGTGTCGTGCAAGAATACGTCCTTCACACCGAGGATCTTGCCCTCCTTCGTTACCGCGAGCTCGGCATCGTGGATCTGACCGCGCTCCTGTGTCGTGGCGAAAAAATTCTCCTGGCGGTCTTCGGTCCACTTGACCGGGCGCCCCAGCCGCATGGCCGCCCACGGTACGAGCACTTCCTCGGGATAGAACATCATGATCTTCGGCCCGAAGCCGCCGCCCACGAACGGCGCCACCACGCGCACCTGCGATTCGAGCAGGCCAAGCAACTGGGCGAGGCCGTTCCGGATGGGGATGGGCGCCTGTGTGGTATCCCACACCGTCAGCTCTTCGGCGCGCGAGTCCCAATGCGCCACGACGGCGCGGTTCTCGATCGCGGCCGACGCACCGCGATCGTAGCGGAACCGTCGCTTGATGACCGCGTGCGCGCGGGCTTTAGCGGCCGCCCAGTCGCCTTTTCGCTGCACTACATGCGCCGCGAGGTTGGAAGGCAGCTGGTCGTGCACGCGGGGGGCCCCCGGGCCGAGTGCGGCCTCGAGCTCCACGGCGGCGGGAAGCGGCTCGGCCTCCACCACTATGTCGTCCAGCGCGTCTTCGGCCAGATACCGGCTCTCCGCCACGACCATCGCGATGGGCTCGCCCACGTGGCGCAGCTTGTCTTTGGCGAGCGGAACCTGAGTGCAGGAGTTGAAGACGAGGCCGGGGATGGGAGGAGGCGGCACGAGCAGCGGACCGGGGCGCCAGTAGTCGCCCAGGTCGACCGCCGTGTAGACCGCCACGACTCCCGCGCGGCTGCGAGCGGCGGACGCGTCGACGCTCGAAAGCCGGGCGTGGGCGTGCTGGCTGCGGAGAAACGCCACGTGCAGCAGGCCGTCGAGCCGCACGTCGTCCACGAACAGCGCGCGTCCGGTGAGGAGCCGCGCGTCCTCGTTGCGACGGACGCGCTCGCCGATCCCGCTAGGCGCGCGCTGCCGCGCCACAGGCGAGTCTCACGGCCGCGACGATGTTCTGGTAACCAGTGCAGCGACACAGATTCCCGGAGAGCGCCTCGCGGATCTCGCGCTCGTCCGGGTCGGGATGGTCGCGCAGGAACGGGACCAGCGTCATGAGGACGCCCGGCGTGCAGAAGCCGCACTGCAACCCATGGGCCTCGCGAAACGCCGCCTGGAGCGGATGCAGCGCATCGCCCCCCCCCAAGCCGTCCGACAAACCCTCGACTGTCGCGACGTCGTGCCCATCCGCTTGGACGGCGAACATCAAGCAGGAGCGCACCGCCTCGCCGTCCAACAGCACCGTACAGGCGCCGCACACGCCGTGCTCGCACCCGACGTGCGTGCCGGTGAGTCCGAGCTCGTGGCGCAGGAAGTCGGAGAGGAGCAGCCGCGGCTCCACCGCGCGCTCGTGGCGCACGCCGTTGACCGTGCAGACCAGCGTCGTTATCAAGGTCCGCAACGTTACGCCCTGGCCGGGAGTGCAGCAAGGCGACAGAATTCCACCATGAAGCGTCGCGAAGCACTCGCCAAGCTCACCGGCCGCGAGCGGTACGTGGACGATCTGCCGCTCGAAGGCTTCCTCTGGGGCATGACGGTGCGCAGCCCGGCGCCCCGCGGCCGCGTCACCGCGATCCGGTTCGGCAAGGACGTCGACTGGTCTCAGTTCGTCGTAGTGGACCACCGCGACATCCCGGGACCGAACGTCGTAGCCCTGATCGAGGAAGATCAGCCGGTGCTCGCGGCCGGCTATGTGCGCCACGTGCACGAGCCCGTGCTGCTGCTCGCGCACCCGTCGCGCGAGGCGGTGCGGCGCGCCGTCCGCTCGGTCGAGGTGGTAGTCGGGCCCGAGCCGGCCGCCCTCGACTTCCGTGTCCCGCCCGCCCCAGAGCAGATCCAATACGGCAGCGACAACGTCATCAAGCATCTCAAGATCGAGAAGGGCGATGTGGAGCGCGCGCTCGCCGGGGCGCCGGTAGTGGTCGCCGGAACGTACGAGACCGGCGCCCAGGAGCACGTCTACCTCGAGACCCAGGGGATGATCGCCCAGCTCGAGGGAGACGTACTGGTGGTGAAGGGCTCGATGCAGTGCCCCTACTATGTCCTCAAGGCGCTGCAGCACGCGCTCACGCGTGACGCGACGCGAGTCCGCGTGATCCAGACGCCCACCGGCGGCGGCTTCGGCGGCAAGGAAGAATTCCCATCTCACATCGCCCTGCACGCTGCGCTGCTCGCGCTGAAAAGCGGCCGGCCGGTGAAGCTGATCTATGACCGCGGTGAGGACATGGCCGCGACCACCAAGCGGCACCCCGCGCTGGTGCGCCACCGCACCGGGCTCACGCGCGACGGCCGGCTCGTAGCGCAGGACATCGAGGTGGTGATCGATGGCGGCGCGTACGTGACCCTGTCTCCGGTCGTGCTGTCGCGCGCGATCATCCATGCCGCCGGGCCGTACGCGTGCGAGCACGTGCGCATCACCGGGCGCGCGATGTTCACGAACGCCGTGCCGTTCGGGGCGTTCCGCGGCTTCGGCGCCCCCCAGTCACAGTTCGCGGGCGAGCGACACATGGACGTGATCGCGGCGACCATCGGGATCGACCCGGTCGAGCTGCGGCGCATCAATTTGCTCAGAGACGGCCAGACGACCGCCACCGGTCAGGTGATCCGGGACGGCACCGATCGTTTGGCCGTGATGGAGCGGGCCCTCGAGCTGTCAGGCTACCGGGACAAACAACGGGAGCACGCCGCGTTCAACGCCACGCACCCGACGCTCCGCCGCGGCTCGGGGCTCGCCACGTTCTATCACGGCGCCGGGTTCACGGGCGGCGGTGAGGTGGCGCTCCAGTCGCGGCTACGCGTGGCGGGCCGCCCGGACGGCGGGGTCGAAGTGTTGAGCGCCAACATCGAGATGGGCCAGGGCACGCTCACGGTGTTTACCGAGCTCGCGGCGACACGGCTCGGCTTGGCGCCGGAAGACGTGACCATCGCCGAGGCCGACACCGGCCGGGTGCCGAACTCCGGGCCCACGGTGGCGTCCCGCACCACGATGATCGTGGGCGGCCTGATCGAGCGCGCGGCCGATGATCTGCGCCGCCATGTGGGCCTCGACGATTCGGCCCGCGGCGCAGCGGTGAAGCAGTCAATCCAACGGTGGCACCGCGAGCACCCCGGGGAGCCTCTGTTCGGCGAAGCGGCCTACGAGAAGCCCCCCGGCATTGTGTGGGACGACCAGACGTACCGTGGTGACGCCTACGGCGCGTTCGCGTGGGCCGCGTACGTCGCAGAGGTGGAGGTCGACCTGCGGACGTACACCACTCGCGTGATCGACTTCGTGGCGGTGCAGGAGGTGGGCAAAGTGCTGAACCCGACGCTCGCCAAGGGACAGGTCCAGGGTGGCGTGGTCCAGGGAATCGGCTGGGCGCTCATGGAGGAGTGTAAGTGGCGGGACGGGGCGATGGCGAACAATCAGCTCACCAACTACCTGATCCCGACTTCCCACGACGTCCCCCCCGTGAGGGTCGCGTTCCTCGAGAACCCATACCCGCACGGCGCGGGTGGCGCGAAGGGGTTGGGCGAGCTGCCGATCGACGGTCCGGCGCCCGCGATTCTGAACGCGGTGGCACGCGCCACGGGCGCCGAGCCGCGCGCTATCCCCCTCACGCCAGAAAATCTGATGGAGCTCTTGGATGGTCAGGCCAAGGTAGGGGCGCAGCATGCTGCGCCCCTACGGTAAGCGAATGCCCGCAATCGCCATCACCTTCACCCTCAACGGCTCACCGGTGACGGTCGACGTGGATCCCGCCGCCCGCCTGCTCGACACGCTCCGTTATCAACTCACGCTCACCGGCACCAAAGAGGGTTGCGGCGAGGGCGAGTGCGGGGCCTGCACCGTGTACCTGGACGGCTTGCCGGTGAACTCGTGCCTCGTACCCACCTACCAGGTGCGGGGGCATCGGGTGGAGACCGTGGAGTCGCTCGACCCCGGCGCGCTCGAGCCGTTCGAGCGATGCGGCGCCACACAGTGCGGGGCCTGCACTCCCGGCGTCGTGATGACGGCGTGGTGGATCCGCGAGCATCCCGAGCTGCTCGAGACGCACGACACCCGCGAGCTGATGGCAGGAAATCTCTGTCGCTGCACGGGATATGACGGGATCATCGACTCGGTGAAGGAAGCGCTCGAGGCAAGGGGAAAGGGGAAGCGGGAAGGGTGAACGTCTTATTGCCTGCGAGCCTACCCGAGGCTCTGAACCAGCTCGCGAGTGACGCCACGGCGGTCCCGATGGCCGGCGGGACCGACCTCCTGGTGCACTGGCCGGTCCGCCTCGAGGCGCACGAGCGAACCTACGTAGACCTGTCCCGGCTCGACTCCCTGAAGCCGCTGCGCTGGACCGAGGACGAGTTGACCCTCGGCGGGCTCACGACGTATTGGGACGTCATCCTGGACGCGCGCGCGCGTGCAGAGTTGCCGCTGCTGGTAGACGCCGCACGTCAGGTAGGAGCGATTCAGATCCAGGCGCGCGGCACGTGGGCCGGGAACATCGTCAACGCCTCGCCCGCGGCAGACGGCGTGCCGGTCCTGATGGCCTACGACGCGGTCGTTGTGCTCGAATCCCGCAGCGGCCGGGAGGAGGTCCCGCTCGACCGGTTTTATGCGGGCTACAAACAAATGAAGCGCCGGACCGATCAGCTGGTGGTGGGGATCCGGATCCCACGGCGCCGCTACACCTACCAGGTGTTCGAGAAGATCGGGGCGCGGCGGGCCCAGGCGATTGCCAAGGTCGGCTTGGCCGTCACTTGCTCCGGCGCCGGCTGGCGGGTAGTGGCGGCGAGCGTCGCGCCCACCATCCGCCGCTGCCCGGCAGTCGAGCGGCTGCTCGAGGCCGGGATCCCAATCGCATCCCCGGAAGCCCTCTTGCCCGCCATCGCGCAGGATGTGGCTCCAATCGACGACATTCGCTCGAGCGCCGATTACCGCACCCGCGTGATGGCACGGGTGCTGTATCACGACTTGCGGGACTTTTGGGGAAAGCGGGCGTGACGCCGCTTCCCGGGCGCCGCCCGATCCATACCGCGTATGTCGGCGCGCATCTGTTCCGGGCAAGGCTCGCCGCCGAATGGGGCGAGCTGGCGCTCAAGACCCTGGCCGACTGTGCCCCCGATGCCGCTGGGCTCACCGCCGCACTCGACTACCAGGTGGACGAGCGCATGTTCGCGCGCTTGAAAGAAAAGCTCCGGCGCGAGCCCATCGAGGATCTCCGGATCGACTTCGAGGACGGGTTCGGCAACCGCTCGGATCAGGAGGAGGACGCGGCGGCGCAGTCGGCCGGTGCGGAGGTCGCGTCCGGTTTGGCCCGAGAGGCCGTGCCGGCGTTCCTGGGCATCCGGATCAAGGCCCTCGGGGCCGAGCGAGCCACGCGGGCGAGCCGCACACTCGATCTGTTCGTGAGGTCGCTCGTGGAACGCAGTGGGGGGAAGCTCCCCGCGCATTTCACGGTAACGCTGCCGAAGGTGGCGAACGCCGAGGAAGTGGCTGCTCTGGTGCGCCTGCTCGAAGAACTCGAGTCGCGGCTCCGTCTCGAGGCGGGCGCTCTCACGCTCGAGTTGATGGTCGAGACGCCGCGGGCGCTGCTCGGTCCCGACGGCCGCTGCCCGCTCCCGGCGCTCGTGGCCGCGGCGCGCGGCCGCTGTGTCGGCGTGCACTTCGGGGTGTACGACTACTCCGCGGCGCTGGAGATCGCGCCTTCGCATCACGGCCTGCGGCATCCGGCCTGCGAACACGCGCGCCAGGTCATGCAGGTCGCGCTCGCCGGGACCGGGGTCGCCCTGTCGGCCGGGTCGACCAACATGCTGCCCGTCGCACCACGCGACCACTTGCTCCGCGCGTGGCGACTGCACTTCCAGGATGTGCGGCACTCGCTCGTGAGCGGCTTCTACCACGGATGGGACCTGCACCCCGCGCAACTGGTGACGCGGTACAGCGCGGCTTACGGATTCTACAGGGAGTGTCTGGAATCCACGGTCGGGGCCGTGCTCGAGGACCCGGCGGTCCGCGGGGTGCGCGCCAGCCTGGTCCAACGGGCGCTCGATTGTGGGGCGATCAGTGACGCAGAAGCGAGCGCGGCGCTACCGTAGCGGCGCGCCCGCACGAATCCATTTCCCGAGAAGCTCGCGTTCTTCTGGAGTCATCCCCGTCAAATTGCCGAGCGGCATCGTCTGCGCGTCGACCGCGACGGCGAGGATGCGGGGCGCGTTGGCCCGAATCTGGTCCGGGGTGTCGAGCAGCACGCCCAGCGGCGCGGCGGGAATCCCCGGCGTCGTGGGCGCGCTCGAGTGACAGCCGGCGCAGCGGCGCGCGACGATCAGACGCACGTCCGCGAACGAGACCTGAGCGCCGCTGCTCGACGCACCCGGGCCCGATCGTGGTGCCGTCACGAGCGCGAGCGCCACCAGTGCGAGCCCGGCGGCGGGCAGCATCCAGACGTTCTTCCGGCCCTGGTTCCTCAAGTTGAACCAATGACGCGTCGCAACCCCGATGACCGCCAGCCCCGCAAGGATCGCCCAGTTGAGCCGGTGGCCGTAGGTCGCGGGGTAGTGGCTGCTCACCATGATGAACAGCACCGGAAGCGTGAGATAGTTGTTGTGGAGCGACCGCAGCGCCCCCTGCTTGCCGCGCGCCGCGTCGGGGGCGCGACCCGCGGCGAGCGCGGCGACCATATCCCGTTGGGCCGGAATGATGACCATGAGCACGTTGGCCGCCATGATCGTGCCGATCGCGGCTCCGACATGGAGGTAGGCCGCGCGCGGGCTCAGCAGCTGGGACAGTCCCCACGCCAGGGCCGTGGCAAGCGCGAACAGCGTCGCGCCCAGGGCGAGCGGCCTGGGTCCGAGCGGCGAGCGGCACAGGGCGTCGTACACGACCCAGCTGACGATCAGCGTCCCGACCCCCGCCGCCACACCCGCACCTGGTGACAGCCGCGCGACCCGGGGATCGACCAGAAACGACGCCGCGCCCAGGTAGTAGACCAGCACGAGCAACGCGAACCCCGTGAGCCAGGTGGCGTACGCCTCCCACTTGAACCAGTGGAGCGTACGGGGGAGGTCTCCGGGAGCCACCGTGTACTTCACCACGCGGTAGAACCCGCCGCCGTGCACCGACCAGAGCTCACCAGCGACGCCGGGCTCCTGACGCTCGGGTGGAGGCGGGGCGAGCCGGCCGTTCAGCCAGTTGAAATAGAAGGACGTGCCGATCCAGGCGATACCCGTGATCACGTGGGCCCAGCGGAGCGCGAGGTTGAGCCACTGCTCGAGGTGGGCGCTCACGGGGGGCGCGGCTCAGCTGCCGCGGTAGGTCGTGTAGCCGAACGGGCTGACGAGCAGCGGGACGTGATACTGCTCGGCATCGCGAATCTCGAACACGATCTCGACGAACGGATGGAACGGCGCGACGCCCAGCGCCGCGAAGTACGCGCCCGTGTCGAAGCGCAGGCGGTACGTACCGGCGGGAGACTTCAGGTCGCCGGGGAGCAGGTTCGCGACGCGCCCGTTGGTGTCGCTCCGGGTGGTCGCGAGCTCGGCCCAACCGTCGCCGGAGCGGCGCGCCAACGAGACCGAGACGCCCGCCGCGGGGCGTCCCCGCGCGATGTCCAGGATGTGAGTCGTGATGCCGCTCATGAGACCACCAGTCTATCGAGTCGGAGCCGTGTGATCTTTGCCTGCTCTTCCGCCGCGACGCGCAGCTCAGTGGCGGGATCGTTCGTGAGACGACCGCGCAGCGCGCCGAGCATCTCGTCGGCCGTCCGGCCCGTGGCGCAGATCAGGAACACGTGCCCGAACCGCTCCTCATAGGTGCGATTTCCCTGCGCCAACGCGGCGAGCGTCGCTTCGGTCGCGCCGTTCGCTCCCGCCTGCTCGCGCCCCGCCCAGTCCGTCACGGCCTCCGCCCGGGCGCCGATGCGGGGGTGCGCGGCGAACGCCTCGAGCCAGTCGGCGCGCCCCAGGCTCCACCACACCCGCTCCGCCGCCGCCAGCAGCTCGGCGTCGCTCGCGAAGGGGCGCGCCGCGAGCATCCCGTCCACCCAGTGCCGCGCGCTGCAGCAACGGTGCAGCGCCGCCCGGGCGCGCTCTTCGGACAGCGCGTTGAGATAACTCGCGCTCACGCGAGTCGTTACGTTGCCACCTTTCCCCACACCCGGAGCCGCGCCACTCCGCCATCGGGGAAAATGTTCAGCCGCACGTGGGTGACCGGCTCGCGCTTCCCGGGCGGGACGGCCAGGCGGTGACGCGCATTGGCCCGCAGCGTCGTCCGGGCAACGAGCTCCCGCCAGGGAGCCCCGTCAGGCGGCGCGCCTCTGCCCGGGACGTCGCACCCCTCGAGACTCGCGCTCTCGGGGAAATTGCCCTTGAAGTGGGTGGTGTCCAGGTCGACGCGCTCGATCACACCCCGGCGGCCGAGGCGCAGCACCACCCAATCGTGACCGGGCCCGCGCCGGCGCCGCGTCTCCCACCCGTCGCCCATGTCGCGGGACGGTCCCGGCATGATCAGGTTCAACGGCTCGCTGAAGAACTGATCGCTCGTGGCGAGCGGCACGCCGCCGTGCTCCACCGCGGCGAGATCGACGGTGCGCCGCGCCGTTGCGATTCTCTGCCAGTCGGGCCGGGCCTCGCCCCAAAGGCGCAGCCGCGCCACGCCGCCGTCGGGATAGATCTTGAGCCGCACGTGCGTAACGGCCGCATCACTCGCGACGGCGAACTCGTTCTCGGTGTGGCCGGCGAGGGGCGAGCGCGGCAACAACTCCACGAACGCGAGATCCAGCGTGCGCAGCGCTCGAGCGGTCACGCGGAGCTCGCCCGACAGCTGCGCCGCGTCGAGCGAGCAGGCGGCTGGATGATTTCCCCGGAAGTGGGCGGTATCGACGGTGACCACGCGAATCGCGCCCGGAATGCCGAGCCGGACGAGGCACCAGTCGTAGCCGCCCTCGGGGCCACGCCGGCGGCGGGTTTCCCACCCGTCCATCCATTTCCCACGATCGGTGTACTTGCCCTCGATGAACACGGCTCCCCCGGCCGCAAGCAGGCTGTGCCTCGGCGCAAAGAATTCGTCCGACGCGGCGAGCGCCCGCCCGCCCACTCGCGCGGCGGCGAGATCGATCAAGCCTTCGTGTGTCACCGCTGCCATCTGCCCATCGCCCCCCCCTGAAACGCCCCTCCCTCGTACACGCACCTGCCCCGCACGAAAGTCTGGCGCACGACGCCCTTGAGTACCATCCCCGCGTACGGGGTGACCGGATGGCGCTGGCGCAGGCGGTCCGGGACGACTGTGAACGTTGCCTCGGGATCGAACACGATGAGGTCGGCATCGCGCCCGGGCGCGATCCGTCCCTTACGCGCGAAGCCCGCGAGCTCGGCCGGTCGCGTAGCGCACCAGCGAGCGAGATCTCCCAGGTCGCTGCCGCGGTCGCGCGCTCCGGTCCAGGTGGCGGCGAGCCCCAGTTCGAGCGATGCGATCCCGCCCCATGCCCGCACGAAGTCGCCCGTCTCGAGGCACTTGAGGGCCGGAGGCGCAGGCGAGTGGTCGCTCGCCACGAGGTCGAGGGTCCCTTGGGCGAGGCCGTCCCACAGCTGCTCCCGGTTGCTCCGCTCGCGGATCGGCGGGGCGCATTTCCAGGCGGTGGCACCGTCCAGGATCTCCTCCGCGGCGAACGTGAGATAGTGCGGGCACGTCTCGGCTGTGACCGGGAGCCCGGCACGCCGCGCATCGTGCAGCCGGCCGAGCGTCTCGGCGGCCGAGACATGCACAATGTGAACGCGGCAGCCGGTTTCGCGACAGAGCCCGAGCATCAGGTCCACCGCCTCGAGCTCCGCGGTGCGAGGGCGTGAGGCGAGATACGAGCCATAGCGTCGCGGATCACTATCGCGCGACGGCGCGGCGCGCGCGATGGGGCCAGGGAGCTCGGCGTGCACCAGCAGCGGCAGCCCGAGTGCGGCGAGCTTGGTCATCGCGGGCCGCAGCTGAGCCTCCCCCACCGGAGGGAACTCGTCGATCCCCGACGGCACGAGGAAGCACTTGAAGCCGCGCACGCCCGAGCGGGCCAGGGCCGCGAGCTGGTCGGTGTTGCCCGGCACCACACCGCCCCAGAAGGCATAGTCGACGGTGGCACGACCCGCGGCCGCTCGCGCCTTCTGCTCCAACGCGGGCGTCGTCGTGGTAACCGGAATGCTGTTCAGCGGCATGTCGACGATGGTGGTCACGCCACCCGCCGCGGCGGCGCGGGTCGCCGTCTCGAACCCCTCCCATTCGGTCCGGCCCGGCTCGTTCACGTGCACGTGCGCATCCACGGCGCCGGGCAGCAGCGCGGCGTCTCCCACGTCCAGACGCCGCGCCGCGTCGGGCCCGCCCCCGTGCTCGTGGACCGCGGTGATCACACCGTCGGTGACAGCGACCGCGGCGGGTGCAATGCCATCCTGGGTGACGACGCGTGTACTAAGAATGACGAGATCGGTGCTCAGCTTGCATCCTTCGGCAACGTCCGCCCCACCAGCACGGTGACATTGTCCGTGCCTCCGGCGTCGAGGGCATCGCGCAGCAGGTCCTCGCACACCTGTTGCGCCGAGGTCATCGCGAGGAGGCGCTCGCGGATGCGGCTGTCGGGAACGTGCTTCGTGAGGCCGTCGCTGCACAGGAGGCCTACGTCGCCCCAGTGCTGCTGCATGTGCGTGACGATGGGTGCGGTCTGCGGTCCCCCCAAGGAGCTCGACAGCACGTTGGCGAAGGGTGATTTCAGGGTTTCGCTGCGGCGGAACACGCCCCGATCGACCAGATCCTGCGCCAGCGTCTGGTCGCGCGAGACCTGCATCAGCTCGCCGTTCCGGAACAGGTAGCAGCGGCTGTCCCCCACCTGGAGGAGATAGCCGCGCGGCCACACGCCGATCCACAACGTGAGCGTCGTCGCCATGTGCGCTTCCAGCGGACCCGTGGGACTGTTGGCCTGAATGTCCTCGTGCACCCGTAGCGCCGCTTCTTCGAGCGCCCGCGGGAAGCGCTCTTCGTCGGCGGGGTCGACCGAGTAGTAGCAGTGTATCGCCCGGGTCACGTAGCGCGTGATCGCGCCGACCGCCAGCCGACTCGCCTCTTCGCCGGCTGCGGCGCCACCTACGCCATCCGCGACCATGGCGACGAACGCCAGGCGCTCGGTGTCCTGCCACAAGAGATCCGACGTGGGGAGGCTCGTGAGATGCACCTGCATCCGCTTGTGAAGCGAGGAGATGAGAAAATGGTCCTGGTTCTCGCGCCGGACTTTGCCGGGATGGGTGACGCCATAGACGTCGATCTCATCGTCGCGGGGCTTGCGACCAATGGAAACCGCGGACGCGGCGGGATCAGACGCTCGCATGGAGATTACCTCCTACCTCTAGTCTAGTGGCGTTCCAGTGACCCGCCAGCGCCACACTCCCCGCCTGCGAGAAAACCTACCGTTTCAGAGATTCTGCGGTTTTACGCACGGGCGCGTCAGGGGCGCGCACCAAAAAGCGGCGCGGCCTCCCGTGTTCGCACCACTATTCGACTTCGTCGAGTGGCACCAGTCTTGCGAACTGTTGCGCCAGACAGCCGGTTCGGCACGCACGATCGAGGGAAGCAGTGAACGAAGGTCGCAAGCGGATCGTCCGCATCGTAGTCGCTGCCCTGGGCCTGACGGCGTTGCTGGCCCTGCAGCCTGAGTCCGTTCGTCTCGTCGAGTCGGCGTGGGCGCGGAGCGCGGGTGGAGCGGCGCACGCGGCAGTCGTGCGACGGCTGATCCTGTCCGACCAGGCCCGCCGCTTTCTGGCGCTCCAGTATCGCTCGTATCCCACCGAATTCATGGGCTGCATGATCGGCGAGACGCGGGGCAGCGTCGTTCTGGTACGGCGCATCGCCCCGGCCGACGTCGAGCCCAAACACTCCACTCCCACGCGGGTCGTCCCGCACCAGACGTGCGAGGACGCCGGGTGGTCGGGGACAGTGGGCATGATCCACAGCCATCCGGGCGGCGAGCGTTGCTGGTACTATTTCCCGACGACCCAAGTCGCCAGCTCGGACGGCCAATCGTTCGCGAGCCAGCCCTATCCAGTGGATGCAATCATGTGCGGTGACCACGTGGTGTGGATCAACCGCAACATGGTGGAGGCGCAACTGTCGCTCGCGGTAGATACCGTCGGCCAGGGTTTCGCGCCGGTAGCACGGTGACGTGGGCGGCGCGAGCTCCGGGCACTCTCTATGGACGATCCTCGCTGCGACTTCTACGACTGGGTGAGCCATACCAGGTGTGATCAGCCAGCACGGTGGGTGACGGGTCAGAAGTCACAGGACAGAGGACGTCACGAGCGATATTATTGTGACAGGCATCGGCCGCCCCGGGCGCATCTCATCGGCGCGCCGGGCGCCGCGCAGGATCCCAAGGCACGATGACGGAATAGGGAATTCGCGACGCTGGCATTACGGTGGACCTGACACGAGCGGGGCAATGACGCCGAGGCGCTACTGGGCTCGGCTGCGAGCGGACATCGACCGCCCGCTGCGCCGTGGCGCGTGGTACCAAGTGAAGAAGCTGGGTCCGCGTGAGGCGCTGCTCGACGTCGGCGGCGAAGCCGTGGACGTCCCGCGGCCGGTCCTCGACATCGTCAGCCAACCGCCGCACCGCTGGTCCGTCGTGCCGCGTCCCAAGAACCCGGCCCGGTTTCCCGGGGTGACCGAGTACGGGGTGTGCCCCAACTGCCGCGAGCGCGTGCCGCTCACCGAACGCCTGGCGTCGCTGCGCTGCCGGCACTGCAACGAAGTGTTCGACGTCGCCTGGGAAGAGCAGTACTTCCAGGGCGTCTAGGCCAGTCCCAATCGGCGCTGCAGGTGCGCCTGCACCGGCGGCGTGATGATCCCCCGTGTGACCGCATCCGCGAGCGCCGCGGTCGTGGCCGCGCGATCGGCGTCGATGCCCTTCTCCCGTAGCTCCTGAATGATCCGGGCGAGCCGGCTGTCGTACTCCTGCGGCTTGAGTTTTTCGGCATCCGACACCTGCTTCAGCTTCTCCAGCTCCTGCACAAAGCGCGCGATTGTGACCGGTGCCATTGACAACCTCCGTTGGGGTCCCAGGCACATCAATCTAACCCGCAGGCGTGAGTCGGCTTGAGGTTTGACTTCCCTCCCTGGCTCCATTAGCCTGGGAGTCCCCCGAACCGGAAGGGCGATGGCGAACGAAGCGGCATGGGCAGCGCGCCTGGCGCGCTACAAGGGCCCCGAGCTCAAGCGGAGCGTCTGGCAGCTCGCCAGCGCGGCGGCGCTGTTCGCCGGCGCGTGGGCGCTCATGTATCAGAGCCTGCGCGTCGGTTACTGGCTCACCCTGGTGTTGGCCGTGCCCGCGGCCTTCTTCCTCATCCGCCTGTTCATCATCCAGCACGACTGCGGCCACGCCGCGTTCTTCCGGTCGACCCGGGCGGCCGACATCGTCGGCTCGATCCTCGGCGTCCTCACGCTCACGCCATACCACTATTGGAAGAAGACCCACGCGCTGCACCACGCCACCTCGGGCAACCTCGAGCACCGCGGGTTCGGCGACATCGACACCCTGACGGTGGACGAGTACCTCGCCCGGTCGCGCTGGGAGCGGTTCAAGTATCGCGTGTATCGCCATCCGGTCGTGCTGTTCGGGGTGGGCGCGGTGCTGCACTTCTTCGTGCGACACCGGATTCCGACCATCGTGCCGCGCGAGTGGACGCGCGAGCGGCGCAGCATCTTCTGGACGGACGTGGGACTGGCAACGCTGATCGCCCTAATGGGGACCCTCGTGGGGTTCCGCGAGTTCGCGCTGGTCCAGCTTCCCGTTACGCTCCTGTCCACGTCGCTCGGCGTGTGGCTGTTCTACGTCCAGCACCAGTTCGAGCCGACGTACTGGGAGCACGACGAGCGCTGGGCCTACGACGCCGCGGCGCTACAGGGCAGCTCGTATTACCGTCTGCCCAGGCTGCTCCAGTGGGCCACAGGGAACATCGGGCTCCACCACATTCACCACCTACACCCGCGGATCCCCAACTATCGCCTCCAGCAGGCGCTCGACGATCACGCCGAGCTGCGCCAGGTCCCGACGCTGACGCTGTGGGAAAGCTTCCGCTGCGTCCGTCTCACGTTGTGGGACGAGCGGCGGCGGAAGCTGGTGCCGTTCGCGGCGGTGAAAAGAGGAGAGACCTAAAGAACCGGTAGGACAGTCATCACCGGCAGCCCACCTTGCCCGCCCCGCTGCCGCGGCTCACTCCCCCACCGAACGCGCTCTTCAGACGCCGCAGCGACGACGCCGGGCTGACCGGCGAGATCCCCGTGAACGCCGTCCCGACGCCCAGCGCGAGTGTCCACTTGGGCGACGCCGCCGACAGACCGACACTGCCGTCGAGCACGAGGGCCAGAGAGCCCGTCAGTACGTGGCTCGCCCCGGCGCTCAGGACGCGACTCAGGGCCTGCGTCGAATCCGACCGTCCGACATCGGCATCGAGCGAGACGTCCGCCGCCCAGCGGCGTGAGATGTCGTAGCCGGCCTCGGCGCGCAGGGACGTCGCGTGGGGGGCGGCGAGCGTGGATTGCGCGGAAGGCCCACTGACGCTGCGGCTCGCGTCGGCGGAGACGCGGAGCCGCCGGCTCGGCGACACCCCGGCGCCCAGATCGAGCCCGACCGAGGTTGCTCCGCTGCCAAGCCCGCACGCCGCGTTCCCCGCCGGCACCACGACGGTGAGCGCAGCCGCCACCGCCGGCGAACCGGGCGTCGCGAATGCGTGGAAGGCATCAGCGGTGAGCGGCACGTCGCCCAACCCGCTGCTCGACACCGTACGTCCACTGATCACGTCGGAGACGTGCACCTCGGCGGGCATGGCCGAAAGACCGAGCCAGGGAGTCACCTGATACCGCACGACACCGGTGAGCGCCTGCTCGGTGCGGGAATCGCTGAGCTTCGCGCTGCCGACCGTGGCGCCCGCCGTGACGGGCGCCTGGGCCGCGAGCGACGCGGCGCCGAGCGCGGCGCAGAACGTGAGACAGCCGAGGAGCGAACGCATCTCTACACTGTAACACTGGGGGCCGGTGACGCCGGTCACGGGACAATGGTCGCCCACCCGTGGGCGCAAGTTGGAACGGTTACTTCTCGTGCACTCGCTTGGTCTTCACCGTTGAGAGCGCGGCAGAGAAAGCCGTAGCCTCCCGCCATGTCACCTTGGAGGATCAATGAAGCGAACAGCAGCAAGGCTGACCACGAGCGTCACGCTGGCGTTAGGGCTTGCGCTTGCGACCGCCACCGCAGTCGCCGCCCAGAAGCCGGCGCATGGGCAACCATCAGCGCATGCAGCCAACGCAAACCACCCGTCCAACGTTGATCGGGATCGAGCCAAGGACCTCGATCGATTCCGCGGCGTCGCGAAAAAGCTCGGCACGACCCCGGACGCCCTCGAGACTGAGTACTTGGCGGCACGCCAGACGAACCCGAAGCTCACGCACGGCCAGTTCGTCGCCGCCAACATGGTGGCGCACAACTTGAGCGCGAAGAACCCGAACATCACCACTCAGGCGATCCTGGACGGGCTGAAGAGCGGCAAGAGCATCGGCCAGACGCTCCAGAGCCTGGGGCTGAGTGAAAAGGAAGCCAAGGAAGCGGAGGCGAGCGCCAAGCGCGAGGCGAAGCAGGCCGAGCACGAGAAGGATGAGGCCGCGAAGACCGGCGGCCACTAACAGCACAGCGGGCACGCTCGATCTCGAGCGTGCCCGCTGCGTCACGCGACCGGCGTTGGCTCAGCCGCGCAGTGCGGCGAACAGTCCGAGGACGGCGATGACGACACCCAGCGCGATCTTGACCGCGGCGGCGGTCGCGCGACCCACCACGGCGCCCCACCCCACGCGCACCGCCGTCCCCGGTGTGCGGGACAGCGAGTACTCGAACACTACCGCGCCGGCGAACGAACCGAGGAACGCGCCGATCACGCTCCCGACAATGGGCACGGGCACCCCCATCGTGGCGCCGACGATCCCGCCGACCAGCGCGCCCCACGCCGACCGGCGCGAGCCGCCGTACGTCCGTGCGAAGCGAAATCCCAGCCACCACTCGATGATCTCGCCCAGGAAAGCGAGGCCCAGAGCGACTCCCATGGTCGCGACCCCGACCGAGCGGAAGTCCGTGAGCCAGCCATAGCCGACGATCCCGGCCACCATGAGCCACAGCCCGGGCAGACCGAGGGGAACGAGCAGCAGCCCGAACATGGTGCAGACGCCGAGCAGCAGGACGGGAAGGACGTGACTCATGGTCTCCAATACCGTATCATCTTCTCATGGGCGACAAGAGCATGGAACAGCTGCGCTCGCTCTTGAAGAGCTACGAGGAGCGCAGCGCGAAGTTGCAGGTCGGCGTGAAACCTGCGACGCAGGACGAAGGGGAGCGACGCCGCCGGGCCTGCGGCGATCGTCTGCGCACCGTCGTGCGATCGGTGCTGGACCGGTTCATGGACGCGCTCAAGAACGCCGGCCACGACGCTGCCATCGAAGACGAGACTGCAACCACAGGCGCGTACCCCACGGTGGCGCTCATCTTCACGCCGCGCACGCCTGCGGGCACCGCGCTCGCCTCCACGCTGACGTTCAAATGCGATCCCCGGCGCGGCATCGCGGTGGCGCGTGACATCAAGCCCTCCCCGACCAAGGGCCGGGCGGTCACGAGCAGCACCGACCGCATCGGGACGATGAAAGTGGAAGCCGTGTCGGTGGAATGGGTCGACACCAAGACCCTCAGCTTCATCGAGGCCGTGCTCAAGGTCAACTGAGTGTCTTGACCGGCCGGGGCTCCTCCCCTACCGTGGACCGTCTCCAACCCCTTGAGGCGACGATGGGCGTGCGCTCCGGCGGGCTATCCGCCTTTCTGGTCTTGCTGGTGGTGTCGGGTTGCGGCGGCGGCAGGCGCAGCGTGCTCGTGCCCCCGACGCTCGACCTGCGGACCTATGGGAGGCTCGGTCTCGTCACCTTCACGGTGGAGAACGCCAAAGGCTCGCTCCACGAGTTCGCGACCGAGCGGTTCTCCGAGGACATGCTGGCGGCGCAACCCGGCATCGAAGTGCTCGAGCTCGGCACGCAGGACAGCTTACTGCGCCGTGTCGGGGAGAACGACCTGGGCATCGCCGCGGCCCAGGAGCTCGGCAGGCAGCGCGAGGTCGGCGCCGTGTTCGCGGGCCATCTCAAGGTCACGAATCCCAAGGGGACGGGCGGACTCGCGGGGCTCGTGACCCCGCATCTCGAAGCCACCGTGAGGGTGGACCTCACGGTGCGGCTGCTGTCGACTCGGTCGGGGGCCACCCTGTGGCGCTCGAGTGCCTGGGCGACCGAGCGGGTCGGCCACGTGGCGCTGGTGGGCGGCCAGCTCGACTTCTCCGCCAAGGATCCTAAAGAGGCGTACGGGCCGCTGGTGAACACGCTCATCCGTCTCGTAACGCAGGACATGCGGTCGACGTGGCAACGGCAGTGACCGGATAGATTCCGGTCAAGACGCGCGCGCGATTTCCTCGAAGTCGCGCGGCGACAGCTCGAGCAGTGCCGCGGCTACGTTCTCTTCCAGGTGCTTCACGCTCGACGTCCCGGGGATCGGGAGCATCACGGGCGAGCGTCGCAGCAGCCACGCGATCGCCACCTGCGCGGGCGTCGCGTGCAGCCGGGCCGCGACCCTGGCGAGGGGCCCCTCGGCGCGCAGCGCCGCCCCGGCACCGAGCGGATACCACGGCAGGAAGGCCAGCCGCTCGCGCTCGCAGTGGTCGAGCACAGCCTCGTGCTGCCGGTCGGTGGGGCTATAGCGGTTCTGCACCGAGACGATCGGCATGATCTTCTGCGCACGCTCGATGTCGGCGACCGGGACCTCCGACAGGCCGACGTGTCGGATTTTCCCCTCATCCTGCATCCGCTTAAATGTGCCAAGTTGGTCCGCGAGCGGCACGGCGGGATCGATGCGGTGCAACTGATACAGGTCGACGCGCTCGACCTTCAGCCGGCGCAGACTGCCTTCCAGCGCGGTGCGGAGGTGCTCCGGTCGCCCGTTCGTCTTCCACTGGTCGGGGCCCGGCCGCACGAAGCCGGCCTTGGTGGCGATCACCAGCCCCGCCGGGTAGGGGTAAAGCGCTTCCGCGATGAGTCGCTCGCTCACCTCCGGGCCGTAGGAGTCGGCGGTATCGATCAGGTTGACCCCGAGCTCGACGGCCCGGCGCAGCACGGCGATCGCCTCGCGCCGGTCCCGCGGCTCACCCCATATCCCCTTGCCGGTAAGGCGCATGGCGCCGAAGCCGAGGCGGTGGACGGGCAGGTCGCCGCCCAGCAGAAAGGTGCCGCTCCGGGCGGCGGAAGCCGAGGTTTCACTTGTTGAAGTCATGCGTTAGGAACCCGTCGGACGGTGTGCCGGTTCCGGTGGCGACGGCGCCACAGGCACGTCGTCAGCGCACCCCCGCCCCCCGCGCCGCCGCGAGCCTCGCCTGCTGCTCGGCCGAGAGCGTGTTCTTGATGTTGATCAGCAGCGACATGTGGGCGCGCTTCACCTCGCGCTCCACGCCCAGAACCTCGTCCACCTGCGCCAGCGCCGCGGCCTGATCGACGGCGGGCTTCTCGAGGAGCGACGCGAGACGCTGCGACTGCTCCTGCATGCGCCACTGCAGGTCCACCACCTTGCTCTGAAAGTCCTGGATCGCCTTGGTGATGGTGGAGCGTTGCTCGGGACGGAGCCCGATGTCCTGCTGATGCTGCATCACCAGCTCCGGCGGAAACAGCGCGCGCGCGAGCGGATCCTCGGGAGCTTGCGGCGGTTGCTGCGCACCCGCCGCCGTCGCGACGACGAGCAGAGCCAACGTCGGAGCCCAGCACGTCCGAGATGCTTTCACAGAATCCTCCGATCGAGACCCCTGGGTCCGAGCTGCGGGACACTGCGCAGCAGCTCGACGCCCGGGAGCTTGAGCAGGAAATCGGTGGGCGCTTGCCACCGTACGGTCGCGAGATCGATCACCAGACGGTCGTTCTTCTGTACACGCCAGGTCGAGGCGACTACCACGGCTATCACCGCGACGACCACCACGGCGGCGAGCCCCAGGTCGCGGCGGCGCGGCACGCCCGCCCAGCGAGCGCGCGCCGCAGCAACGGTCGCCTGGAACGACGGGCTGGCGGCTGCGTCTTTCCGGCGCAACGCCGCGAAGGCCTTGTTGAGGTGCTGATCGTCGCGCTCGATCATTCTGGCTCCTCCTCCAGCAGCTTCTTGAGCGCGGCCTTGCCACGCTCGTAGTGGGTGCGGGCGGTGCCCAAAGACACTCCCGCGACGGCGGCCGCCTCGGCGATCGTCAGGTCCTCGTAGAACACCAGATGGAGGACCTGGCGCTGGCGCGCCGACAATCGCCCGAGCGCGCGCATCAGCCGGGCCGTTTCGTCGGCGCCGACGAGCGCCGTCGCGGGATCGGGCCTGCCGTCCACCGCCTCCGGGCCGAGCAGTAACGACGCGAGCGGAATCCAGCGCCGCAGCGCGGCCCGCCGTCGCACTTCGCGCGCCGTCCGCGCGATCACGCCGAATACGAACGTACGGAGGCTCGAGCGTCCGTCGAAGCGCGCGCGGCCGTCCAGGAGCTTCAAGTAGCTCGCCTGGAGCACGTCCTCGGCCGCGCTCCGATCCCAGCCGCAGCAGCTCAGCGCCCAGCCGAACGCGGCGGCGTGCAGCTGCTCGAGCTCGGCCGTCAGGTCGGCAGGTGACATGTCGCTATCGACTATTGAGTGTCTGCGGGGGCTCGACTATATGACACTGCGTGGTCGGGCCCGATGTCCCGGATGCGGCTTGCCGATGAACGTTGCGACTGCTTCAGCGCTGACGTCAGCTGGGGCGAATCGAGTAGTCTAACGGGAGAGTAACATGCACCCGCACCGCCTGCCCGTGCATCCGAGCGGGGCGGAACTGCGCGGTGAGGATCCACGCGCGGCTTGGCGTATCGAACGCGGGATTGGGGCTGTCGACGATCTCGATTGAGCGGGGTTCGGCGCGCCCCAGCGTGTCGACGATCGCGGCGATTACCACGCGACCCTGAATACCTGCTCGCCTCAGGAGAGTTGGGTAGGGCGCGGGTGGGGCTGATAGTAAGGCGGGGCGCTCCTCCACCACCGCTTCCGAGTACACGATGTCCTCCGGAGGCACGACGCCGTCCGCACGCCCACCCTCGACCCCAATCCCGCGGTAGTCCTTCGGATCGAAGTGCTCCTCCAGATCGAGCGGCGGAACGGTCGTGGGGATCACCGTCGTCACGACGACGGTCTGGAACCCCCGCAGCGGCTCGGCGAGCAGCACCGGCTGCGGGTCGGGCACTTTCGGCTCGGAGGTAAGCAGCACGACGGTCGTGTCGAGCTTGACGGTCGTGTCGCCTGGCCCGCGGTGGAGCGTGCCGTACAGAGCCCCAACGATCAGCGCGGTGTGCAACGCCAGCGACACCACACCGACCAATAGCGCTTTCGGGCGCCTCCTTCTGTTGGTCTCGAACAGGGGGAGATCCACGTGTCCTCAGGTCCAGGTAACGTGAGCCTGGAGCCGCGGCGGGCGTTCCGCCTCGACAGTGACTGGCGCCAGCTTCCCACCCCACCACACCGTATCGGGTGAGCACACGGGTGAAGTGTCGTACGGCCGGCGTACCTCGGCGACCGCCATCCGGGCGACGCACCCGTATCCCACCGTCATCAATACTCCCAGCGCTAGCGCGTACAGGCGCATGCAATTCCCCTCTGAGCTCGAGTCATGCCGTCGTGCATGCCAATGACCAGTTTGGGCTACGTATTGTTCCCGCAGGTGGTCGCGAAGTGGAGGTGTTGACGACATCCTGACACCGACGAATCGTCGGCGCGTGTGCTACGCGTCGCCGACCTCGCGCCGGTGCAGCTGCCGCACGGTCTCGATGGTATCAGATTGGTCCGGGCCTTTGTCCGGGCGGTAACGCACGACGCGCGCGAAGCGCAACGCCAGACCACCCGAATAGGTGGGGCTCGCCTGGATGCCGTTGAACGCGACCTCCACGACCAGCTCGGGCCTTACGTACACCACGTGAGCGTCGCGTCGGGTCTCGAGCTCGAGCAGCTTGGCCGTCTGCCACTCGAGCATTTCGTCCGTCATCCCCTTGAACGTCTTCCCCAGCATCACGAACCCGCCCGCGTCCGCATCGCGGGCGCCGAGGTGGAGGTTCGAGAGCCGGCCGCGGCGGCGGCCATGGCCCCATTCGGCGGCGAGTACGATCAGGTCGAGTGTGTGGGCGGGCTTCACCTTGAGCCAGGCAGCGCCGCGCGCGCCAGCGTCGTAGTGCGCGCCTAGCGCTTTTGCCATCAGCCCTTCCTGGCCCGCCGCGATCGCCCGATCGAAGAACGCCGCGGCTTCGCCCGCGTCCGAGGTCACGAGGCGGGGCACCCGCTGCCCGGCCGGTACGGCCGCCGCGAGGGCGGCGAACCGCCGGGCGTACGGCTCGTCCAGGAGCGACGCGCCGTCGGCATGGAGCAAGTCAAAGAAGAACGGCGCGAGCGGCAGCTCGGCGCGCAGCCGTGCGACATCGAGCTTCCGCCCGAAGCGGCGCATCGTCGCCTGGAACGGCAGGGGCGTGCCGTCCGGACGCAGCGCGATCGCTTCCCCGTCAAGGATCGCGTCGTTGAGTGGCAGCCGGCGGACCGCTTCGACGACCTCGGGCACCGCGGGCGTGACGTCGTTGAGCTGACGGGAAAACACGCGCACCTCATCGCCCGACTTGTGGACCTGGATGCGCGCACCGTCGAGCTTGTGCTCGAAGGCCGCCTCGCCGCCCAGGCGTGTCAGGGCGTCGGCCACGTCATCAGCGGCCTGGGCCAGCATCGGCTGGATCGGGTGGAACAGCTCCACGCGAAAGCTCGTGAGGCCCGCCGCTCCCTGGGTAAGGGCGGCCCGGGCGACGCGACCCAGGTCGGCGGCGAGCATCGTCGCGCGGCGGACCGTCTCCCCGGCGAGGCCGGCCGCCCTCGCGACCGCCTCGGTCACGAGTCCCTCGAGCGCTCCTTGACGCAGCTCACCCATGAGCAGGCGCAGCAAGAATTCCTGCTCCTCGGCGGTCGCCCGGGTGAGCAGGTCACTTAGTATCCGTTCCTTTTCTCGAGCGGAGCCCTTACCAGTCGCATTCGCGAGGCGTTGCAGCGCCGCATCCAGTGCGTCGAGCTCGAGGGTGGGAGCGTCGGTCGCGTCCTCGGGCTTTACGGCCTGCAGGGCGGCGTAGCCGATGCCGAGCCGCCCCTGGCGGAGGGAGCCCGACAGGAAAGCGACCGCGATCTCGATCTCTTCCGGGCTCGCGCGTTTCAGCAGGTCGGCGAGGAGCTCGATCTTGGCGAGACGACCTCTCGTGGCCGCGACACGGCGCGAGGTCTGGACCAGCTCTTGGAACAACACGACACCCGTGCCGGCGTTAGAGGACCACATCGCCGCCCGGATCGGTGCCGCGCAAGCGTTCCAGCCGACCGAGTAGAACGCCTCCCGCTCGGTCAATCACCGGCCCTTCAAGGTGCGAGGATCTTCCGGACGTTCGAGAGGATCGCCTCGAGCTGGCTGTCCACCCGGCGTTTTTCGAACAGCCGGCCGCGCAGCCAGGCGATGAGGGACCGCGGGGCCCACACGTCCCGCACCGTCACTGCGGTCGCTTCCGCGGCTCGGTCGAGCCGAAAGAACGTCTTCCAGCCGTTCCGCTCACCGCGCTCCACCCAGCCGAACGTCGTCGGCGGCGTGAAGTCCACGACCTCGAACTCGGTCATGCGCTGACCGAACCGCACTTTGAACCGCACGCCCTTCCTGAGGGGCTTTTCGCTCTGGGTTCCGGCGCATCCAGGGAGCCATTCCGCCATGCGACTCGGGTCGGTGAGCAGGGCGAACACCCGCTCGATCGACACGGGGACAGTCTGGATGACAGTTCGACTGACAGGGCGCATGAACGGGGCTCGAGGGTTGGTCTAGGCTCGCACCCCAATGCAGCGGTGTCAACCGGCTAACGCGTGAGCACGGGCAGATAGGCCTTCCACGGGCCTACGGCCGCCGTGTACTGCTTTGCCATCACGCGCGAGATCTGAGCGATGTGGCCCAGGTCGTGAACCACCCAGGACGCGAGCAGCTGCGAGAGCGTCACCTGACCCAGCTCGGGATGTCGGCCGCGCAGCGCCAGCTGCTCCGGGGTCAGGTGCCACTGCCGCAGCGTCGCGACACCCTCGGCGCGCAGCTCGGCGAATCGATCCAGCAGCCGCTGGAGCGACCAGCCGACGAAGCGCCGCGCCTGCGCGAACCGGTCGAACGGCTCGAACGGCTGCGCTTCCCCCCTTGTGAGGATGATGTTCGCTCGCGGGATCCAGTCGGTTTCTTCGCCGTGAATCAGGTGGCCGACCACATCCTGCGGGCTCCACGTGTCGGGACCCTCGTTGGCGCTGGTCCAGGGAGAGGGGAGCCCGGCGAGCAGCTCTCGCAGGGTGGCGGGAGTCCGGGTGAGGACTGCCATGCCTTCGCCGACATTGAATTCCATCACAGGTTCATCCGTTTCAGAAAGGCGGTGTAGCGCGGCTCATCCCGCACGGCGTCGAAGATCGGGTCGACTTTCATGTACGTGAGCCAGCCCCGCCGGTCTTCGTACGCGCGGTCGAGCCAGTGGAACACCTGGTCCAGGTTCTTCAAGCCAAGATGCGCAATACAGAACGCGACCGGTGTCACGTAGCGCTCGCGCGCGCGGGCTTCGAGCTCGGCGACGATGGCCTCCGCCTCGCGACGCCGCCCGCTCAGAGCCAGCACGTAGGCCACGCCCGCGGTCGCGTACGACAGGTCGGGTGAGAGGGTAATCGCCTCGCGGAACGCGTGCTCCGCTTCGGCGTAGGCGCCCTGTTGCGTCAGCACCAGGCCGAGGACCCGATAGGTGTCTTCCGACGTGGGGTTCACCGCGACGGCGCGGCGCAGATGGTACAGCGCCTGGTCGTAGCGGCGTGTGTAGTAACTCAGCCAGCCCACGCCGCGCCGGACGGAGAGCGACGACGGGTCGAGCTCGAGCGCCGTCAGCGCTTCGGTCATCGCCTGCTCCGCCTGCCCGTTCACGAGGAGAACGAACGAATACCAGTGGTGCGCCGTGGCAAAGCCCGGGTTCAGCTCGAGCGCTCGGGTGTACTGGCGCATCGCTCCCGGCCAATCCCAGTCGTGCACGTGCAGCACCCAGGCGAGCGACGTGTGCGCCTCGGGCAAGCTCTCATCCAGGGCCAGCGCCTTGAGCGCGTATTCGCGCGCTAGCCGGTACCCCTCGGTGACCGGCACGCTGCGGTAATCCACCTGGAGCGCGTACGCGTCCGAGAGGCCGGAGTATGCCAGCGCGTAGTCGGGATCGTGATCGATCGCCTGCTTGAAGAAGGAAATCGACTCGAGCACGCCCTGCTGGCTGCGCTTGTTCCAGCAGTAGCGGCCCTTCAGGTACAGCGAATACGCCTCGAGGTTGTGGGTGTAGCGCTGCGGCGGAGGGTCGGCGATGTCGGCCAGGAACGTGGTGCGCAGCGTACTGACGATGGTGCGGGCGATCTCGTCCTGGATCGCGAACACGTCGTCCAGCGTCCGATCGTAGCGCTCCGACCAAAGCGCGCGTCCGTCCTCGGCGGCGGCGAGCTGCGCCGTGATGCGCAGCCGGTCGCCCGACTTCCGTACCGTCCCTTCCAGCACGGCGGAGACGCCGAGCAGCGCGCCGATCGCGCGGATGTCCTGCGGCTTTCCCTTCAGGGCGAAGGCGGACGTGCGAGAGGCGATGCGCAGGCCGTCGACCTTGGCGAGCGCGTTGATCAGCTCGTCGCTGATGCCATCGCTCAGATATTCGTTCTCCGGATCGGCGCTGGCGTTCACGAACGGCAGCACCGCAATGGATCGTGTCCTGCCGACGAGCGACGGTACGGCCCGGGGTCGCGTGTCTGCCAGGGCCGCCGTGAACTCTGCGACGGTCGGGAACCGGTCCGCCGGCGCCTTCGCGAGGGCGCGCTGGAGCGCTTGCTCGACCGCCGCCGGCGCGTCCGGCCGATGCGCGCGGAGCGGCGGGGGCGGCTGGCTCAGGTGCAGCGCGATGATGGCGCGAGCGCTCGTCCCTGAAAACGGCGGCGCCCCGGCCAGCATTTCGTAGATCACGCAAGCGAGCGCGTACTCGTCGCAGCGCCCGTCCAGCTCGCGATCGCCCGCCGCTTGCTCGGGACTCATGTAATCGGGCGTCCCGATGGCGAGCCCGACCTCGGTGACGTGGTCGCCACCCGCCTGGAAGATGGCGCGCGCGATCCCGAAGTCGGCGAGCACCGCGTGCCCGTCGACGAGGAGCACGTTTTCTGGCTTGACGTCCCGGTGAACGAACCCCTCGCGATGCGCGTAGTCGAGTCCCGCGCCCAGCTCGCGCGCGATGCGCAGGGCATCCTCGAGCGAGAGCCGCTTCTCGCGCACGAGGCGCTCGCGCAGCGATTCGCCGCGCACGTACGGCATCACGTAGTAGAGGGATCCCGCCGCCTGTCCGGAATCGATGAGTGGAAGCACGTGGGGGTGGGTGAGCCGCGCGGCGATCGCGATCTCTCGCAGGAACCGCTCCGCGCCGATCGCGGCCGCGACGTCGGACCGCAGCACCTTGATCGCGACCTGGCGGCTGTGCCGGAGGTCCTCGGCGACGTACACGGTGGCCATGCCGCCCCGGCCCAGCTCACGCTCGATCGTGTAGCGGTCGCCGAGGTCGGCCGAGAGTGCTTCCCGCACGCGCTCCAGCGAGGCACGCTCCATAGATGACCAAAGCTATCCGGGCTTGCGCCCGGCGTCAGCGGGTCGTTGTTTCTCAAACGATGCGCCGAACCGTGGTCTTCCTCGCGCCGCTCCTCACTGCGCCGCTCCAGGCTCAGGAGCGCACCGTCGTCTTCACGAACGTCCGCGTCATCCCGATGGACCGGGAGCGCGTCATGGCGGCGATTCTGGTGTTAGGGGCACGTCGCATCCGGCGGTCCGACGCACTATCCACAACAGGAGCGTGAGACGTCCATGTTCCGACGCATTGGTTTCGCCGGTCTCCTAATCCCCGCAGCGCTCGCCGCCCAAGCGACGCCCTGCATTTCCCGGCGCTCAGGGAGCGTTCCTGCCGCGTACGCTGACGTAGTAGCCCGCGAGCGTACACTCGTGTGCCAGCGACTGGCGACCAGGATCCCCGGGGTGCAGGTGGCCGTGGCGGTGAATGGGAAGCTGGTATGGTCTGAGGGGTTCGGTTACGGCGACGCGGAGCGCCAGCAGCCCGTCACGCGCGAGACGCAGTTCCGGATCGGGAGCGTATCGAAGCCGCTCACGGCCACCGCCGTCGCCCTGTTGTACGAGCAGGGGAAGCTCGACCTCGACGTACCGGTGCAACGTTACGTGCCGTCGTTCCCGGACAAGGGCTACCCCATCACCACCCGGCAGCTCGCCGGCCACCTCGCCGGCATCCGGCATTACAAGGACCAGGAGTTTTTCTCGAACCGCCACTACGCCCGCGTGCTCGACGGGCTCAAGATCTTTCAGGACGATTCGTTGCTGTTCCCGCCCGGCACGCGCTTCTCGTATACGAGCTACGGCTGGAATCTCGTCTCTGCGGTGGTGGAGGGCGCGTCGGGGGACAACTTCCTGCACTACATCTCGGCGCACGTGTTTCGCCCGCTCGGTCTGACCCACACAGCCCCCGACCGCGTGGACAGCCTGATACCCGGCCGCACCCAATTCTACGATCGCGACAGCGCGGGGAGTTTTCACATCGCCCCCGCGGTGGACAACAGCTACAAGTGGGCGGGCGGTGGGTTCGTCTCCAGCGCCGAAGACCTGGTGAAGTTCGGGTCCGCGCTGCTCCAGCCTGGCTTCCTGAAGCCGGAGACGCTGGATCTCTTGTTCACGTCGCAGCGCACCAGCGCGGGGGAGGAGACGGGGTACGGAATCGGCTGGTTCCTGAGGACCGACAGCCTAGGACACCGCTGGGCGTTCCACGGCGGCGGCTCGGTGGGCGGGACGGCGGCCTTCGGCCTGGACCGTGACTCCCGAGTGGTCGTCGCCATCCTCGCGAATCTGTCGAATGCACCGCTCGACGCCGCCCAGGAGATTGAAGCAGCGTTCGACCACTAAGGGCGCCATCTCCGTCGTCCGTGAACTTGCTCATTCGCGCGCGGTCGAGCTAGCTTGGGCGCGCAAGGAAGCGCGAGGAGATTCCATGAGCGCCATCGATGACGCACAACAGGCCAACCGGCGTTTTGCCCAAGACTTTCGGCTGGGCCAGGTGCCCATGCGCCCCGCCAAGAAGCTCGCCATCGTCGCCTGCATGGACGCGCGCCTAATGATCGAGCCCGCGTTGGGTTTGGAAACCGGAGACGCCCACATCATCCGCAACGCGGGCGGCATCGTGACGGAAGACGCGATCCGCTCGCTCTTGATTTCGCACCACCTGTTGGGCACCGAAGAGTGGATGATCGTCAATCACACCGACTGCGGGATGCTCACCTTCAAGGAAGAGGAGCTGGTCGCGAAACTGCGCGCGCAATCAGACGAGACGCCGGTCACCCCGGTCCACTTCCACGCGTTCCGCGACTTGGAGGAGAACGTGCGGCACCAGATCCGGAAGGTGCGGTCACACCCCTGGGTGCCGAGCGATATCCGGGTGCGGGGGTTCATCTACGATGTTGGGACTGGCGCGTTGAACGAGGTCGCGGAGGCGGTCACAGCCTCATGAGGGCCCCCTCGTGCTCGAGCAGCCAGCGCTTGCGATCCAACCCCCCGCCGAAGCCGGTGAGTGATCCGTCCGCTCCCACGACGCGATGGCAGGGCACGATGATCGGGATCGGGTTTCTGCCATTGGCGGCGCCCACGGCGCGGGTGGCCCGCACATCCCCCAAGCGGCGCGCCAGCTCGCTGTAGCTCAGCGTCGCGCCGTACGGGATGGCGCGCAAGGCCTCCCACACGCGGCGTTGGAACGGCGTACCGGCGGGCTCCAGTGGAACAGCGAACGTCGTGCGTCTCCCGGCGAAATATTCGGCGAGCTGCTCGCATGCTCGGGCGAGAACGGCATTCGCGGGCCCGCGTCCGTCATTCGCCGGAGCACACGTGACTTCCCCCTTGCCCGGAAACCACACACCGGTGAGCGCGGAGTCGGACGCGGTGAGCAGGAGCTCGCCGATCGGACTTTCGAACCGGGTCGCTACCATCCCTAGGCCGTCTTCCAGGCGCCGAGCAGGCGCCGGAGCAACACCAGCTGCCCCAGGTGATAGGAGTTGTGATCGGCGAGGACGAGCGCCTCGCGCAGCGGTGTCTGTCCGGTGCCGTGCGGGATGCGGGCAAACAGGTCCGTGGCCGGGTCGCGCACCAGTCGTTGCATGGCCAGCAGGTCGTGCTTCACCTGGGCGACGCTCTTGTCCCACGCCGTGGCATCTGGGGGCGCGTCGCTCGCGGGCCAGTAACCCGCCGGCCACTCTGGTGAGACGTGCTTCGCGCTCTTCGTGAACTCGAGGATATCCCACTGCGAGATGCGGATGTGCTCGAGCAGGCGCCAGGGCGTGAACGGCTGGCCGGAGGGTTTCACGCCCCGGAGCTGGGGCGGCCAGTCGGCGAGCGCGTCCTCGAGCTTGACGTGAGCGTGACCGCCGTCGAGCAGCTCGACGAGGTGGTCCCGGAGCGCGCGCTGGGGATCGGGGCGACGAGGCTTGCCTTTGACCGCCATGGAGTCCGCGTCAGCCTGCGTCGTGCTTGCGCCGCTTGTCCCGGTAGAGCGCGCGGTCGGCTCGGTCCAACAGGCCGGCCACCGAGCCGAGTGTGCTCGCCTTGTGGGCCGCGAAGCCGAGGCTGATCGAGAGCTGATAGGGTCGTGCGCCGCGGCGGTTGAAGTCGCGCACCTGCCGCTTCAGCCGCTCGGCGAGCACCTCGGCGCTTTCGGGTCCCGAGTGTCGCACCAGCACGGCGTACTCGTCGCCGCCGATCCGGGACACCAGGTCCGAGTCGCGGAACGTCTGCCGCAACAGGGCGGCGGTGTCGCGCAAAGCCCGATCGCCTCCCGCGTGGCCGGCCGTGTCGTTTACGCCCTTCAGGTCGTCCAGGTCGGCGAATGCCACGAGCAGCGTCTCATTGCCGCGGCGCGCGAGACGCAGATCGCGGGTCGCGAGCGTCAGGAAGCCACGCCGGTTGTACAGCCCCGTCAAATCGTCCACGAGGGCCAGATCGAGCAGCGCGGAATGGAGGCGGTTCCGCTCGATCGCGAGCCGGAGGGCGTGCGCGAGGACCGGCCCGTCGACCTCACCTTTCACCAGGAAGTCTTGCGCCCCGGCGCGCACGGCTTCGAGGCCGTTGCGCTCGTCGTCGGCGTCCGAGAGAAACAGGAACGGGGTGGCGGGCGCCAGCGCCCGGAGCTCCGTGAAGGTCGCGAAGCCGCGGCGCGCGGAGAGCGACATGGCCAAGAGGACCACGTCGACGCCGCCTTTGGCCAGCCGGCCGAGCGACGCTTGCGGCGCTGTGGCTGCCACGCTGAATCGGTCGGGATCGGCGCCGGCCAGGAGGTCGCGCACGCGACGCGCTTCGTCCTCCCGGTCGCTGACGACGAGGACGACAACCTTGTCGCCGCGGGCCGCTGACTGGCGCCGGCTCGGGGGCTGGCGCCGATCGGTGGCCCGGCGGCGTTCGACCTGGTTGCGCCGCTCCTCGTCGAGCGAGATCACTTCCAGACGACGCTCGCCCAAGCGACGATCGTTGTCACTGCGGCGGGGCGGCAGGAGCCGCCGGTCTACTCTACTGTGCTCGCGTGCGACCATGCCCGTGCCTTGGTGGCCGGTGCATGGAAATTGGGGGCAATGCCCCCGCTACACAATCGACGCGATGAAGCCTTGGCCCGCGCGCAGCGTTACCTTCTGGGGAGTGTCACGGGAGACCCGTCGTGGAGCCGACTGCAGTGTCGCCGTTCAGTGCCTGGGAAAACTTCTACGTCATCGTCGGCTCGTCCGCGGCGGCGCTGACGGGTCTGCAATTCGTGGTGGTCGTCCTTGGGGCCGAGGCGCGCTCAATTCGCGGCCCCGAGCTGGGCGCGTTCGGCACGCCCACGATCGTGCATTTCTGCGCTGTCTTGCTCATCTCGGCGATCATCAGTGTGCCATGGCACGCCGTCTCGAGCGCCGGCCTCGCCCTCGGCGCAAGCGGCGTGGCGGGAATCCTGTACATGCTGGTCGTCATCAAGCGGGCGCGCGGACAGGCGGCCGGGCAGAAGGGATACAAGCCAGTGATGGAAGACTGGCTCTGGCATACAGCCTTTCCCTTCATCGCTTACGTGACGCTCCTGGTGGCATCGATCACGCTGCGACAAGACCCCCTCCGGTCGCTCCTGGTGATCGCCGCGACGGCGCTAGTCCTGCTGTTTGACGGCATCCACAACGCGTGGGACGCCGTCACCTACATCGCTACGCAGCAGCCGCGACACACGGAGGGCCCTCCCGGCGAGTAATAAAGAGACGCAGATTCGGAGCCATGGCTACCCAACGCAAGAATCGCCGAGCGAAATCCGAACGACGCGGCGAGGCTGATCGCCGCAATGAGCAGACGCCCGTCGAGCTCGAGCGCCGGAAGGGCGGCCCGCGCCGTAGCGGGCTCAAGCGGCGGATGGAGCTGGAAACGGCGAGCGATCAGATCCACGCGGCCCTCGGCCTACTGACCTACGCCCTGGATCAGGGGATACTGCTCGACGTGGACCGGTGGCTGCTCGAGACCGCGGCCGCGCGGTTGCGGCTGGCGGTCGAGCAGCTGGGCGAGGAGACGGGCGAGGCCACCTAACGCCGCCGGACTTCGACCGGGCCCTGATGGCTCAGGGTGCGGGGACGATCGTGATGGCCGTGACCGGATGGATCTCCCAGGCCGTCGCCCGCCAGTTCTGGGCGCCTCCCGGATGCGTATTCTCCGCTTGCGCTTTGTGCTCGGCGTCGAACATCAGCCAGCCACGCACCTTCACCCAACGCCCCTCGATGGTCTGCTGGAGCGTCGCCGTCGACCAATCGATGCCTTGGGCATTCAGCGCGGCACGCCAACGGGGCGTCACCTCGACGATGACCCGCCGGATGGAGGCGGTGTCACTCGGGCTCAGCGTGAGCTCGATGTGGCTGTCGCGGTGGACCGGATCCCCCAGCCTGCAGTTGGTGGTCTCAGTCCGGCCGCCCGGAATCACGCGGAACACGTAGGCGCTGATCTCCGCCGCCTTGGTCTCGTCGAACCGAGCCGCGTCGTCGGTGCTGGGCGCGAGCATCGCGGCCAACGTGACGGCGCTGTCGGTGTCGGCGTCCCGGGGATCCGCACTGCGGTTCTTGAAACGGTTCAGCGCGCTGACGTTGTGGGGTTTCGCGTTGCCTGAATCCGGGCAACCGTCGAAATCCCCCGGCGCCACCGACACCGTCGCCGGGGCCGGCACGAAGGTGTGAGGCACCGTGGGCTGGTGTAGCTCCGTCGGATCGACCAGTCGCACAAAATGCTCCCACACCCAGCCCACGTCCTCGGTCTGCGTACGCACGCGCACGTAGCCCGCTTGATGGCCATTGTCGAGCAGCGTGACTGCGTCGCCGGCCTCGAGCACGGCCAGCTTGTCCGCCCCGCTCGAGGGGCCGCTCCGCAGAGTGGCGTTCCGCGTGAGGATTCCGACTTGCTGGGTGTTCGCGGCCGGGACCACCAGTACCAGCGCCGCGACAACGAGGGCGACCTGCCGCATGGGGACCTCCCCTCTACAAGAAGACCTTGAACGCGGTGCCGATAACGCGATCTTTTCGTGGATGGTAATGCTGGAGCACACGATCGAGGTGAATCACCGGACGATCACTCGATATCCCCCTTCCCCATCGTCCAAGCCCCACTCCACCACCATCCCCCGCAGCTCCCCCTGCAGCAGGGTCTTCACCAGCCCGCGCAGCACCGGCCCGCTGGTCGAGCCTTTGCCTTTTCCCGTGATGATATGGACGACCGCGCCAGCCTTCCGACGTCGCCAACTCTCGAGGAACGCGCGCACCGCGGACCGCGCTTCGACCGCGCCGAACCCGTGTAGATCGAGCTCGGCATCGGCGCGCGCATCGAGCAATTGGTCGCGCGAGTCGAACGCGGGATGCCCACGTCGTCCACGTCTACCCACGTTCACCTTCGCCTTGCGGCCCGAGACGCGTCACCCGATCAGAACCCCACCCAGTCCCCGGTTACGCCGCGCCACACGTACGGCGAGGTCAGAGTAGCGTCGAGGCCGAGGTACACCTGGGCACAGGCGGGGCTGGAGAGCCCAAGCGCCGGAAGGAGAGCCGCGGCGACGAACAGCCGAAGGCTAAGCATCGAGGCCGGGAATGTGGGCTCCGGGGCCAGCGGCCGCAATCGGTGCTCGGGGCTCGACCCGTGGCTATTTTCAACTCCACCATGATCCGCACGCTGCTCCTCGCACTCGGGCTCGCATGGCCACATGTCAATCCGGAGGTCGTGAAACTCGCAACCAACGTATTCGCGGTGATTCGGCGCGAGCCACTGGGCCTCGCGGTGAATTCCAACTCGTTGTTGATCATCGGGGATAGTGACGTGGTCGTGGTGGACGCGCAGTTCACGCGACTCGCCACGCTCGAAACAATCGCCGTCATCCGCCACCTCACCCCGAAGCCGGTCGGGGTGGTGATCAATACGCACTGGCACGACGATCACGTGGCCGGGAACCAGGTGTATCGAGACTCGTTCCCCAGCGTCCGGTTCGTGATGCAGGCCAACACCGCCGCCGATTTCGCGACGCTCGGCGCGAGGAACCGGACCGCTACGGTGCAGGGCGCGCCTCCGGTGGCAGATCGCTACACGCGGCTCCTGAACCTGGGATTGGGAATCGACAGCACCCCCGTCTCTGAAGTCGAGCGAGCTTCGGTCGCGAGCGCGCTCCGCATCATCGGCCAGTACGTCGCCGAAGCGCCGGGGTTCAGGGCCATCGCGCCCGACGACACCGTAGACCATCGGTTGACGCTGCGCCGGGGCAAGACCATCATCGACGTCCGCTGGTTTGGCTGTGGCAATACGCGTGGTGACTTGGTCATTCACCTCCCCGTGCAGCGGATCCTGGCGACGGGCGACCTCGTGGTGGCGCCCGTTCCGTTCGCCTTCAACGCCTATCCCGCGACGTGGCCGGGCGTGCTGGACTCGCTCATCGCACTCGCGCCGAGCATCATCGTCCCGGGGCACGGCCCGGTGATGCGCGATGTGCGGTACGTGCGGATGGTTCGTGACATGCTCATCGCGGCGCGGACCGATACGCTGCTCGACGTCTTCCGACGCCGCATCGCAGGCGACGAGAAGTGGATGAACTACCTGTTTAAGAATTTCTTCCTACGCCCGACGGTGGCACGCACTCGCGAGCAACCGAGCTGCCCGTGAGACGGGTGGCCGCGCGACCCCCTACCTCCGACGCTTCGATCCGAGCAGCGAATGCTTCACGACGCTGTCCGGCACGCTGTCCCCATGCCGCAGCGTGAACACCGCCTTGCGCCGCAAGCCGAGATCGAGCTCCACCACCAGGTGACTGTGGTCGCGCGCCACCCGCCACGCACGCGACGCTTTCGGTACCCCTCCGCCGATGACGGCTCGGGCCGCGGTGATCACGGCCTCCGGCGGCTCGGCGATCGCCGCCAGCTGGGCGCAGGTGGCGCAGCGGCCGGACTGCTGCTCGAGATCGGCCGTGCACACTTGCCGCCCGCAGTAGCCGCAGGCGGCGCGATGCCGGGCGCACGCGTCTTTGCCGCACACCGGGCATGGCTCGACCTCATCGGAGGCGAAGAGGGCCATTGCCTCCTCCACACAGCCGGCCCGGTGTCGCGCGCACACCAGGCGCCGCGACGTGTCGGTGCGGCGCAAATGCTGCGAGCAATGCACCTGTCCGTCCACCACGCACACTGCCCGGTGCGCCGTGCATACCGACCTGCCGCAGCTCGCGCATTCCGTGACCTCATCCACGCCGACCGGCTCGTTCGTGCCGCCCTCGCAGTACTTGAGGCACGCCGAGCACAGACGCCGGCTTCCCTTCGGCGCATCCGCCCCGCTCTGCTCCGCGTGCCGGTTGCACACGACACGGCCGCAGCTGCCGCAGGGCGCGAGGCAGGCCGTGCAGGCGGTGTGCCCGTCCTCGGCACACACCCCCTCGTGCGCGGTGCAGTGCTGCAAGCGGCACGAAGCGCAGACGCGCACGTGCTCGTCACATGCCGGTTGCTCGTCCACGCGACAATGCGCAATGCCGTGCTCCGCGCAGAAATCCTCGCGGCAAACCGAGCACTGAGACGAGCACGCCTCACAGCCGCAGTGGTCGTGCCGGCAGATCACGAGGCTCGTCGGCGGCCGACCACAATGCGGGCATGCCACGATCCAGGCGGCGGCACCGCTCAGCGACCGCTGTGCGTTGAACGCTGCGTGACGCCCATGCGCCGACTCGAGCTGCCACTCGGCACGCTGCACCAAAACGGTCGCGTCGATGAGCTGTAAGGGATGCACCACGGCCTTCACCTGGCTGCGCCTGATCTCCTCGGCGCGGCGGCGCTCGGCGAGCGCCGTGACGGTGCCAATGGCCTCAGGGTCCGACTGCTCCTTCAGGATCGACTCGAAGTAGCGGTCCAGGCGGCCGAGCTCGGTGGCGAGCGCTTGCTCCGCCGCCGCGCGCCGCGCGGCCACTCGCTCCGCCGACTTTTCCTGGAGATGAATCAAGAGGAGCCGCAGCAGGTCTCCGGGCTCCCGGGCTGGGACGCGCGCGGCCTTACCTGCTTCCGACGGGTCCGCGGGCTCCGTCCGCCCCGCCTCGAGGTCCCGGAATGCGGCCGCGACATCGTCACTTACTTGGGCGCCGGCCGAAAGGTCGTAGACGTCGCTTTCGACCACGGCTTCCTCGACTCCCGCTCCAGCCCGCAACACCACGCGCGCGACCAGTCGCCCCACCGGATGCAGGGCCACCCGCGCCGTGCTCACTTTGCCTGTTCCGTTCCGCACGGGAATCGGCAGGCCGACTTCGCTACCGTCCTCCCGCTCGTCTCGGGAGGGGGGGACAGGGGGTGACGACGGCGCGATCAAACCGAGCGACAGGCGCGCCGCGCGCGTCCGAATCGCCTCGATCAACTGCGACACGAACGGACTGCCGAGCACGGCAATCTCGGCGTCCGGGGCTCGCTCGAGCGCGGCGAGCGAGAACGCCACGCTCAAGCGCTCGCGATCCCTGAAAAACGCCCGCTCGCCCTGGGGCAAGCTCAACCGGGAGTGATCGGGGCCGAGTGCGGACTGTTTCACGCCGGCGAGCACGCAGTAGCGCTCCAGCAGCGGCCGGATACGCGCATCGGCGAGCGGATCGGCCTCGGCGACCTCGGCACGCCCGTTTACGGGCAGACGCCGAGCCGGGGGTTTACCCGCGCTCTTCGGGCGCTGCTTGCGCTGGGTCTTGCGCTGCGGCTTGCGAGGCGGGCGGCGTTTCACGCGGCGTCAGCCTGGATGTCCATGAGCACCATGGGCAGGCGGTCCACTTGCGCGACGAGGGTGATGACCCGCCCGGTACTGGTCATGCCGCTGAGCCGCACCGGTGCTCCGGGTTCAGGCTGCTCGCCCTCCACCCCGATCGGCTCGATCGACTCGAGCGCCTCGAGCACGTCTTTCAGGTGCAAGCCGAGCCGCAGGCGCTTCGTGTCCCATCCGGGCGCTTTGACGACCTGGCTGGTGCCGAGCCCGAGTCGTAGCCGTCCGGGGACAGACAACGTCTCGAACCGGCGTTCGAGCCGCATGGCGTTGTCGTCCGGCGCAATGAGAGAGTTGAGCTGTTCCTGTTCCTTGGCTATCGCGCCGCTCGTTTCGATGTCGGCTCCAAGGACTGCCACCCGGCGCGCGAAGTCTTCCTCGCTGTCGGCCGCGAGCCATTCTTCCGCCAGCCGGCCTTCGAACCTCTGGGCACCGCCGAATTCGCCCAGGATCAGATCCAGCTCGCCGACTACCAGCTCGAACAGCTTGATCTTCTGGTCGAGCAGCTGGAGGATGTACGACTCGATGGTCCCCGCCGCGGCCAGGTTCACGATGTGGACCTCGCGCTTCTGCCCGATGCGGTGCAGCCGGCCGATGCGCTGCTCCACCACCATGGGGTTCCACGGCAGGTCGTAGTTCACCAGCACGTTGCAGAACTGGAGGTTGCGTCCTTCGCTGCCGGCGCGCGTCGCAATCAGCACGCTGCGCTCGTCATCGTGGAAGGCGCGGATGCGCTTATCCCGCTCGGCGGTAGAGTGAGCACCCCAATACACGATCGGCTGGCGGCCGAGTTTTTTGACGCGCTCTTCTATCAGCTGAATCGTCGGCCGGTGGTCGCTGAAGATCACCAGCCGGTCGGGCGTCTCCTTCAGCAGCTTGGTCAGCACGTCCAACTTGGCGTGCGTCTTGATGCCTTCCGCCCGTTTGGCGAGCTGCTTCGCGATGGCGCGGTACTGGGGGCTGATGCGGTCGCTCTCGGCCAAGTGCCCGAGCGATTCAGCGAGCGCGCGCGACGAGGAGCACAGCCGTTGCCGCAAGTGGATGAGGGCCAGCTGCAAAATGCCCTTCTTGGTACGCCGGCCTGGTGCCCCCTCCTCCGGCTCTTCCTGCTCCGCCGGCTTGATGAAGCCTTCTTGATACAGCCGTCTGAGAAATTCAGTGGTGCGTTGGTACAGGTCCGCCTCGGCGCGCGTGAGCTTCACTTCCGGGTGGCGCGGCCGGCGGGGCGGCAGATCCAGGTCGTCGACCACGCTCGAGCGCCGGGTGCGGATCATCACCTCCTGCGTCAGCGCGCGTAGCGCTTCGGGATCACGCGGCTGACGGTGGTCGCCCGACACCAGGTGCTCGGCCTTGAACTCCTGCCAGGTGCCGAGCTGTCCGGGCCGGAGCAGCGTGATGAGGTTGTACAGCTCGCGCAGGTCGTTCTGGAGCGGCGTGGCGGTGAGCAGCAGGATGAAATCGCGCTCGATTTTCTCGATGAACTGATAGGTCGCGCCGCGGTGACTCTTCACCTTGTGCGCCTCGTCCACGATCACCAGGTCCCAGCGGTGCCGCAGGATCTCCTCGGCGTGCCGGCGCGTGCGCGCGCGATCGTGCGAGATGATCGCTTTGGTGACGCGTGGCCAGTCGTCGGGATCGGTCGGGGCCTCGAAGCGCTCGAAGAATTTCTCCTCGAGCTCCCCCTGCCACTGGCCCACCAGCGAGGCAGGCGTGAGGATCAGCGCGCGGCGGGCCAGGCCGCGGATCGCGAGCTCTTTGTAAATGATGCTCGCCTCGATCGTCTTACCGAGGCCCACCTCGTCGGCCAGGATGGCGCGGCCGCCCATGTCGCGCAGCACCCGCTGGGCCACGTCGATCTGGTGGGGCAGCTCCTTGATGGCGTTGGCGTCGAGTGTAATCAGCCGGTCGAACCCGGGAACGAGCGCGATCCGTTCGGCCTCGCGCCGCAGCTCGTACCAGGCGCGCTCGGCCGGCGGCTGCTGGAGCGCATCGACGAACAGTTTCAGGGACCGTTCGTCGACCGCCCAGGACTCGTCGGGCAGGGGCTGGGGTAGCGTCACGCGATCGGCTCGAGAGGTCGGGGGACGCAATATAGGGAATCCGAGACGCGGGAGGGGCCCCCTCATGCTCCCCCCTAGTGGTCTGAGGCAGCTCCATCGTACACCCGCCGGAACTCGATCGAGCGCCCGCGCCTTCCTTCGAAGCCGACGATCACGTACAGCTGCTTCCCATCCTGCGAGCGAAGGTAGTCCTCCGTAACCTTCCCTCCACCCGAGACCTTGCGCTCGACGACGAAGTCGTTTCCCTGCCAGCGGCCTCTTGTCTCGACATCCCCGCCGCCTTCTACCTTCTGGGTGACCTTCCGGCCGTCGCTGTAGAGAACCAGCGGCGCGTTGCCATCCAACGCAAACGCCACGCTCGAATCAGTCTCGGCGATCGTAAGCGCGGCGGGCGCATCGAACGCGAGCTGCATCGTCTGGTGCATCCGCTGACGCTGCTCGTCGCTCAATCCGCTGCCCGCCCCACCACCCCGGCCCCGGCCGAAGCCTCCGCGTCCACCATAACCACCGCGCGACCGGCCCCCGCGCGGCTCGTCGCCGCTCGAGTCCCGCACCTGCAGCATGTCCCGAGGGTGATCACTCTGCGCGGCATTCAACGCCCATTGCCCGGAGAGATCCGGGTGGACGACCGACGTAGTCGCGGCGGCGCTGCCGAGGGCAACGACTCCGCACAGAGCGACCGCTGTCGTCAGGTGCATTGCCCAACCTCCCTGATGATGGCTAGTCGCTTGTTTATACGAACTCGATCCCTCGGAGGTTGAACGTCCAGCCGCACTCAGCGACCGCGGAACGCCACACGTATCCCTGTCGGTGACGAGAGCGTCGTCAACGATTCAGTACGGAACTGGCGTTCGGGGAGTCTCGTTCGTGGTCGACAAGATGCGGCAGGCATTGGCGGCGGCCCTCGCGGTTCCGGCACTGTGGGTGAGTACCGTGGCCTTTCCGATCA
>WNFP01000823.1_pt1 | contig 48657 bp, 41 predicted proteins | sample 5400201 | NCBI WGS metagenome assembly WNFP01 (sample SAMN13153355, study PRJNA577476) | soil metagenome | isolation source: 115 cm saprolite under Madrone tree | place: USA:California | collected 2016-06-14 | reverse complement strand
CGGTCTCACCGATCGCGAAGTGATGGAATTGATTCTTTTCGGCACTCCCGAAGACATTCGCGCGGCCACGGCGCTCATGACTGACGAACAGAAGCAACTGGTGCTGAAGAGTCTCACCCCCGACGTGGAGAAACGATGATCCCGTCCGATCCTAATCGTGAAGTAATCGATCCGCGCCTATTGGTTCGCGCACACGGCCGCGAGGTGTTGGCAGAGTTGGTTGCCCGCGAGTCGGGCTACATCTTTCAGTTACGGCCGCTCAAGGATCTCTGTCAGGCGCTGATGTCAGGGATGCCGCTGCTGGCCGAAGGCGAGCGCGGTGGGGGCAAGACCGAAATGGTCAACGCGCTCGCCTATTCATGCAATCGTCCCTCCTTCGAGCTGCAAGGTATGGACGACTTGAAACTGAAAGACATCTTATTCGAGTGGGACGAGGCAGGCCAAAACAAATTCGTGCTGCAAGCAGTGGAGACCAATCAACTCAGTCTCGATGATGCCCGACGCGAGCAATGGCGCAAGGAGTTCTTGAATCTGGGTGAAATACTCAAGGCCTACGACTATCTCGCCACGACCGGCATAGTCCCGATTTTAAAGCTGGACGAATTCGAAAAACTTCCATCGGCATGCCAGGCATTCTTCTACCAGCTATTCACTGATGGTCATGCTTCTATTCCCCGGCTCACTGATAATCTTGGCCACATAGGCGTCCGCAAAGATCAGGAAAAGCCGATTGTCATACTCACCTCCAACAATCAACACGTGGTTCATGCTCCACTGCGCTCGCGTTGTATCTATACCAAGGTCAGACTGCCAACCGATCGCGAAGAAGTTCACATTCTTCATTCCCGCGTGCCGTACGCTTCTGTCTCTCTGCTAATCCAAATCGTCAAAGTGATGCGCTACATCCGCGTCATGATGCCGACCGTCAGGGACAAACCAGGACTGCGCGAGTCGATCGCTTTGTTGCGGACTTTGACGGAAGAGAAGATCGACGAGTTGAGTTGCGAAGTCATTGACGACCACTTGGGATTTATTGCGCGCAACGCCGATGACCTTACAAACCTTGAATTGGGCTTGCATCGGTTGGAACAGGCGGCGCGCACTGCGGATGCTGTGATCGAGGGCATGGTGAGAGACACTTGCGAGGTGCACGTCATTCGACTGCGGGAGGCCGCATGAATCAACGCGAGCGTGTAAGTGTCTGGCCAATGATATCCGTCCTGGGCGGAGCTTTCTTCGTCCTCGTAGTCGTGCCTTTGATCCTTCACCGGCAGACAACCGCGCGCATGGCCACCGTCGATCCTGATGTCATTATCGGCGATAGTCTTGGCCGGCGCGCATCACCCGGAACTGCTCCAGCGTATCGTTGGCCCGATAGTGAAGTGCCGCGCACTGCAGAACGATTGCGCGACGCCACCGCCGTGGCGATTGCCGCTACCACGAATGTGGTTGAAGCAGCACTGCGCAATCAGAGTCCTCGCGATGCTGCGGCGATTTTGGCGAACATCGCAGAGCGTCAACTAATTCCGGTGGAATGGCTGACTAACCAACCCGGAGTGCTGGCGATGCCTCATTCGACTGTGCACCTCCGTTTCATAAGACAGCCGATTGGCATTGAAGTGATCTCTGTTCCGAATGAACGCAGTGACGGTCCCGCTATCCTGATTCGTATTCCTGATGCCGAAAATACCAGCGTGGGTCCGCGCTATTTCGAATCGATGCAAGTGGACGGCATCGTCTATCCGGCACCCCTTGCTCCGATCGCGGAGGTTATCGCTTCCGGCTGGCAGCCCCGCCCGTTCAAACAAACGCAGATACCAAATGATCAGCGAGTCCAATTGGAGCAGTGGAGCCAGTCAATGAAGAAGCAGTAGGAGAGACGCAATGAGCTTTCGCGCGACAATCGAACGCATCGATGCCGATTACTTCATTCCGCGTCCGGCTGATGAACCTGATCTGGATTCGTTTCATGCGGCCACACGCTTCTTTCGCGATCTCTCCCGCGCCGGAACGTTGATCTTGAGCAGTTGGATTGCGGGATATCTGTTGTTCCGGTCCGGGCAAGTGCTGAATCTCGATTTCAAGTGGATGACGTTTGTGTCGCTGGCCGCATTGTTCACTGCGCTAATCGGTTTCTTTGAATCCGCTTCAGTTGCTTATCCCTACTACAGCATCAATCAACGGCTCACTCACGGGTCCGCTCGTTGGGCGACCATCGGAGATCTACGGGCCAAGGGTTTGGCCCACTTATCAAGCAAGCCTTTGCCGCCAGGTTCAGTACGCATCGGCCGGCTCAGTTCGGCTCTCAGCCCAAGGCAGTACGATCTGGTGCTCAACCGGAAGCAACTGCTAACGCACACCGGAATTTTCGGGCCATCGGATTCAGGTAAGTCGGCGACGTTTTACATGAATATCTTGCGCGATTGGTCTAATGGCGGGTCGGCGGTGGTAATGGACATCAAAGGAGAACTCTACTCTCACACTGCTCGCTACTACGATCGCGTTTACCGGCTCGACCTTGAGAATCCGCACTTGTCCGATCTTTGGAACCCGCTGCCTCGTTGCCTGAAAAATGGTCAGCTCGCGCACTCCATAGCATCGATTGTGGTCGGCTACGAACCCGACAACATGAAAGTCAACGACGGGACGCACTATTGGATTTCGGGGGAAACGGCTCTGCTCACGGCGCTTTGTCTACATCTGCCCACTATTACGGTCAATCCCACGCTGCCTATGATTAAGGAATATCTCTCTCTGAACGATCTGGCGAAGTTGGGTGAGGACATGAACAACTCCAAAGACCACGAAGCCAAGCTCGAATGGGGTAACTTCACCAAGGTCGATCCAGAAAAGACTCAGGGCGGCGTGATCACCGGCGTCAATAACAAGTTGGCACCGCTGCGCGCACCTAACGCACTTCAGATCTTGAAGACAGCTACGCCGGAGGACCTCGCTCGCGGCGTGCGAGAAATAAATCTCGCAGATCTGCGTATGCCAGGGACTGCCATTTTCGTCGTTATGTCCGAAGACGACGCGAAAGATTATCGGATTCTGCTGGAATTATTCTTTGGTCTGGCTGCTCTCGGCATGCAGCACTCCACGCGGGAGAAAGCAACGCCAGTCTTGTTCGCGCTCGATGAGGCTGGCAACACCAAGCCGCCGAAACTAGAAGAGCGGTTAAAGATCGGAAGGTTCCGTAACACGCCCTATCTGTTGGGATTTCAGGATGTCAATCAGATCAAGGCGAAGTGGGGAGAGAACGCCGGACGCGCGATTCTGGCCGGCATGAAGAACCAAATCTTTTTGCCGGGCATCGATCCCGACACCGGCAACTATGCGTCTTCTTTACTTGGTTCGACTACCGTGCTTTCGCGCACCGAAGTCGATGCGACCGGCACACAGAACGACGCCGAACGAGTATCCGAGAGTCGTCGCGATCTCAGACAAGCGCCCGAGTTGCGACGGATGGTCAAGTATCGCCAGGGAATCGCCATAATCGATACCGCCGACCCCATTCTGTTTCGCTTTCCGAAACGCGCCGATGATGGTGACGTCGTCGTGGCACCACGTCGCTCTGTTTCGCCCGCGCCTTATCTCACCGAAGCCGTGAATGCTATGAAGGAAATCGAAGAAGCAGAGCAGCAACTGAAGCCACCACCACCGGCCGCGACTGCACCTGAACAAGTGGAAGCTCCGCCATCCGATAGCCGTAGTGTGGACTCTTCAACTGCGACTTCGAAAGAAACGACGAAGCCGACTAGAGCCAGCGCCAGTGCGGGTCGGCTTCAGGTGCGCGACATCGAAGAAACACGTGATCAGAAGGTTTTGCAGTTTATGAAGGATACCGAAGAGACGGAGGATGAGAAGAAATGCGTGGCGTAGAAGGAAAAACCGGCTCACGACGCTTCGGGTTCTCTTACATCCTGCTCGTGATCGCTATCCTTATCTATGTCGGGGTCTCGGCTTACTCCGTCTTGGCAGCTGAATGGAAAGCAAACGCGGAACTCCCGCAAATCGATCCGATTCTCAAGATCATTAAAGGCCTCAGACAGTATCAAGAGGTGACCGCATCATTCCCGCAGACGTTCGCGGAAGTCGAAGCCAGGACGTGGAAACATGCAAATCCGCCGGCCTATGGTTCGGGCGGGCACACGCTGGTCTTGAAAAACTACTATTATCTTTACACGCGGATTACTCCGACGCGCTGCACTTTGTGGGCGGTGCCCGTTGGACCGCGCGCGACTGAAGCCAGTAGCTACTTTCTGATTCTCACGCCGACCGAGCGTGATAAGTACAAAGGCCCGGCGCTGGACTTGAAAGAAGCCAGCACCATCTCCGGAGTTCCAACCTATGCACAACTCGCTCTCCTGGGAATGATCAAGCAGGAAGATCCTCCACCAAAGAAGAGCTGACTCCATGCGAGTTGTCTTTCACATCGTTTCGACGGGAGGCAGCGGCGGCGCCAGTCGCGCTACCCGCTACATCTCCGAACGTGAGAAAGACCTAGCCCGCGAAGGACCGGGCGCACGGCCTCTGTTCAGCGAGGATCGTGAGGGCATGACCTATCGCAAAGCTGATCGCCTTCTCGATCCCATCACGGGCGAACCAGATAAGAACGAATTGCTGCATATGACCGTTAGCGTTCAGGAATCAGAATTCGACAAACTCGGTGACAGCGAAAAGGAAAAGCAGGAACGCTTTCGCGAGGTCATTCGCGAAGGAATGAAGGGCATGGCCCAGGAATTAAACGTCGAAAGTCTAACTTGGGTAGCCGGCATTCACCGCAACTCCGACAATCCTCACGCGCACATTGTAATGCGCAACTCAGCTACCGAGCGGGGTAGCATCAAAGAGAAAGAGATTGGCCGGCTACGCAAGAGCCTGCTTCCTCACAAAGAGATGCGGGACGGACGTGAAGTGACAGTGCCCGGTCGCATCGGCGAGAAGTTCGTGACTGCGCTTGATAAGCAACAACAGATCTATCTAAAACGCGAACCCGAACAGATTAAAGCTCGTCAAGTGGTAGAACAGCTCATCGATCGCTTTGACACTAGTGTGCGGACGCCCGAAAGAGCAGCGACAAAAGTGCCGCCAACAACCGAACGAGCCAGGCACAAAGCGGGGACTCCGCTAGATCATCGGGCGACCTTGGAGAGTTGGAGTGGAGCAAAGTCTGTCGCTACTGACGACGACCATGATTATCGGATTGCGCTTGGTAAGCACCTGGAGTTCAGCCTGCGACTTGCTTTTGCGGAAGTCTGGCGGGAACGTGCGGTTCGGCACGGCGATACCTATCGTTTCAATGTAATTGACCAGACAACTGCCGAAGAACGCAGGATATCCGACCTTGATGTGCATCGCCGCGCATCAGCACGCGCGCAACGGATCAGCCCGCTAAACAGAGACGATCGCGAACAAGCTTATGAAGCGGATCTGTCAAAGCATCGTGAGACGCTTGATCAACTTAGCGAAGTTAGAGAGTCAAAGATTGCGGCGTTGGGAAAAGACATAGGCTCCCTGCGCGGAACTGTGTCGAAGCTGGAAAGCAATTTCAGCAGTCTTTACGAAACGCCCAGCAGTAAGCAGATAGTTCCGCTTATTTCGCGATCCACGCTCTCAAAGCTTCAGAACCAGGCCGTTCGGCTCGGCCTGCCGGAGAAAGCATCTGAACTCGAAAAGCTCAGAATTGAATTGGCGCGAGAACACAAAGCCCCGGCGCGAACAGATGATGAAGCCGCCACACTGGTCGCACAGGTCAACGTCGCGCGCGCCGATTTGCTGGCGCGCAGTGCTCGGCTCGACAACTTTGAAGCTTCCGAACACTTAACACCGTATGAAGTTCACGACGAGAGATGGTCGCTCGCCGCGATCGACAAACAGATTTCGCGGCGGCGAGAAGATGCGAAGTTTGTTCCCGATCGCGCCGCGCGCCTAGATTTACGCTCGCTAGCGCATTTGAACTATTCGACTGAAGCGAGGCAACAAGCAGCCGCTGAAATTGAGCATCTGGTATTTCTGCGCGGTGAGATTGTCAGAGAAATCGAGCGCCAGCGTAAGCCGCTGGTCGAAGACCGCGAACTCTCGGTGCAAATGCTTGACCAGCTTGAAAAGGCATATCGGTCAGAAGAACGCGCTAGGGTGAGGGAAGGCAAGGAGATGCCTGAGCCGAGGTACGAAGCGCATCAGATGAGAGCGCTGGAAAGCGGTGCTGAGCTGCTGCGCGATCGTCAGCTTCTTGATGAAGTTCATGAGTGGGAGAGAAGCGCGTTCTCCTCATCGATTGACTGGCAAGGTCGAGCAGTTGCGCGTGAGATTATGTCGGGTATTGCCGTCGAAGAGACAAAAGGGCGGCTGCAGCACTTCCTTGAGAGCCAGCGAGTGGCGTCCCTGAACTTAGGCCATCAGCGGACTGGCACGCTCCGCGAAGTCGAGGCGCGAACATTGACGGACTATCTGGCCCGAGCTATCGAATCGTCTGGCGCGCGCGATTACCGCCGCCTCGTAAAGGCTGCGGCTCATGAGCAGCACGACCGACTGGTAAAGGATTTCGAAAACGCGATGAACTATCACGAGGCCACGAGGGAGCTAGCGGGGGAGGCGCAAGGTCGGGAGGCAAATTTAACCGATAAAGAGAAGATCAATTTGGAGATCTACGCTGAGCGACAGACTGATCCGCAAAATCGCGATCGGTTAATGGAGTTAGCGCGTGGCAGTGAGAGTCACGCTCAGGAACGTGACGCTGCCAACATGAGAGGCCGCTGAATGAATTGACTAAACCAGTTCTCTCGATGAATTAACGAGCAGGTTTTCCTCGACGCGTTTGCGAGGAACGAATTCTTTTGGGCAGCTGTTTACGACCTAATTCGAGACCCAGCCGATCATGGGCGACGTCCGCAATCTCGGCCACGCGTTCATTCATTCCGAGAACAAACAGAACATTAGCGTAACCGCCGAGCGCAACAGTCGCATCGCCTCTTTCCACCCTGGACAGCATTGGACGGCTAATCTTTGCTTTGTGTGCCATGTCCAGTGTAGAAATGCCCCGCCGGCGGCGCGCTTCGTTGATATCGGAGCCGAGTTTCTTGAGCGCCTTTTTGACCGGCGGAGGCAATTCAGTTGACGAGCGGGATCGCATAGTGATACATACATATTACAGTAAAGATAATAGCGTAATATATATGTTACTGTAAAAAAGACACACACCGGAACAGCAGGTTTGGTCAAAACGGCAGCCGGCCTCGTCCTTGTTTGACCTCATCAAAGGGAAAAGCTGGCGATGGCGCGATAGCGAGCTGAGGAGGAAAGAAGATGAATGGATTAGCGGTAGACAACAAGCGCAGCAGCACTCATTCGTCTGGTCGACTCTTCGAATTGCAGGTTGTCGAACCTGTGGAGTCCACCGAATTGGCGTTTCTTAAGCCGACTCAGGTATATGATGAGTTCTGGCGGTTTGCCGCCGAAAGACAGAGTATCTTCGTCAACCGCCAACGCCAGCCACTGCCACCGTGGACCACCGATCCGATTCTGAGTGCCTTTAAGTTTACGAATGTCTACCGAGCATCAGATCGCGTAAGCCAGTTCCTGATTCGTAATGTGATCTATCGTGGCAGTGACACTCCGACTGAAGTGGTATTTCGTATTCTCTTGTTCAAGCTCTTTAACAAGATTGAGACTTGGCAACTGCTGGAAGATCAAGTTGGTGAGCTCACCACACGGAAGTTTTCGGTCGAGAAGTTTAGTCAGATTCTTAACCGTGCGCTTGAGCAGGATCAGCGGATCTATTCTGGCGCATACATCATGCCTTCCGGGTCCAAGACCTTTCACACCAGCAGAAAGCACCAAGCCCATTTGCAACTATTGGACTTCATGCTGAGAGACAGTCTGCCTGCGAAGCTCCGTGCCGCAAAGGACTTGAAGCAAGCATTTGAGATATTGCGGTCATACCCGCTGCTGGGTGATTTCCTCGCCTATCAATATGCGATTGATATTAACTACAGCGAAGTGACACACTTTTCGGAATCCGAATTTGTGGCCGCTGGTCCAGGCGCTCGCAGCGGGCTCCGCAAGTGCTTTGCCAACCTTGAGGGAGTTGCGGGCGAGGATGTCATTCGCTTCGTCACCGAACTCCAGACCGAAGAATTCCAGCGGCGCGGAATTCGATTTGACTGGCTCGGCGGCCGTAGATTGCAATTGATCGACGTCCAGAACGTATTCTGCGAAATCGATAAGTACGCCCGCGTTCGGTTCCCGGAGATCAACGGCCTCGCCAATCGCACCAAAATAAAGCAGCGGTTCAAGCCAAACTTAGCCCCGGTGTCACAATGGTACCCGCCCAAGTGGTGCATCAACCACAGCTTATAAACCGCCCCTCTCGCCCGAATACATCCGTAAAAACTGGCGTATTTCGCGTTGTTTGACAATCGAACATCATTCGTGTATAGTGTTAGATATCCTGACAGGGGTTGGGAGGTAACTTATGGCATTCCCGAAGGCAGAACTGGAAGAGCGATTGCGGAAATGGTGGCAGAAGCGCGTGGCGTCGCCGCTGCGCCGCCGGGTCGCGGACCCGAGAAAAACCGGCGGAACTGTCTTTGACATTCAGCCCGAGATAGCCTCTCAGGAGGTCGTTTGTATATTGACCGAGATTGAGCCGCTGCTCGGTTTCGCATTAGATACCAGCCGCATTATCAAGCGCGGCGGTTATCAAAATGTAGACGAGTTTGTGCGCCACATCCTGCCTCAGTTGGGGGTCATGTATTTGAAACGTGACGCAATAAGTTCACGCGTCGTCAAACCCGTGCAAGGAGTCAGTGCAAATGCCAGTAAGTAAAAGCGTGGAAACAGATCAGGAACGCATGCGTTTGGCCGAGAAGCTTCGTCAGGCGCGAGAGTATCTTACTCTGTCGCAAGATGAAGTCTCTAAAGCTCTCGGCATACCGCGCGCCGCGATCTCTCTAATAGAGTCGGGCCAACGGCGGGTCGAAGCGTTGGAACTAAAGAAATTCTCAGTCATCTACGAGCGGCCATTGAGTTATTTCACTGGCGAGGAGGCGCCAGCCAAGCTTCCGGACGAGGTGGAGCACTTGGCGCGGACAGCCCGCAAGCTTTCGTCCCGAGACCGCGAAGAACTCTCTCGGTTCGCCGAGTTCCTTCATTCCCGGGCGGCGAGGGAGAGCTGAACCAATGAGCCGTCGCGAAACTCTACTGGAGGGCATGGCCGCCGCCTCGCGCCTTCATCAGCAGCTTAACAGTGAACAAATCGCCAGCCAGATTGGTGGTGGGGTAGACGTCTTTGCAGCCATCACTCGGTCAGAGGTTTCCCTGGTCTTTCGACCACTCGATGGACTGCTCGGGGCTTTTATGTCAGAGCCGACGCCCGGAATCGTCGTTACCACAGAAAGAGGCCTGGCAGTGCAGCGCTTTACGGCTGCCCACGAGCTGGGACACTTCTCGTTGCGTCATACCGTGAGTCTGGATACTGACGAGATTCTGGTGCGGCATCCATTCGGTTCGGCGGGATACGATGAGCGTGAATTGGCGGCGGACGCTTTTGCCGCGGATTTTCTTATGCCCATGTGGCTGCTCGAAAGTCATGCCCTGCGTCAAGGGTGGACCGCAGAGAGCTTTGAAGATTCGTTGGTGGTTTATCAACTGTCACTCCGAATCGGGGCCAGTTTCGAAGCCACCTGTCGGACTCTGGCCCGGCATGACGTAATCAACGCCGCTACCCTACAGCAGCATCTGAAGGTCGCACCTCGCCGGATCAAACAACTACTCCTGCGCGATCATCCAATGGAGAATTGGAATCCAGACGTCTGGGTACTCAGCGAGCGTGATCGCGGCACGTTGATCCAGGGTGGACCCAACGATTGGTTCCTGATTCACCTGAAGGAGAACAGTGGCGCTGGCTATCTTTGGAACATCGATCAGCTGCAAGAATCGGGGTTTGCGGTTATCTCAGATGAGCGACGATTCGCGGCAGCGTCTGAGCAAATCGGCGGACCGGTCGAACGCGTTTTAATCGCCGCCTCACAGGCACCCAAAGAAGGGCAGTTGGATTTGCAACATGCCCGCCCGTTCGATCGGAGCGCAGTCGCCGATCACTTTACCTTTATGTACCAAATGTTTGGCAAAGAGAGCGGGACTCTGCCACGTCTGGAAAAAATGAGGAAACTGGCGGCAGCCGCTTAATGAGCATCAACGTAGTTGTCGATCTTCGAAGTCAGTTTGGACCGATTCGCAACCAGCATCAGCGGCCAACGTGCATGGCTTTCGCCGCCAGCGATTGTCACGCGTTCGCGCGCGGCAGCTTGGACGCGCTCTCTGCCGAATACGCTTACTATCATGCGGTGAATCGTCAAGCCAATGCTGATCGCACGGAGGGCGTCTCATACCGAGCCATGACTGAAACGCTCGCCGACGATGGTCAACCCTTGGAAAGTGGTTGGCCATACATCGCCAGTCTTCAGCCTGCGGATACTTGGGCGCCGCCGGCAACTCCGGGAGACATTTATAGACGAGTTACAAATGCTATCGCCGCCACACTCGACGCGGTCATCGACGCGCTGGATACGGGTTCAGCAGTCCTGCTCGGGATGCGCATCAGTGAAGGTTTCATATTCTTGGACGCCGGGGAGGCGTTGGCACCATTGGCCAGCGAACCTGCCGCTGGGACTCATGCCGTAATGGCAGTTGGCTACGGTGAGCTCAATAGCGAGCGTTATCTGCTGATTCGAAACAGTTGGGGCGAGGCTTGGGCTGATGACGGGTACGGCTGGATCCACCAAGACTATCTTGCGTCGCGGTTACTCATCGCGGGAGTTATGAAATAGCCATGGAACCATTAATTCATACGATTGAAGCTGAGAGTTGTCCTCAGGCATGGCTGGGCGCAGTTGAGTATTTGCTCGCGCAACCGGATCGCGAGGCCTACGATCTGGTACTCGGCGTTCAATCCCCGCGGGAAATGAGCCCGGATGATTTTCGGGTCTTCGACCTGGTGGACGGCTTTCTTAGAGAATACAACCAGTCCCCGATCACGACAGTTGCGGGCACGATATTTCCCGCCAATCATTACCTGCGAAATGAAGCGGCCGGAGTGTACGAGGAGTTTCCGGAAGAGATTGCCGGTTTGGCAAAGAGCGCGTCCGGCGCGTACGCCATGAGGATGTTGCGGAAGGAAGGAAAGAACGGCACGTTCAATCCGCTGCGCGAACTGGTTGAGAAGATACAGAGGTTGCGCAGTCGGAACCGCTCCGCCTACGAGATAAACCTGGTGGATTTGGGTGATGACAGTTTCGAGATTCCTATCTACAACGCCAAAGACGATTACAAACTGCATCTCGGACAGCCGTGCCTCAGCCACCTGACGTTCAAGATTTATCGCGAGGACTGGCTGAGGCTAACCGTGATGTACCGCTCGCACTATTATGTCACCAAGGCTCTCGGCAACTTGCTGGGCTTGGCGCAATTGCAATCTTTTGTGGCTGCGGAAACCGGCCTCGAGGTTGGGCCTCTGGTGTGCCACTCAACCCACGCGCGGATCGACACTGAGAAAGGCGTGACCCTGGGTGGTGTTGAACGGCTCGTGTCAGCGTGCCGAAACGGAAACTCTTAAACAAAAGCGTTGAGCACAGACGATGATGGTCGTAACTGAGATGGACATCGTGACGATGAATGATTACCAGCAATTCACTCGTCTTACCGATAAAAACCAGAAGACCGGCTACGCCGGTTTCATGTTGCCATTTCTGGGAATCTACGGGGAGGTCGGCAGTCTCTTAAGTGAGCTGAAGAAGAAACAGCGCGATAGGGACTCCTATGTCGGATACGCAGAGTCGGTGATCGAAGAGCTGGGTGATGTGCTGTGGTATTTCACCAATATTGCCGATCGCGCGCAGCTGGAGGTGGAAATCCTCGCCCAGTGCATGACCCGCGACATCGACGACTGGGACCAAGTGGAGAACCGCTCCGGCACGTTTGATGATATTCAGTTTCGCCGCGAGCATGCCGGCCCACTCAGTGGTGAGAAGGTTGAACAGGGCGCCGTCGACTTGGCCGCCAAAGTGGGCAGCCTATTGGCTGATGCGTCTATCGGCCGACTTGAGGGTAACCGCGATCTCCTGTCAGCACACTTGGTCGAGATCCTGCGAGCGATCGTTCGGGTCGCTGAAGAAGCCGACGTTAGTCTGGAGGAAGCAGCCACGCGGAATATGGCCAAGGTTACCAGTCGCTGGCCGATTGAGCGCAAGTACACACCTCTGTTCGATGAAGGCTTTGAACCCGATGAACAGCTGCCCCGCCAGTTCGACATGGTTATTGAGGAAAAGCTGATCGGCGGAAAATCATTCGTCATCCAGAAATGCAACGGCATCAAGATCGGTGATCGCCTCACCGACAATATCGCGGAGCCCGATGATTATCGATTTCATGATGCCTTCCATCTCGCTTATGCGGCCATCCTCGGCTGGTCACCGGTTATTCGCGATCTCTTAAAATTGAAACGGAAAAGCGATCCCAAGATCGACGAAAATCAGGATGGCGCCCGCGCCGGCTTGATCGAAGAAGGAGTCGCAACCTGGATCTTCAATCATGGTATGCGATTAAACCTTTTCTCGTCGCATGAGTCTGTTGATTACCACCTGCTGAAAGCTGTCAGAGAATTAGTCAAAGGCTATGAAGTTGAAGCCTGTCCGCTTTGGATGTGGGAAGAAGCGATCCTACAAGGGTTTAAGGTGTTTCGGTTCCTGAAGGAAAACCGGAAGGGTCGAGTGTCTGTCGACGTGGTAAACCGCAAGATCCTCGTGGGACCCGTCTGACTCTACGCAGCCTGGCTTCCTTCAAAAACAACTTGAGCTACGGCATAGTCGCTAACATGTGACAGCGAGACCCAGGTAGTAGTGATGCCACGCTCGGTTGCTATTTTTGCGGCATTCCCCAGGAGTCGCAGAGTTGGTTGCCCAGATACCTCGTTTACGATCTCAAAATCGCGCCAGTCAACCCCATCCCATCCCGTTGACAGAGCTTTCATCGCGGCCTCCTTGGCGGCGAACCTGGCAGCATACGCCTCCATGGCATTAGAGCTTGCGTCACAGTAGGCCTTCTCGTCACGGGTGAACACTCGTCCGAGATATGCATCGCCAGACTCGGCGACGGATTCGGCGAAAGTCCTAACGTCCTGAATGTCGATCCCGATTCCACAAATCATGGGCCACGCTGGCGATTATTCTATGTGTTATCACGCTCAGACTTCCCACTGGCCTTAAGCTATGACGCACTCCCCGAATTGTCTGGGGTTTGACGCGCGTAGAGGCGCTGAATGCCCTCGCTCAAACGCTCTTGAAGGATCTCCAACGTTGCCTGATGCTCACTAGCTACCTTTTGGCCCCATTGAGGATCTGAATCGACGCTCCTAACGGCTAAGGCCGTTGCTGCAAGATAGTCCAACATTAGAATTAGTGCGGGAACGAGATTGTCCGAGAGTTGCTCAACCGTTCCTCGGGAGTAAGCCTCGGAGCTGGGGCTGAATTTTTCGATCGCATCCAGGGGAAAGACTTGGTTAGCGCGTTCTTCATAAAGTGCGGCAGCGCCGGTAACCACTTCAGCTGGTAGACCAAGACGTTCCACGGCTTCTGCCTGCCTCCCACGCTCTTTTGCGCGCTTCAAAATGTCGGCGGCGAGCGCCGCTATACCCGCTTCAATGGCCGCGGGTGAGTAGCTGAAAGTAATGCGCCCATACGCGGTCTCGATTTCCAGCGTGACTACACCGGTCCTCGTGTCCACGCAAATCTGTGATGAGCTGTCGTCGTTCATGACTACCCTGATCGGAACCTCAAAAGTGTGCCACGCAGGTCCTGAGAAAGCAATCAAATCTACCGCATGACTAAGCTGCCAATAAAGTTGCCACCTCCCCCGCCCCTTTATCGAGATCGGATACAGTGGCGTGTGCCTGATCGAGGTCTTCTGCGGATCATGAAGGAAACCGCTCCTATCAATCCATGGCGCGACATTTTGAAGCGCACCTAGTCCTGGAATCTATCTCGGACGAACAACTCCATCTCCGCGACATCTGAATAAGGAACCAGGGTGCAGCTCGGGTGTGTATTTCCCGTGATCAGAAGGGATATCTTCTTTTCAAGATCGCGGCGATAGAACAGCACGACTTTCTTGGATGTCGCAGCCAGAAGATAACCCGTTTCAAAACCCAAACCGAAGGAAGAGCCAGAAACCTCAGCTATGAAGCATTCGCATTCCTGGAGCCACTTCATGTCTCGCTTGTAGACATCCTGTGCGCTGATGAGCCGGTCCAATTCCCATGCATCATCGCTGACTAAATGTTTTGTCAGGACATCGTGACCCAAGGCTTCGAGAACTCTGACTATTCTTCTGGCCGCCTGCACTGAGGATCGGTCGCCCGCCACCGTGAAACCAAAATAGATTTTCATTCATTCTAGCCCTCTGTAAGAGTGGTCCTGAAGCACTGAAGATTATCAAGTTAAGCGATTAAAATGGAAATCCGGAACGCTGCGCGAAGTTGAGGCCCGCACCCTAAATGAATACCTTGTGCGCGCGATCGAATCGCGAGAACAGCGGGATTTCTGCCATACGGTAAAGCTCGCAGCAAAGGAGCAACAAAGTCGTCTGGCGAGCGACTTTGAAAAGGCTCAGGACTATCACGAAACGGCGCGAGAACTCGCATCTGAGGCGAGCGGCCACGAGCCGGAGTTACCGATCGCGAGAAGATTAACTTGGAGATTTATGCCGAGCGCCAAAGAGAGAACGATCTACGTGAGGCATTTCTGCAAATGATTAGAGGCGCAAAATCGTGAGCAAGATATCGAGGCATCGCACGCGCGATAGTTAGCTAATAGTCCTCTTATGCCTGGTAGTCTTCTCAATTACTTGAACTGGTCCTTACTAAAACCAATTCTGTTCCATATTGTCGCAGCGAGGAGCTGATCCACTTCTTTGCCGAGCTGGGAGACTTGTGAGCTTAAGAAGTTCTTGGACGAAAGTTCCGCCGCGGTACCCAGAAAGATAGTACGCATGATTTTGTGGTAAGAAACGAATCCAATCCATTGTGAGTTAACCAAGGACTCGTCCGCAAAATGGAAGAACGGTGGTTGAAACTGTCGAAACAACTGCCCGACGCCAACCAGGGTTTGTGCGAAAGCGTCCGGATATAGCCCTCGAAGTTCTGCAGCGATGAAGTGTCTGACAATCGGATCTCTTGTCGGGTTAACGCTCGCGAACTGAATATCCTCTTCGCTTAGCCCTGGGTAGTTTTCCTTGAACCGCTTGCGGTGCTCATGTCCCCACTCCGCCGATTGATCAGGAGTTGTCCAGCCGTTTGTTTTACAGATTCTCTCGATTAGATGCATAACAGGTGCATCACGCAGGTCGGTCAATGGAATTTGCTTCAGAGCACTGCAGGCGAACCCGAACCTCCACCCTGGGTGAATGTCCTGCCATCTCACTAGATTTGATGGCGGGATCGCGTAGTTTGGGTCGCAGATACCCATCAACGCTAAATCGAATAACATGGGCACCAGACGCAACATGTTCTTTCTAAACAGCGGATCTGAGATCGATCCGCGATACGCATCTGTTATCTCATCATATGCCATTCCGTATGCGGGAGTTTCGTCAATGCGGCTGCGGATGTATTGTTCAATACCCCTTCCTTCTAGCACAACTGAGCTTAGAAGAACCTCTTGAAATAATGCGGCAGCTTCCATAACGGCCTGGCCAGAAAAACTAAGATCATAGATTGGATGTACGCGCGTAATGTCAGGCGCATTCGTAGCGTAGTCCAGCTTCAAAGCGAAATCTCCGGGAGGTAGCCCTAAAGTTGCGTCGCTTCTGTCGAACTCCCAAATTGATTCTAAGGCGCACGGCCAAACATGATGATAAAAATGACTTCGATCAAGCCTGCGGTCAACATAGAATCCGTGGAGCGTATTCTTGTAAGTTTCTAGGCACAGCCACCGATCCTTTGCTTTCTTAATTCTGGTCAATGAAGCGTCAGGGAGTTTGGCTTCATCAATATCGCGAAGAGGTATCTTGAATGTGTTCTCTCCCAGGTCCCTGAGAAAATGAAGCAACTCAAGAACACACTTACTTTGGGCCATTGTAGCTCGCATGAAATGCAAACCATAGGTCGTACCTACCGCCTGCCAAAAGTGTGTGCATTCATGCAAAAGTACAAGAACCTGTCGCCAATTTTCCGTAGTCAATTTTGGACAAGTCAAATCCTCAGCTTTTTCGCCAAAATTGTCGCGACGCCACTGATTCGATTTTGCAAAAAGAGCATTCAGAAGCCTTATGAACTCTTCTTTTGTTACTTGGAAGGGTAGTTGAAAATGGATGAGTGAAAAGCTCGCGCCGTGGAGTTTTGACGGCTCTGGTGGACCTTCCATAGCAATGCTACTGGCAATCACATAAGGTGTGAAGACCACTCTTAACTAGAATTACTGAAATCGTAAGGATTGGATAGCCCACAAAACTGTCATCGAGCCAACCGGCGACTACGATTGCCAACTCTGCGCCGTCTTTGGAGAGCCACTGTGTCCTGGAGTCACAATAATGTGGGCAGACAGTCTCCTGTAGTCTTCCGCGCAAGGTTTCAAAGAGGCGTTCGCCGTATTCCCTCGGAGAAAAATCGGCTTGCGCCGTGACGCTGTACTCAGGGGAACCCTGCGCGAGAAGCGCAAACAGTTGCGGCGCATTTAGTTTTAATAATTCGCGCGCTCGTTCAATCTCAGCCATCTTTCTTCTCCCTGAGTTACGCGATTGGTGGTTTAGAGTGTATCAGTGTATTCCGTAACATCTCAGGCAGGATTCGACCTGGCTCCGCTGAGACATTTTGGTGGTAAACGGTATGGCAAGTCTCGCGCTAAGTCAATATTATTTGGAGTACACTTTGAGATGAGGCAACGGGACCGTTAGGTTCGGCCTTTCCACTCGATCGAGTCAAGACAACTACCAACTTACCCGCCGGACATCGATCTTTTCGAAGATCGAAGAAAAACTCACGCGCACATTTGACGTATGAACGATTTTTCCGGCGTAGGCCAGCCATTGATACAGACTTTTCAGCCAGTCTCGCGGCTCCGGTTGATGGCCTAAAACAAACGTTGGGTTATGCCTCTTTCGACATCCACTCGCAGAAGCAAGTCGCGGCTATCATTCGCAGGATCGTTCACCGTGCTACTGACGGGATGAGTTCTCATTCTCTCAGATGGAAATGGAGTTAGGATTCGCAACAATTCGTCGCGGTTGGTTGTCGGATCAAGCCATTCATCGTGAAATTCATCGAGGAGTATTGCAGGCATTCTGTCATGCAGTTCTCCGACCAATTCGTTTGCCGCTGTTGTAATGATTGCGCATGAGGTGACCACGTCGCCGCGATTGCTCCAGGTATCCCAGATACCCGCGAACGCAAAGGGCATTTCATCATCCACCTGAAAATAGAAAGGCCGCTTCTCTCTCCCCGTACGCTTCCATTCAAAAAAGCCGTCTGCAGGAATCAAGCATCGACGCAATCGAAACGACTCGCTGAAGCTCGGCCTTTCTTCGAGCGTTTCAGCCCGAGCATTAATGAATCCTTTCCCGTCTGAACTCCATGATGGAATCAGTCCCCATGTAAGTAACCGACCTTCAAGGCCAGCTCCAAAATCGCCGATGGTCAAGACACTCTGACTTGGCGCAATGTTGTATCTCGGTTCAAACGGCAGATTCAGTGTCGCCAATCCTTTGAGCTTGATCCTATCTCTCGAATGAAGCGTAAACCTGCCGCACATGTCAGCACAATACTGTATGGACTACTCTCCTACAAACGTCGGACAAGGGAAATGAAGAGCGAGGCGCGGTCGGGGAAATGCCTGACGGCAAGTCTCCAAGGACCTTTGCCTCGCTTCGTCCAATCTCGGCCGTAACCGAGTCTGGCTCGTGAGAGATATTCTTGTCTCGCCGCCTCTGTCAAGTCATTAACATCGACAAGACGATTGAAGATTGAGAACGTAGGCCGCCGCGTCCCACCCCGCTTCGCGACGGCCCGTCGGCACTGGTCAACTCCCTTTGTCTGGGCGGGAGGCCGTGCCAGACCCGTTTCTCGCGGGCTCGCTCACTGATTCTTTTAGCAAGCGCATAACTGCTCTATGGACTGCCGAGAAATCATCGGCCTTTAGGACGTAATCGTTCCCACCTGACGCGCGGGTGAATTCATGAATGGCACTGTCGACTTCTGCACCAATAACAATTGCCGGCGCGTCCTGACGATGGTTTAGCGACCTAAGCAGGCGCGCTAAGTCGAATGCAGCCCGGTCTCGCATCTCAAGGTCGAGTATGAAAAGTTGATATTGAATCTGACTTCTGATGAACATTTCAGCCGAAAGACGATCTGGGCAAGACACGACGTGATACATCGGCTTGCCGAACGTTGACCTCAGAGACTTCAACACAGACAGGTCACTTCCGACATACAGCAGACGGCACTGCGGCTCAGAACCGGGATAACCTGGCTGGGAACAGTGAGGCATGGACCAAGGACCTCGAAAAACTGGTGATCAAAGCGGCTGCGTCTGGTATGCTGCGCTCGTTCTTGTCTTTGACAACACGAACAACGGCCAAATGCGTAGCTCACCATCCCGTCAAGTCGAGAGATGAGCATCGCCGTTGAGCATGGAAGGTTCCAACTCACGGCGAATAAAAAGCGCGACACATGGCTAGATACCATCGTATCCAGCTGGCCGGAAAGTGTCAAGGTCAAGACTTCGCCGGGAGGTGCGTCCCGGTGAAGAAGGCCTCCCCAACTAAATCAGGCCGTCTGGCTAAGAAGCTGAAGCAGATTCGGCTGGACTTAGAATTATCTCAGAATCAGATACTGGAGCGATTAGGGTTCGCGCATACTCTTTTTCGGAGCAATATTTCTCAATACGAGCGAGGGCATCGTGTGCCGTCGCCGCCTGTGCTACTTGCCTATGCGCGCTTGGCAAACGTAGATCTCGAAGTCCTGATTGATGACGATTTAGATCTACCAGCGAAACTACTTCAGGCCGGAAAGGGAGCCACAAGTCCATCCAAGCGCCGTACTAAGCATTAGTCCGTAATCACCAGCAGTATCTAACTTAGCTTCGATAAGAAATAATCTACTGTTCGTGTTTGGCCTAGAAGTGAAGGAGGAGCGTAGCTATGGCGCAAAACTGGATCGAGAAGGCGATCGTCGGATGGGCTGTCTTAATTGGCTCTACGCTCTCTGGATTCGCACAAGGATCTGGGATGCCTATTATCTCCAGCATCCCCTACGTCAGTTCGGAAATCGATCGCGGCGCACCATTCTTCGCATCATCTCCCGCCGTCAGTTCGTCCCTACCGATAGCCATGACGCCGAATCCCTTCACTGGTGCCCTTAACTTGTCCGTGTCGATCGCCGCACCGCGTGCCAAAGGCCGGGTCATGCCGCCTTTGACGTTTACTTACGACGGACTACGAGGCGAAGGCACACTCGGCGTCGGCTGGATGTTGACCGCGGGATCGATTACTCGTAGTCGCCGTTTTGGGATCGACTTTGCCGGTACGGCTTTCGTCCTGACGCTGGGCTCAAGATCGATCGACTTAATCGATGTCGGCGGCGGAGTTTATAAAGACAAGCGCGACGAGTTCCGCGTCAAAGCCGATCAGGTCGTCGGGAGTCCGGGTGTCTTCTCATGGCTCGTCACGGATGCGTATGGAACAAAATATTTCTTTGGGAGCACTGAGGAAAGCCGCCGTCAAGTTTTGAATGGAACGAAAACCGAAATAAGCGAGTGGCATCTCGATCGGATCGAGGACTTGACGGACAACTACTCCACTCTGGGATATCAAAGCGACAGCGGATACTTATATCTTAAATCGATAACTTTTACTGGGAACACCAGAGGTCAACTCGAACCACACAACAGCATCGACGTATCGTACGAACCGCGTCCAAAGCAAGACATCACCGCGTCGTTCGCGACCAACCATGAATCGCGCGTCTCCCTTCGGGCTCATTCGGTCGACGTGAGGGCGAGAGGGCGCCTTTACGCATCCTATGTCTTTTCATACTCGCAAAGCGCCGAAACGAAGCGATCGCTTTTAGCCGCAATCTCAAGAACATACCCAGAATCGTCAACCGTTCTTTCGCCACAACCCTCGCCGACACCTTTGGGTTCACCTGGCACCGGCCTCAGCGTGCCACTAGAAACCGTCGCTTTCACCTATGCGAACGGGAAACGTCCCGTCAAATGGGCAGTCGACTATCAATATGGACCTACCCGCGAGGCGCTGATGAACTTTCAATGTCTGCCAGGCGACTTCAACGGAGATGGGAAAAGCGATCTTGCATGTGCAATAGATACCTCGGGAGGATGGAGCGTAGGGATTTCGCGACGTGCGATCTCAAACTTGACCGCGACTCCACCTGGCAAACAGAAATTCAACGGTTTCGACACCACACCTTGGACTGGCCCAGTGATTACAAAGACGCTTGACGTCGCAATCCCGTTCTCGGGTGCCGACAGTTTTCATCCCGACAAGGTTGTTACCATACCCGACGTTCGAAGCCGCTGCCTAACGGGCGATTTTAACGGAGACAACGCTGACGACATTGTTTGCTACGACGCATCGAATAATAGATGGCAGTTTGGAATTTCGACGACTAAAGGGTTTTCGGTGAGGACCTTGAACACAGGACCAAGGATCGTCTCCGGCGGCAATCCATTCACGATTGCCGACCACTGCACTTCTGGCGACTTCAACGGCGACGGTCTAACGGATATTGCATGCTTGGTATCAGGTGCCAAGGATCAAGGACTCTGGTCCGTCGCTCTTACCTCGCAAGATGGCTGGGAGATCGCGGACTGGCCAAACGGCGCGGCACCGCCTGCCGCCGCAGGTTCGACCGTTTCCAAATGGTGTCGGCCCGGTGATTTCAACGGTGATGGCCGGACGGATATCGGGTGCTTCGATACTGCGTCCAATACTTGGTTTATCGCCCTCTCGGCCGGTGGCAGCTTCTCTACACAGCCTTGGTCCGCCAACTCATCAAACCCGATCCTAACTGATAATCAAACCATTGCTTCCCGCTGCCTCGAAGGAGACTTCAACGGCGATGGCAAAACGGACTTCTCGTGTTTCAAGTCAGGGACCGATGAGGGGTTACCGGACACCGAAGGTTTTTGGAAGATTGAAAAGATTGGGAAGTGGTGGACCATGCTCTCGACCGGAGCGGGCTGGAAAACCGCGCTTTGGACTGGACCAACTGCACACAGCGGAGATGTCGAGGTCTCATGCTTTGTCGGCGATTTCAGCGGAGACCGCAAGAGCGACATCGCTTGCAGAACGGTAGTACCTGGACCTTTGCCCGAACTAGCGGGTTGGTGGGTCGAGTCATTGGCCGAGAGCGACACATTTCGCCCTTCGGTGGTGAAATTAGGAGGGTTTTCCACGGTGGGAAATACATACCTCTTCGCTTCGTGCCTGGCAAGCGACTTCGACGGCGACGCCAAAACCGACTTGTTGTGCGACCAAGGTTGGGGAGATAAAGATCCGAAGCGCAAGAATGGCTATGAATTGAGTAGCACGGACACTCGTGATACCGATCTTCTCGTTAGCGTCCGTGCCGCAACCGGGCTGACAGCATCATTCGAGTACGCGAGCTCTTCGGACCAACCAATGGCGAAGTCAGGCTTTCCGCTTCCGGTCGTCACACAAATGTCCTTAAATGCCGGCACGACCACGAAATCCACGAACTATGAGTACGAGAACAGTGCGTTCCAAAAGAGCGCTCGCGAGTTCAGAGGGTTTAACCACCTGAAGATCACGAACTCCAAGACCGTGAACGAACATCAACGGGTCGACGACATTTGGTTCTTTCAGGGAGAGGGCCTGAATGTGAACGAACCGATCTTACCATCAGGTCTACAGGATTTGGCCGCAGGTAGGGCCTACAAGCAGATCGTGTCTGACGGCTCAAATCAGCGCTTTGCATCGACGCTTAGATACGAGGGACGGGCACTCACTCCATCTGCGGGCGCTCCACAAGCGGCGCGACTCGTTGAGCTGCGAACCTCTCTCTCAGGAGATCCTAATTCGAATCCCGATCGGATCCAAAAGTTTGACTACGACTCGGACGGTAACATAGTAGACGCGTCAGACAGGGACCTGAAAACGCCTGGTGCTGCGGGGCTTCGTATTCGCACTACCTTTTCGAACGACAGCCAAGTCCACGCGCTAGCGTACCCGCTAACCGTCGAGGTATCCGACCAGACAACCTCGCGGCTGCAATCCATCTCCTATCGGTACGACGAGGCAACTTGTACCGCTCAACCCAAACCCCACTCCTTCCTACTCACGTCGCTCAATCGTTGGATCGATGACGCTTCGACGGCGGAACTGCGGTTCGGGTACGGATCATCCGGCAATCTGGCATGCGTGGTGGATGAATACGGCGGTTCCACTTCCCTCGTTTACGACTCAGACGCCGAATACGTGGTTTCGAAAAGAAACCCCTTGAAGCAACAGACCACTTTCAGCTACTCCGGTGTCGACGACGACGCCTCCCCTGGCCTACCTGGATTGTTGCACACCGTCGCCACCAACACAGGTCAAGACGTCACGAACTACGAGTACGACGCTGTAGGCCGGATGACCCAAATAGTCAAACCGGACTTGTCGTGGACAAGAATCAGCTACAACAACGTCGGCGATCCGAGCAAACAAAACGTACGGTTGGAATCGTCAGCCGGCCTTGCTCAGACGCTTTACTGGGATGGCCTCGGACGCGTGTATCGATCGCTCGGCACGGGGCCTAGTGGTAAGAGTGTGTCAGTGACTAAGGCTTATGAGCCTGCAGGATGGCTCGTCGCGATCGATGAACCTCAACTCGTCAATGACCCGGCGAGTCCTACCCCACCTGCGAGGACGCGCGTTCGTATGGAATACGATGCGTTAGGTCGGGTGCTCGCAGCCACTGATTCGACTGGGCGAACCAGCCGGCGTTGCTATGACGGCTTGCAGGTCGTTAGCCTCGATGCCAATGGTCATGCGTGGCGCACGACATCGGACGGCTTCGGTCGGCCTTTGTCAATGGAAGAGTTCGAAGGCACATTTACTTCCTGCGACGCTGTCAGTCAGCTTCCAAGTTCCGTCACTACGGCCTATACCTACGATGGAATCGGACGACTGCAGCGCGTAACCAAACAGGGCGCGCTGGTCTCAGAATTCATCTACGATGGCCTAGGGCATGTGAGAAAAATTAAGAACATCGACAAAGGAGAAGTACTGTTTCAGTATGACTTGACGGGCCGGGTGCGGCGCGTCGATCGATCAGGTAAGCGGCCGCTCGAATACGCACGCGATTCGCTTGGAAGGCTGAAAGCAATCAGCACGCCTAACGTCTGCGGCGCTCCCGGCCTCGCGACTTTGCTGAAGAAACTTAAGCTGCCTTGCGGCGCACAGGATTTATGGAAGTTCGGCTACGATGTCGGTCCGCACGCAGAAGGAAGACTGACAAGCACAGCGGCGCCGAACTACGAGGCAGATTACCAGTACGATGAGCATGGAAACAATATTGGACAGGTTGCGACGATTGACGGCCAAACCTACACGCTCAGCCGTCAGTACGATTCCGCTGGCCGCGTCACTCGAGTTGACTATCCCGACGATCGACATGTCGTATACCGATATGATGGCCCAGTCTTGGCTTCCATCATCGACGGCGGTCGACCACTCTTCGTGGCGCACGATTTCAACGCTTACGGTGAACCCACGCGGCTGCAATTCGGCAACGGTGCCGTCGAAACGTTCGATTACGGACTCGGCGGTAACAGTTCGGCAGAAAACCAAGATCAATGCGCGTCGATTCCGTCCGGTGAGTTATGCCGGATTTCAATAGATGGACTTGAACGTCTGGCAAGCGAACTCACGCAAAGCACGACCACCGGAACTAACAACTCGGGCGCGCCAACCACATATGCCTATGACACGCTTGGCCGACGAACATCGACGTCGTTTCAGGGACCGTATCAATACGCACGCGACACCGCCACCGCGCGCCCATCTTCTCCCACGTTAGTCGGCGCGACTCCGGTTCAGAGCGATCCTGCAGGCAATATTATACGCATTGGCGCGACTCGCTATGATTTTGACCTTTTCGGGCAACTCAAAAAGGTTGAGACTCCAGATCATCAAACGGAATACACTTACGACTGGTTGGGAAACCTCATTCAACGCAAAACGAAGTACACGCCACCGGGCGACCTGACTGAGCACGAGCAAACCACCGACACATTCCCAAATCCATATTTGACTTGCAAAAAAAATCGCTGCGATGACCTTGTGATTGGCTACGGAGGCGTTTCAGCCAAGCTAACCACTGACGGGGCCGAATACTACCACCTCGACCGGCTCGGGACGCGGTTTGCAGTTACGACATCCGACGGTGGATTGAAAAACATCCTCTCTTACTCCGGCTACGGAGTGCCAGCTAACACGAATACGGAAGACGCCCAATACGCTGGTCACGGGTGGGATCGTGACAGCGCACTATACTGGTTCGGCTCTCGGTTTTACGAACCGGCAATCGGTCAGTTCTTATCGCCTGATGTCGACTCGTGGCTATTGGCCGGCGACACCAGTCCGTATCAATACGCGTTTGACAACCCGCTTCGATGGATAGATCCAGACGGCCATCAGGGTGGGTCTATGACAATTTCGCTAGGTGGGGGTTCCCTAGGCGGCCTTGGAAGTGGGATAGGAAACATGTTTCCCATGGGAGTTAGTTTCCCCGGAAGCGGCCTGTTCGGAGGCGGATCGCGACCGAACTTTGGCAATGGGATGAATACAAACCCCACTTCTCCAAGTGCCCCTGCGCAATCGGGGGTTGGTCATAATGTCCCTTCGATAGACGTGTTCGCATTCGTTGCTGTCGGCGGGCACGCTCCTGCTGCGGGCTTTAGCGGAGGCGTTGAGAGTGCAGGTTTGGTAGGCCTTTCAATGGAGGGGCCCTATTTAGGATGGATGGTTTTGGGCGGAGGTGGCGCAGGGAGCAGCTCGGTAGATGTTTCACAACATTCCGGCAGGGAGTACATCCTAGACATATCCGGTGGTAGTTCGGTTCCGATCACGACGACGGAGGTGAACGCCCGATTCATTGGGGGCGGTCGCTATCAGACCAGCGGAGGTCAGCCCGAATCCGGCTCGTTCTGGCATGTAAGCTTCAAAGTAAATATTAGAGGCCATTCCGTCCCTGTTTCCGCTGGTATTGGCATGTCCGACACCACGCCTTCAGCTTTTGGCTACGTGTTGCTACGCATGGTCGTCCCAGCATGGAATATGCGAGACCCTCGGTTCGGAGCCGGTCTTGCGCTTGAACCACCGGACTGAAGTGCGGCAATTAGATCGTCGTTTACGACTATCTGAGAATTCCGATGCCTGATCACGCGGTGCTCGGTATTTTCTGAAAAGACTTCAGGACAGCAGTGCACGCAACCTTTCTTTCAACACAGCTTCTTTCGGCGTTCTAACGCCACGCTGCAACCACTCGCGCACCTTCGTAACGGTCAGTGTGTGCTTTACGGAGTTGAGCACCTCAACCTCTAATTGAGCCAACCCGCCCGGCTCAAGCTCGTGCTTACGAAAGGCACAGAGGCCTAACACGGAGGCTTCATACAAGCCTTCTGCATCAACTTCTACTGAATGGCGGATGCCGTCCAAATCTACAAATGAAACGATGCAGGCCGCCATGTGGCGGAGAATAGCATTTTCGGAAATTTTCGCCAATTGAACAATGTGCCATTTGCGATACAAGAGGATCTCTGTCCCTTGATTTCTAATCGCCAAGGAAACCCAGACTGCAAATCCTGTTATTAACAAATCCTGTTGTTAACAAATCCTTGACTTGCTCTTCGGTTTATAATAGAAGCGGGTCGGGAACAAAATAAGACATCGGCTGAGAACAGAACGGGTCTGAAAAAGGGTCCGACGACGGCGGAAAGTTTATTTTCGTTCGATCAGTCGGCCAAGGCACATTGAAAAGCAGCCGGCGCACGAGACAGCCTTATTTCCTGCGGCGCTGCGCTTTGACTTGTTTCGATGGTTACAGCTCAACCTTGCGAATAACAGTTCATTTAGAAGGCGAAGGGCGCAAGCTAAGAGTCTGCCTGTGCTTCGTCGTTATTGTTTCTTTCGGCATTGCGGCCTTCGGACGCCCAGTCGAAACTCGATCCGATGATCCAGATCAGATTGCCGCACTTATATTGCGACTCCAAGCGACGCCGACTCAGGCTGATTTGGACCACGCTGCTGACTTGCTATCTCGCGGAGCTGCGCTGGGGCGTGAAGAAGATATAGAGAAAGAACTGCGAAGGTTATTTCAACAAACAGGCACGAAAACGCTCATTCTGCAATCACTATCGCGATTCCCCGTATTAGAGTTCGATAATGACCTTGCATCACAGCTACCTCCGATCACAACTACGAGCTTTGGTACAGACCTTGATTTGCTCCTGAAAGCCATCGCCCTCTCGGGGAGTGGCACTAGTATTGATCTACTTAAGACGGTGGCGGCGACACCATTCACTGCATCTCCGTCTGCGGATCAACTTGCATTTCGAGCGAAGCTCTGGAGAACCTTCTTTTCTTTGGACCCGATCGCTGGTACTTCCTCCGCTCTTATCTTCTACGGCTTGAACCCGTCCGGTAGATGGGAGCTTGAGAATAGTTCGGAGGCAGTAGACTTACTGACTGGTTTCATACAACAGGTCAACAAAGCGAGTATGAATCTTCAGGTCTTAAGTGAGTATGAGTTTTTCATAGGCAAAGATGAGAGAGTCTTCGGACCAAACGGCGTTTCGCTGCCACCGCTAAACACCGGACCATCTACATCAGGGCACTATAAGATTCTTCAAGCTATCGAGAACGCGCTGTTGAACGACAATAAGCCGAGCCCGGCAGTGCTTTCGGCGTTGCTTCGGTTCACGCAAGCGAGTGATTCCGCACTGGGTGATCCAGCTCGCAACGCCGATTACAGTCCTATCGAACGCGCGCCATGGCTACTACCAGCAGACTCATTCGCACTCGCCATTACGGGGGACTCGTCATCTCAAGCCTGGAAGACATTAAGTCGGACGAAGATCGGACTTCCCCGCGATATCATGTTTCTGGAAGAGCCAAAATGGAGGGCTTTGCGGACCTATGAAAACCTTGCAAAACAGCAAACGCTTGCTGTACCCAGCGGTGATTTCAAGCATACGATGACGGAAGTGCTGACGCAGCATAACGCTTTCGTCGAGTCGAGCTTTCAGTATCTGGGAAGTACTTATAAGCTTCATATATCTGGAATAAAAGTCACGACTGATCCAGCGGCAGTCCCGGTCCAACCGGATTCGGACCTTCCGTATAGGTATGTATCTCTCTTCAACGCTCAGATGAGCCTCATACAAGGTTTAACCGCCGCCCTGCAGCGATCAGGCATATCGCCGGATGATTCGGGTAAGTTGGCGCAAGTGCTAATCGCTAAGGAACTCGAACGTCGGGCTATAGTAATGTATTCCATACTCGCTGCCCGCCGACGGACCGGGTCGGCAAGCGACGCTTTTAGCTTGGCTCGGAGCGACGAAGAGTTAGATGCGCTATCCGCGTCAATAGATTCTGGTAACGGCATTATCACTTCCACTGTAACTTCCGATCTCCTTCCTGCTCTCAATGCAGGCTCATTGGCCGGTCAACTTCCCGCTAATTGCGGGAGTGCTTCCTTTCAAGTGCTCGCCCGTCGTTATAGCTTTGACCAGGGATTGTATGAGGAAAAACTTAGTGTCACTTGTACCAGCGGAGGGACGAAAGAAGTCTCCTGGGTCGGCGCAGTCCCGTTACCTTTAGTTGCGGCCCTTCGCCGTCATCCAAGGCTGCTCGACTTTCCTGCCACGTGCTTGACAGCGCGTGAGTTAAAAGCTGAAACCCTACACGCTGCGCCGGTGCTGGAAGACATTGATTACGTACGCTCGAATCCTCTGGCTACGATCCCTTATCTAGCCGCTGCAATAATTCGGCCTGACATTCCTTGGCGACACGTCAGAGATGACGTCATGATCGAGTCGATGTTTGCCAGACCGCTTTCCTTCCTTCAGGTTACTTCTCAGCCATTCGACACTTCCGCACCGTTACCCAAACCTCCTTCTGGTCCACCTAAGCCATATTCTATCCCTCCCCTGGCCAAACAGCTCCTTGACTTGGGAATTCCCGGTGGGATCGGTGGTTTCCGTGGCACTTACGTCGCCAGTTCTGACGATGCCTACAAAAAGGATCGTGAGGACATGGAAAGGCCATTCTTGTACCTAGTTTCTTATAGGACTCAACGTCTAACTGCAGAACGGCTTAGACCACATGTTGAAAGCATCGATACGGAGAAGCCTTGCGGAACTGGCGACGTCCTCTGTTACGCAAGATGCTGCGGGTACCCACATTATGATGAGGCTTTAACAAAACAGAAGAACGACTTTCTAACAAAGATTTATCAGGCAATCGCAGATGGCAATGCTACAGAAGACTACATGCAGGCATGGGATATCTCTACCATCAAAAATGCCGCCATCCGCAAGGTTGAACTGAAACAGATGATCCTCAAGCCTGACTTGACCGAGTTCTTTGGCACTTATCAGATCACTACTGACACGGGCGCCGTTCGTTTTGTAAATATCGATGGAAAGCTCGACCCGCTTCCTGACTGGGTCCGAACTGCGATGGTCAAAGATCCGCAGTTCTTGTTCCGATTCAATATTGATTTAGCAGGAGTGAGCGAAGGAGCAGGTGCTAGGCTCGCCTTGGCGGCCTTGAGATCGTTCCACACTAATTCAGGTCCACTCCCTGTATTGGAACTGCTGGATCGTACCGGTTTTTATCCCTTGAACTCTCCGAACCCCGGTCTTCGGCCGATGCTCCCATTGTTTCAAACTGTCGAAGGGAGGATACGGGCCACTGAGATGAACACGTTGGCTGAAATCTTTGATTACGCCAGCGGCGGAGCCCTCCCAGATCCTGGGCCCCCTAAACAAACGTTTGTTAATGCGGTCCGCACCCAATGGGCCACCGTCGAAAAGATCATCAGTGATCGCGTTGAGAGTGAGTCTAAACCGACCATCGATAAGATCGAGCAACGCAATAACCAGTGGAGCATATTCTTCTCAGTGACGTTGGGTCCGCCCGTGCCGATCTTTACTGGAAGTTTCACTTCAGGATCGTTGGGTCTCAATCTGTCGACATCATTCACTAATAGCGTTGCCATTTCTGGTTCCGTAAACGGAATCAACACTCCCGGTATTAACATTCCGATACCGTCTCTTGATGGCAAAGGGCCAGGCGCTACGATGTCTCAAAGTAGGTCCGCGACCGACGCGGCACTTGCCTCAATGCCAACTAGAATGGCTGTGACAGGGACGTCTTACCTTCCCGTCCGTGACTTGGCATCCGTCCCGGGACCTGTGAATGTCGGGAATGTAGCGGTGGCTCCTTCGCAGCCTGCTCCGAGCCCCCCGCCCGGTGCAAATGTAATCATTTATACTGACGTTCCGTCAGGGTGGACCGTCCTTCCACCGCTGCCCAACAACTGGAAAGAGGCCGCGCTCGGCGAGGGCCAGCGACAGTGGCTTGGCGGCCTGGTGGCGCGCGCGGCTCCCAAGCTTTCGCAAGACGAGAAGGACGCGGTCTGGGCCGCAGTGAAAGCAGGAGCTATTTCCGATCAGTTATTGGACATGCTCGTCGAGCGTGGCAACGCGGCTGTAGAAGAAGAAAACATCGTGGCAAGAAAATGGGTGCGGACAAGAATTGTAACTGAACTTATTCCTGACAAGGCTCCAGATGGGACCAAACTGACTCAATCGCAAAAAGTTTCTCAGATGAGGGAGCGCAACGCCAATTCTCAGGCTGATTTCGATGCAGCAGTTAAGAAGGTGCAAGGGCAATCTAAGACTGACAAGGTTTTTGCGGACGGAATGCCAGCTGTAAGACTGACTTATGGCAATGACTACACTGTGATGCTGTGGCAGTACGACTACAAATTGGCAAACGGCGCGCAAGTGACGCTTATGTACATGGACGAAACGCCCTATTGGTTGGTCGACCACGTGAGAAAGGACCCCAATGGCCACGTTATGGAGAAACTCTCCACGGCAGCTACGGAGTCCATGCTCAATTGGGGGGGCATGCCTCGCTCCTTAATAGGAAAGGGCGAAGTGAGTAAATTCAAGGATGGGGAGCTACTAAAGGATCAGCTGAAGGAACTGGTCGACTCCACTGGGCAGACCTTACAGGACAAGCTAACGCCGATAATCCAAGACTACTTCAAGAAGCTTTCCGAATGGCTTACGAGTCAAGCCGGTAGCTCTAGTGTTAGCAAACCCTTCGTACCACCTCCGGCAGGCAGCCCATTGTTAAACTTCTTTCCGCCTCCCTATGAGTGGGCGCTACGCAGAGACGAACCGGTCGGGCAGATTTTGACTTCTGAGAGGGAAAGCGAGCTGGCGCGTCAGATCCGAGCAGGCCAGGTCGTAATAGTCGCACCCCCACCGCCTTTCCCATAGTACTGTTTGTTTTCAGTTACACGTGTGAGGATTGGATTCACATTCAAACAGCGCCCAGTGAAGATGAAGCAGCAAATCGACAAGTCTTCGCGCGACACTGCGCGGCGAAAACCCGCTCGATTCTAGCCAACAGCGTTGGTTAGGTGAAAATGGATTCTTGCCGGGGCCAGTGTAAGGCCTTTCATAACCGCACGCCTTTAATTCACTAAGGCTTCGTCATACATTCCACTCCGTTCCATTACAGCCGAGAAGACGATGCCTTGATTTAGTTCTCCCCCTTCCTTCGCTCTCAGCTTCGCACGGGAGCCCATCACCGCAACCTCCATTACGCAGGCTCCATTCCGGTTCTCCACTTCGTTCCGACCTTTCAGGTGCGGTGCTGAGCGCCCACCCGTGCTGCGCCTCCACTACGGAAGGGGGAAAACGCATTTTACAAGCCAAAGACCAACAACCCCCCGTAGCGAAAGGAGCACCGAACCAATGCAACACCATTCCAAACCAGCGCCCGACGTTCCCAAGTGGTCAGCCTTGTTAGTTGAAGCAGTCAATAAGCCAGGCCTGATCATGGAAGCTTATTCAGCTTTTCACAACTACTCGATCGGAAATCAAATTCTCGCCCTTGTGCAATGCCAATTGCGCGGACTTGAACCCGGCCCGATCAACACCTTTCCGGGTTGGCAAGCATTAGGGCGAACCGTCAAACGCGGGGAGCGAGCCTTAATCCTTTGCATGCCGATCAGTCGCAAGGTTCGCGACGAGGCAGCGCCGGAGAGCAACGGCGAGAACGGCGAGAACGGCGAGCGCAGATTTACCAGCTTTATGCATAAGGCGCGATGGTTCGCCATTAGCCAGACCGTCGGCGACGAATTCACGCCGCCACGTTTGCCGGAGTGGGAAGCGGAGCGAGCGCTTGCCGCCCTCGACATTGAACGGATCGCATTTATTGCCACGGACGGCAACTGTCAGGGATACGCGAGGAAGCGGCAGATCGCGATCAATCCCGTGGCCCAACTCCCACACAAGACGCTTTTTCACGAGACGGCCCACGTCATTCTAGGCCACACCAGCGAAGCCGATTTTACCGACACCGAACGAACGCCGAAGAACCTGCGCGAAGTAGAAGCGGAAGCGGTCGCCCTGCTTTGTTGCGAAGCGCTGAACCTTGAAGGCGCGGACTATTGCCGAGGCTATATCCAGAACTGGCTATGCCCCGCCATTGGCTACAACGGCGACGCCATCCCCGAAAAGAGCGCACAGAAAATTTTCCGCGCCGCTGATCAAATCCTGCGAGCCGGACGACTACAGGCAAGCGAAAACGAACAGGAGCAGTGAGGAAACGAGAAGGGGCTAGGAGAGCGCGTCAACGCTCGCCTAGCCCAGGCACCAACCTTAATCCGACTAGGAGAAAAATCGATGCGACGAAACCATAGCACAACCGCCCAAACGAGCGTGACGCGCTTTGCGCTAGGTCAAACCTTCATCACGCCCGGAGCCGAAGAAGCGCTCCAGATCGCCGGACAAACGGCGATTGAGTTTTTGCGCCGTCATATGTCCTGCGATTGGGGCGAGCTTTCCGAGGACGACGTTCGCGAGAACGAACTTTCACTAACAGAAGGCTTTCGACTGTTGAGCAACTACCAGACCGGAAAGGGCCAACAGCTTTGGATCATCACCGAGGCAGATCGAAGCGCAACTACGGTCTTGCTCCCGAGCGAGTACTAACAGCGACAGACGAAAGAAACGAGCAGCGCGGGTGTCACTACCACCCGCGCTGCTTACACCGTGACTTTGCCCAACTTCAAGGAGAAAGCCAGATGCCAGATCAGAGTACAGGTGTTTGCGCGGCCAGAACAAACGCGCTTGTTTGCAACATCCACGAACTAATCACCGAGTTAGAAGAACGAATCGAGGACGGCGAGCCGTTCGACAATCCAAAGCTAACGCGAACCGCAGAAAGAGTATTCGGCGGCAGTAGAGCGCAAGGCAGATACACGCCGCGCGATGCTTACGACGCCGTAGAAATCGCCGTCAACAACTACTTGTTAGAGAAACACGCCCGCGAACTAATGCAGACGGACCCATGCGAAGCGCTTGCTTCTGTCTTGCGTCCATTGATGCAGCGACTACCGCGTCAAACGGATCGCACTTTAGAGCAGACCGAGCTACAACAATTCTCGACACCGCCGACGCTCGCTTACGTCGCCGCGCGACTACTTGACCCAAAGCCGACCGACATCGTTCTAGAGCCGTCAGCCGGAACCGGAAGCCTCGCGATCTGGCCTCGCGCAGTCGGCGCGAAGGTTATCTGTAACGAGACAAGCTTGCGGCGATTCTCTTTGCTTCGCTGCGTTCTTAACTTCGAACCGTTTCCGCTTGATGCCGAGTTTATCGACGACCTGTTACCCGCCGACATTCAGCCAACCGCCGTTTTGATGAATCCGCCGTTTAGCTCAACCAGCGGCAGAGTCGCGAAAACCAATCCACTGTATGGCGGTCGGCACGTGGCCAGCGCTCTACGCCGATTGAAGGAAGGTGGACGCCTGGTAGCGATCGTCAGCGAGGCGATGAGCTTTCATCATCCGAGCTTTAGCGAATGGTGGCAACGGATCGCCTGTCTCTGCAATATCCGCGCAAACCTTACCCTCGACGGAAAAGAGTATGCGAAATACGGAACCGCGCCGGACGTTCAGATCCTCGTCATTGATAAGACCGGAGCAACACACGGTCAGAACTGGCAAGAGCAGCTAAAGCAGATTAGTTGGGGAAGCGCAGCAACGCTTGAGGATGCCTGGGAAGCGCTCAAACACTTAGTTGAGCCGTTGCCCACACCCGAGGACGACTCCGACGATTCAGAACCAAGCGGCAGCTTGTTTGTCCCATACCTGCCAGCCAAGGTTACAGGCGGTAAACCGCATCCGGCCGTAATCGTCGAATCAGCATCAATGGCAGCCGTCACGCCGCCTGACATTACTTACAAGCCACACCTCGCCCGTGAGATTGTCAGCGAAGGACGATTGTCAGACATTCAGCTTGAGCGGGTTATCTACGCCGGACAGCGACACGAGCAGCGATTGCCGGACGGCGCACGCGCAGGGTTTTTTGTCGGCGACGGCACCGGAGTTGGCAAAGGTCGCGTACTGGCCGGCATCATCGCCGACAACTGGAATCAGAATCGACAACGCGCGATCTGGCTTTCCGTCAATAATGACTTACTCGAATCAGCCAGACGCGATCTCACTGACTTAGGACTTGAGAGTATCGCGCTCGCTCGCATCAATGACTATCCACCATCCGGGGAAATCAGTTTGCCGCGCGGAGTGATCTTTAGCTCTTATTCATCCCTGATCGCGGCAGCCAGGACGGGAGAGAAGCGAATAGACCAAATCCAACGCTGGCTTGGCAATGATGGCGTAGTCATCTTTGATGAGGCGCACAAGGCCAAGAACGCCCTCGCGGGCGGACGAGGCGAACCCACCCTCACCGGACAAGCCGTCATAGACCTACAAGACCCGGAGCGTAATGCAGACTATCGCGTTGTCTATTCCTCAGCCACAGGAGCCACAGACGTACGCAACATGGCCTATATGACAAGGCTTGGACTTTGGGGAATCGGAACCAGCTTCCCCGGAGGCTTTCAAGAGTTCATGCAGGAAATTGAATCCGGCGGAGTGGGCGCCATGGAAATGGTCAGCCGCGATATGAAAGCGCTTGGCATGTATCTGTCAGGCTCTATCTCATTCGGCGTATGTCCGAACAGCGGCAAACCGGTTGAGTACCGCGAGCGCATTCACCAACTAACACCGCAACAGCGAGAAATGTACAACCGCGCCGCCGATGCTTGGCAGAGCGTATTACGAAACATCGACGCAGCCTTAGAAGTCACCAACGGCGGGCCCCGCGCTCGCGCTGTCGCCCTCAATAAGTTTTGGGGAGATCATCAGCGATTCTTCCGACAGGTAATCTGTGCGTTCAAAGTTCCGAGCGTAATCGCTGAGACCGAAGCCGCGTTGAGCGACGGCAAGTCAGTTGTGATCTCACTGGTAGGAACTGGCGAGGCCCGAACCAAAGAGCAGGTTGCCAAGGCCACCGCCAACGGCGGCATGCTTGAGGACTTGGACTTCTCACCGCGCGAAGTGATCGCCGCCATGGTCGATCGCGGATTCCCAACGACGCTCTATCAGGACGTAACCGACCCAGGCACAGGGCGAACGATCCAAGTACCAGTGAGAGACGGCAAAGGCAATGCCGTACAGAGCAAAGAAGCCTTGCGCATGAAGCAGGAAGTAATCGACGGCTTATCAGCTTTGGAGCTGCCGGAAAATCCGCTTGACCAACTTGTCAATCACTTTGGCGAGCGCAACGTTGCCGAGCTTACGGGACGGACGCGCCGCCTCATTCGCGATTCACGCGGACACGTTGAGTACAAGAAGCGAAATCCCGAGGGTGTGGCGATGCACCGAACCAATGTTCACGAAATGGCACAATTTCAAGCGGGCAAAAAGCGAGTAGCGATTATCAGCGATGCCGCCGCCATGGGAATCTCGCTTCATGCTTCCAATCGCGCGGAGAACCGACAGCGCCGCGTCCACGTCACGCTTGAGCTTGGGTGGAGTGCGGATAAGCAGATGCAGACCTTTGGCCGCACCCACCGAAGCGATCAAGCTGTGCCGCCTGAGTACGTACTACTCTCAACCGAGTTAGGCGGCGAGAAGCGGTTTAGCTCAACCATTGCGCGAAGGCTTGGCAGTCTGGGAGCTTTGACCAAAGGCGACCGACGCAGCGCCGATAGTGGCGACCTCGCGAAGTACAACTTTGAGACGGAAGAAGGGCGAGCGGCTTTGTGCCTCATGCTCAGACGCATAGTCGAAAGCGGCAATGTCCCAGGACTCGCGAATCCCCGTCAGACGTTGCGCGATATTGGCTTGCTTGTCCGCAACCGCGACGGGTGCGAAGAAGTACGCAAAGACGACCTCTACAACGTGCCGCGATTCCTTAACCGCGTATTGGCCCTCGACGTGGATCACCAAAACGCACTCTTTGACCACTTCGTTGACTTGTTCGATCAGACTGTGAGGTATGCAAAGGCGAATGGCACATTTGACGAAGGAGTGACGGATATCAAAGCGCTTGCGATTCGGATCGCCAAACCTCAGCGCGTAGTGCATATCGACGAAATCACAAACGCCCAAACCACGCACTACACCCTAGACATTGACGTACCCTCAAAGGCCGTCAGCTTCGATGAAGCAGAGCGAGTGAGGAAACGCAAGACGGGAGCATTCTTTCGCCATCGGAAGAATGGTCATTTCATTCTCGCAATTGAATCTGGGCTCCACACGAACGCTGAGAACGGAAACAGCTATCGCACGTTCGCTGTCTGGAAACCCGAAGCCGCGCGAAGTACTTATATTCATGACGACGAGTTGAAAGAGAAGTATCGCGCCGTAGTCCCATCAAAAGCCCGTGACTGGTGGATCAAGAAACACGCGACTGTGCCGCCAATTGAAACGCACGACACGCACATTATCGGCGGCGCGATTATCCCGCTGTGGCAGAGATTCAAGACTCACGAAGAAGCGCGGCTCCGCGTAGTGCGAGTGACCACCGACGACGGACAGCGAATTGTCGGCATTCGAATTCCGACCGAACAGGTTGGTCCCATTGTGGCGGCGCTTGGTGCGACTTGTGATTTGCGGGAGCCTGACGAAATCTTTACCGGCATCCTGGACGAAGGCGAAGAAGTCAGACTGGTTTCCGGGTTGAAGCTTTGCCGAAAGGTGGTTCACCGAGAGCCGGTCATAGAGCTAATCGGAGTCGATCCAAATAGGTTCGCCGAGATTCGAAGCCTAGGCCTGATCAATGAGCAGATCGATTGGAAGCAGCGATTCTTTGTGCCGACCGATGAGGAAACGGGAGTTGCCGTACTCATTGAGTTGCTGACTCGCTATCCGGTCATGGCGAGCGACGCTTTAGCCGACGAAGAACCGACCGAGCCAGCCGAGGTAGCACCACCACAAATCGTTAATCTCGACGAGTGGTTTGTGCCGATCGCGACGCTTCAGCCGACGAGCGAGCCGGAATCGTCAGTCGTCACGATAGCCAAAGACATTGAAGATGCCGAGTTTGGCCTTACGCTACACGCCTTTTACTTTGCGCGCCGTGCCGAGGTTCAGAGCGACGTAGAGGAAACACAACTGGCTCTGGACTTCGGATGAGAGGCGAAGCGATGCTGACGAGTTCAAGCAATTGCATCGAAGAACGCACAGACCCGCGCGCAGCAGACGCCAGCGTCGAGGCTTTAACTATTCGCTGTTATGTTTACCCGCTGGTAACGACCTCGCCGCGCCCGCTCTGGAAACCCGACCGGAGACTTGCTTTCGAGGCTATGACTCTTCTCATGCGCTTAGACCGCGAGCTGAGAGAGGCACGAGCTGACTGGAATCAGGACTGGTTCCGGCGGCTAATGCGCCTGCGCCCAAGGGTAGTTGCCCGACTGCGCCGCCGTTGGGAGATCCTCAATCCGCTACCACCAATTCCGCTCGGAACTCTGCGCCGGCGATATCATGCCAGTCTCGCTGGCCATCTGTATCAGCTGAAGAAATAGTTCTTAACGGTTTTGCTTCTCTCCCTATTAAGCGGCCTTTCCCTTCCTACACACGTTTAGGAGCATTAATACAACTACCACCTGTTTGTGCTTACCTTTATGGTTTGTTTTACCCTATAGACAATAAGACAGTTTTAGGAAGATGAGGACAAAAACCTCGCTATCCCCAGGTCGTGGTTTGTGCGCTCTCAAGCGCACCCCCCTTGGTCCCGAGGACTTGGTTTCATTCCGAGTACTGGCTGGCTTGATACTAAGAAGCTCACTGTGTCTCGGATTCGAAGGTTCAACCTGACCGATTTGTTAGCAGAGGATTCTGACTTTCAACCTTCGGTTGGTTGAGGCAGAGAGTGGGGTACAAACGACCTTAAGATTGAATAAAAATGAGCAGACAGGATAGAGCGCCCATTTCGACCATCTCGATCAGTTAAAGTTCATTCTGCTCAACACCTTAAGACTTAAGAATCTTAAGTTTTCTTCTTAAGATTCTTAAGTTTCCAGACAACTGTTTTTCTTTCAGCGACTTAGACCTTAAGGTACACTCCGTTTTCTAAGAAAATCCGAAACAGTCCGACGGAGGTATTGTTCAGCCATGAGGAAAGGCAAGAGGACCATCTCAAAAACAAAAACGTATGGATTCCAGCCGTGGGCAGATCAGATCGACGCCATCAACGCAATCATCACGAAGACGGGCGCCAAGGAGGCGACTATCCTTCGAAAACTTGTTGACGAAGCACTGGTCGCCCGCAGGCTGCGCGAAGCCGAAGGCGAGCTTGAACAGACCACCGGAGTCAAAGGAATCGCGGACGCCCTTGGGACGCTACAGACTCTATTGATGAAGTTGGTTAGACAGGGCGACACATCCCTCCGAACCCAAGACGTTAGTTTGGCGTTGCTGCAGGAAACTCTCGCAGAGGCTCGCGCGGCTCGTCGAGTTGCATGGGACGGTGCCACCGCCAGGATGAAGTCAGAGGGCTTGAATTCTCGTCAGATTGACGAGCGCTTTGAGAAGGAGAGTGACGAAGCCAAGCGGTTCGCCTACGGGATCGCTAAGGAGATCAAAGACGAACAAGACTGACAGTACTGATTCTCGCACACTACGACGTACGCCAAACTGCCTCCAAAATGTAGGCACTCCTGCCGCTTTTGGATACGCCCTAAACGCTCCTTCCTTCGGACATCAGATTTCCTTTGCGGTAAATAACCGGAAAATCGCTCACAGGAGAGAAGCTCGCTTGGCACAGCCCTTGAAATTGTCGAGCGATACTATGCTCGACAACTATTCCGATCTGAAAACGAAGTCAGCGGTTCGATCGCACCCCAAACGAAAAATGCTTCACAATGAACCAGTCGAAATGGTATTAGATATAGCCATCGGTAGGCGGCTCCTGAATGTCAGGGAGGCCGCCCAATATCTGGGTCTCGAAGTGGACACAGTCTACAAGAAAGCCAGGTTGCGGGAGGTTCCCTCAGTCAAGGTTGGTCGAGCGTTGCGGTTCGACGTGAAAGCGCTAGAGCGCTTCATCGAGCAGCACACAATCGAAACCATTGATAACTGAAAGGAGCAGCTTTGAATGTCAATTCACAAGAAGTCAGAAGGAGTGTTTGAAATCAGGTGGCGACAGGGAGGTAGACATAAATGCGTGCTAGTGCACGGTGGGTATGAACTGGCGCGCAAAGTCGAACGGAAGAAAATGTCCGTTCGAGATGAAAATCGTCACCTCGATATCAAGCGGGAAGTAAACTTTCGGATGTCTGCGCTCATAGACAAATACTGGACGCATTACGGTATCAAGAAGCGTTCAGCAGATCGCGAAAAGAGCATAGTCGAAGGCATTCGATCTGAGTTAGGGAAATTGTTCGTTCGCGAGGTAGACGGCAACGCAATAACTCGCTGGTATGAAAATCTCATGATAGTCCGAGAAGTTTCGCCAGCAACGGCCGTGCGGCACTTCAACGTCATGCACCACATGATGAAGAAGGCAGCAACTATCTGGTCTAAGGAAACTGGTATCGATCGGAATCCCGCCGATCTGGTAGAGATCAGACGACCCGATGATCAGAGAGACCGTTATCTGTCGCAAGGCGAGCTGCGGAGGCTCAAGGAAGCGCTAGATGAAAAGGTCTATCGTAAGGGTACGAACGATTTCAACAAGACGTTTTGCCGTCTCAGGATGATTGTGCTCATAGCAGTTACGACTGGTATGCGCGCTTCAGAGATCTTCGGCCTGAGATGGTCTGACGTAATGTGCAACGAGGGACTGTTGGCGGTAAGAGCGAAGCTGAAGGGCGGGAAGATGCGTTATGTTCCGATGCTTCCAGAACTGGCTGAAGAGCTGCGGCTCTATATGCCTAAGCCTTCGAACAAGGGCAACGTTCGATTTATCGTCAACCGTGACCTCATATTTCCACCGAAAGCAGAAGCCAAAGGCGCACGACGGCGGGTTGAGTCGAGTTTCGAAGACCTACTCGAACGCGCTGAGATCGAAGACTTCCGCTTTCATGATCTGCGTCACACTTTTGCATCCTGGTACATGATGAATGGCGGTGATCTTTACGAACTCGCAAAGATACTCGGCCACTCGAATATCAAGATGACAGAACGCTATGCGAAGCTGGCGCGGCAGCACATCGCCAGGACCAGCAGCACCGCGCGAGTGATGTGGAATCTACTTGAACCAGCGTGCAAAACAGCGAATGTCGGTTAGCCGATGTACGTTATATGTACGTCAGACTAAATTTTCCATGTTTTTGGCTATCTGTAAGTTATTGAAATTAATGGTGGCCAGGGACGGAATCGAACCGCCGACGCCGGCCTTTTCAGGGCCGCGCTCTACCAACTGAGCTACCTGGCCAATGGCGTGTAAGGACTGTGCAGTATAGGAACCCATGCCGAAGGGTGTCAAATCACGAGAATGATCAGCGGATAACATCTTGAGCTTCTCTTGCTGATAAATCTAATCCACGAAAACGCTCTAATGAGAAGCAAGTTTGTTTGGGCAACTTAGTGTGATTTCGTAAGTCGTCCTCGTCGAAGCTGAAACTCGGGCGCTATGCAGGAAGGGGAAGATTCGCTGACTTTTCATCTCTTGGTTTTGAAACCATAGTCTGTAAGAGAAGGGCACGCGCGCTGTAGTAGCATCCGCTAAGTGCCCTTATTTACAGCGCTAAATCAACGATAGCCGTGGCCGTGGCAAAAACCATTGACTGTTTTTTTCGGAGGTGTATAATCCCTCGCGTCGGATGGGGCTGATCCCAAAGTCAGTACCTTGCAAGATCTATCCGATGCTTGAACATCGATACCCGCCAGTGCCAGCTCGGCCGCCGAATCGCGCCCCCCGTGATCGCTACCTTCGAGCTGGCACACGTTTTTATAACGAGTCTTAGGAAAAGAAAAGAGCGGCTCCGATCAAAATCATCGAAGCCGCTCTATTTTTGTGCGCTTGTTAAGTTGCCAAGTTCGCAAGTCTAAGAACTTGCACTACATTCCCATGCCGCTCATGCCGCCCATGCCGCCGGGCATTGGAGCTTTATCCTCTTCAGGAATCTCAGCAACCATTGCTTCGGTGGTGAGCATTAGTCCAGCGATTGACGCTGCGTTCTGTAAAGCAGTCCGCGTGACTTTGGCGGGATCGATGACGCCGGCCTTGACCAGATCCTCGAATTCCTCGGTCTGGGCATTGAAGCCAAAACTATCGTTCTTGTCGCTGCGCACGCGCTCAACCACGACTGCACCCTCTTTGCCGGCATTCTGAACAATTTGACGCAGCGGCTCTTCCAGAGCGCGCCGGACGATGTTGACACCGATCTGTTCGTCTGTGTCGCCACCATCTTTGTTCACGTCAAACTTCTCGAGCACCTTCGCCGCGCGCACCAGGGACACGCCGCCGCCGGGAACAATTCCTTCTTCCACGGCTGCGCGAGTCGCATGCATAGCATCTTCGACACGGGCCTTCTTCTCTTTCATCTCAGTCTCAGTGGCAGCGCCCACCTTAATGACCGCGACCCCGCCGACGAGCTTCGCGAGACGCTCTTGCAGTTTCTCGCGATCATAGTCGGAAGATGTATCTTCGATCTGCGCCCGAATGGTCTTCACGCGGCCCTCGATCTCGCTCTGCTTGCCGCCGCCTTCGACGATCGTTGTGTTGTCTTTGTCGATCGTGATTTTCTTGGCCTTGCCGAGATCGGAGAGTTGAACATTTTCGAGCTTGATGCCGAGATCCTCGCTAATGACCTTACCTCCGGCGAGAGTAGCGATGTCTTCCAGCATCGCCTTGCGACGATCGCCAAACCCGGGAGCCTTCACCGCCGCCACGTTGAGCGTGCCGCGCAGCTTATTAACCACTAAGGTTGCCAGCGCTTCGCCGTCGACATCCTCGGCAATAATCAGCAGCGGCTTACCCAACTTCGCCACCTGCTCGAGCAAGGGCAGCAGGTCTTTCATCGAACTAATCTTCTTTTCGTGGATCAGGATCAACGCGTTTTCCAGACTAACTTCCATACGCTCGGGGTCAGTCACAAAATAAGGGCTGAGATAGCCGCGATCGAACTGCATTCCTTCGACCACTTCCAGGGAAGTCTCCATTGTCTTGGATTCTTCCACGGTGATCACGCCGTCCTTGCCGACCTGATCCATTGCTTTCGCAATGATGGTTCCAATAGTGGCATCGCCATTTGCCGAAACGGTGCCGACCTGAGCAATTGCATCCCCCTTGACCGGCTTAGCCATCCGCTGAATCTCCTGAATGGCGCGCTCGACCGCTTTATCAATGCCGCGCTTGAGCGCCATTGGATTAGCGCCCGCCGCGACTGTCTTTACGCCTTCGCGAAAGATTGCCTGGGCCAGGACAGTCGCGGTGGTAGTGCCATCGCCGGCGACGTCCGAGGTCTTGGAAGCAACTTCACGAACCATTTGGGCGCCCATGTTCTCGAGAGGATCTTTCAGCTCGATTTCTTTCGCCACGGTGACGCCGTCTTTAGTGATAGTGGGTGAACCAAACTTCTTATCAATCACCACGTTGCGGCCCTTCGGCCCGAGGGTGATCTTAACTGCATCCGCGAGTTGGTTGATGCCGCGCAGAATTGCTGAACGCGAATCCTCGCCATGAACTACTTGCTTTGCCATTTTTGTTTCTTCTCCTAATTAATTCGATTTGGGTTACAAGGGCTGGCCGGATGTCCTTCGACTACCTGCCGCCTTTCTTGCCGGCTGCAGCGCGCTGAATGATTCCCAGAATCTCGTCTTCGCGCATGATCAAAAGCTCTTCGTTATCGAGTTTGATTTCTGAGCCGCTGTACTTGCCAAAGAGGACTCGATCCCCGGCCTTGACGTCCAGGGTCTGGCGCGTTCCGTCTTCGCGATACTTGCCGTCGCCGACGGCGACTACTTCGCCCTCCTGCGGTCGAACCTGTTCACCTTCTTCGATCCGTCTTACGATCACGCGATCGTGAAGCGGCTTAATGTTTACTGCCATACCGAAAATGCTCCTTTTCTTTTCTCGTTTGTGGACATAACTCCACTAAAAATAGCTTGCTCGACTTTGCTCATAATTGGCACTCTAGAAAGTTGAGTGCCAAGAATATAATGAAGGTGCGGGACGGTTGTCAACCGGGTACTTGCGAGCGGTGGGGTGCGCGGTTAAGCATCCGAGGTCATTGCCAGGCTGCTGAAAGCACTGTGAAATCTCTCGATCTCGGCGTTCTTTTCGGATTTCAAAACGCACAATTCCGACCAACAAAGCTGTTGCGCTTATCGTCCCTTGGCTTTGAGTTGCGAACCTGAATATGACCTAAGCCAATCAGGTTTCATGAAGTGTCACAGCGCTCTAATGAGTTTTGCGGCTAGTGCGGTGACCATTGGTCTGGTGTGTCCGTTCCTGCGCCCGATATGAATTGACGCGCTTCGAGATTGTGTTGCGGTGGATGCCGAGGGCTTCGGCGGTGTGCGAGATGCGTTTCCGGTTGCGGGTAAACGCTTTTTGTATGTAAAGCTTTTCGAACTCTTCCAGAGCTTCATCCAACATGATGTGACCGTCGAGCATGTCTTCTATCACTGCTTCCAGGCGGGGGCGTATTTGCATCGTTCTCCAGTCCTTATTAGTTAATAAATTTATCAGATAACCAGTCGCGAACGCGGGCTAACGATTGCGGCTGTTTAGTACAGTCATTCTGTCGCCCTTAGAGGGGCTCTCCGATTCCTTCCTCGTTTCGGCTCCTGCCCGGTACTGACTTGATCGCTTGGTCGCGTGCTACGGCCGATTCGTGTTGTGCGCTCAAACGGGCAAGGAGGCCGGTGCTCCATTCACAACTTTTCTCCTACCAGTAATTCATACGCTTCCAGGTAACGAGCAGTGGTCGCCGCAGCAACTTCGGGCGGTAGAGTTGGCGCGGGCGGCTGCTTGTCCCAATTGATATGTTCGAGATAGTCGCGCACGTATTGCTTGTCAAAGGATGCCTGGGAGGCGCCAACTTCATAGCTATCCAGTGGCCAGAAGCGCGATGAATCAGGTGTGAGGACCTCGTCGATGAGAATAATCCGGTCATCACGATCGCGGCCAAATTCAAATTTGGTGTCAGCAATAATGATCGCGCGACTGCGCGCGTAGTCGCTCGCTTCCTGATAGATTCGCAGCGAGGCAGCGTGCAGGACCTCAGTCACTTCCTGGCCAACTATCGCGGCCATTTGACGCTCGCTGATATTTTCATCATGCCCGGTTTCGGCCTTGGTGGCCGGAGTGAATATCGGCACTGCCAACTTTTCCGATTCACGCAAGCCGGCGGCCAGTTGATGGCCGCACACCTGACCTGTCCGCTGATAATCCTTCCAGCCAGAGCCCGAAAGATATCCGCGGACGACGCACTCAACGGGAAAAACCTCGGTGCGCCGGACCAACATCGATCGGCCCCGTAATTCGCTTTTATGAGCACGCACCACGGCGGGCATCTCGTCAATATTCGTAGTAATTAAGTGGTTAGGAATAATATGGCCGAGTTTTTCGAACCAGAAGCGCGAGAGAGCCGTGAGCACTTCGCCCTTGCGGACTATTGGCGTGGGCGAAACACTATCGAAAGCCGAGATGCGATCAGTAGCGACGATTAGCAGGCGATCTTCATCGACTGCATAAACATCGCGAACTTTCCCACGTCTTACAAGTTGGAGATCGGCGAGAGTTGTTTCAACAACAGGAGCTACGCTGGCCATTGCAGGTTTCTTTCAAGTTTCAAATTCACCCACGCTCTATTGCAGGTGTCACTGACAAAAACAATTCCGAAATGAAGCGAGCGCGATTTTGCTTTTTCGTAAACGTGGTGTCAAGAGAATGAGAAAAATAAAACCGATCGACTTGTAGATTTTGTCGCGAGTCGATCGGAATTGATTCTGAGAAAGAGAAAAGCAACCACGGATGAACACGGATTCACGCAGATCGAACTTCCAAGAAAACTTCCTAAGAAAGTTCTGCTTCTTTTCTTATCTGCTTGAATCAGTGTTTATCTGTGGTGAATTTCTTAAGCAGTTGCGGCTGCGTTCTCTTCGCCGCTTGTAAGTGCTTCGCGCAGGCGACGAATTTGCGCAGCGTGATTATGAGCATGTGCGGCATAGATCGTCAGCCAGTCCTCAGTGGTATACGAGCCGCTTTCGGAGTGTGTGCCTTCGCGTTGCCAATCTTCGTCGCTCATAAACTCGAAGAGTTGCGCTGCCGTAACCCTCGCGCTGTGGAATGCATCGAGGGCGGGAGCCATCTCCCTATTGTTGTAGTTCAAACGTTCGGCATATGCCTCCTGATCATAGCCCTGAATCACGGGCCGATCTTCGACCAGCAGACGCCTGAGCCTGATGCCGCTGGTAGTTTCACTGTCGGCGAGATGATGGACAATTTCAGCGGCGCTCCATTTTCCCTGAATTGGATGTGCGGTCAGTGAGTCAGCCGGAAAGCCTTCAAGACTCCTCGCAACCTCGCTGTAGCCTTCTTTGTACTGCGCGATCAGTTTTTGTCTTTCCTGTGAAGTCATGCGGATTTACTCCCTTAGATAGCGTGTCAGAAGCCCGCGCGCAAGCAAGGGCGACCGTGAAAGCCATTCCTATACCTAGTTTCCCAATATCGGCAAGCCCTCCCTGATGGTCGGGCTTCTGACCCTAACGGCTTAAGATCAGCAAAGTAAAACTCCCGGGCACCATCGGCGGTCGCGGCCGCGGCTGTGCCTTTGTTGCGGCGGGCGCCGCTCCAAATTCTGCCGTTACAGTGTAAACCTGATGGGTCTTGGTATCGAGAGCCATTGTTCGCGCCCGTCGCAGGGTAGGCACGTTTTCAACCACGGCGAATTTATCCGGAGTATCCTCATGGGCCACAGTTAAGGTGCCATCGCCGCCGTTTGAACTGAACGCAAAACCAGTCTCCGAATCGAACCCGGCGGCATCAGTTCCGGGACCTATTGGCAGTGTAGTGATTACTTTGCCATTGTCCGCATCGACCACGACCATCAATTTATTAGAACATACAGAGAAAAGTCTGCGGTGCTTCCGATCGATCGCCAACCCACTGGGTTCTTCGCCCGGAGAAATCTTCCACCGGCTTTCGACCGTGAGCTTATTCGAATTGAACTGAACTATCTCGCTGGTATCTTCAATGTTGACGAAGACGTGACCTTTTTCATCGGCGACCGCGAATTCGGGTTTTCCTCCCAGGGCAATCGTCCCGGCGACCGTTCCAGTCCTGGCATCGATGGCCGTGGCATCGTTACTGGAGCCATTAAATGCAAAGACCCGTTTGGAAGAGGGGTCGTATATGATCGCGTCGGGATTCTTTCCGGTGGGCGCGGTTCCCAGGACCTTCAGAGTATTGACGTCAAAGATCGTCACGTTGTTATCGCGGCCGTCGCTAATGAATCCCTTGTCCATATCCGGCGCGATCGCGATCCCATGCACGCCATTTGTATTTGGAATGTCTCCGAGCAAGGCGCCCTTGTCGGCATCAACCACCATGACGTGAGTGCCCCGCGATATGTAAATGCGTCTGGCCTTCGCATCAACGGTTAAGTAATCCCAACCTCCATCGCCACCGAGTTTGATTGTCTTCGTTACATGATAACCAGAAGGACCGGCATTGAGGATCGTGCTGATGAGCAGCGTCGCAGCGCTCACAAGGACTATGCGTCGAATTGATAAATACATTTAGGTGACTCCTGAAAAGTATTTGGAACAGGCGGAAATTACTCTTCTCCCGGTCCGTGGTCAAGCCAACTCCGGTCTTCGCTCTGTCCTGATGCAATTGAGAATTGAAACCATACGCTCAATTATCTTCTCGGAGGTATCTATTGACGAACGCAAATCACCGAAAAGTTTTTGATTCACAGTAATTAGTTCAAAAAAAGGCCCTTTGCGCGTGGGGAATACTGTTTGCAGTTCGACTCGTCAGTATTTCAAATGCGGTTTGGATTCGCTCCTATTTTAGGTATTCGAGCAAAAGGAGAAATGAAATGGCTTACGAAGAAAAGCAGGCAGAAAGTAGACGCGTAGTAGTTGAAACTCCGAACGCAAGGCGCGAGGTGGTTCATTCGGAAACGGCCCGCTATCCAGAGCGGAGCGGCATGTCCGGCGCAGCGTTGGCGGCTATCGTCGTGGGCGTCATTGCACTCGCCGCGATCATTATTCTTTTCGTAATGAATCAACAGCAGAACGATGCGAACACGAACGTCGCTCAGACGCCACCGCAAACAACCATCGTGCAACAGCCGGCGCAGCAGCCACCGGTAGTCGTACAGCAGCCAGCTCCCGCAACGCAGCCAGCCCCGGTCATTATTAACGGGCAACCCGCACCGACGAGCGGTGCGACCACGTCGGGCGCTCCCGATGATGGATCGATTCAGGCTGCCATCGATAAGAAGCTGAATAACGATCCGACCCTTTCGACGCTCGGGGTAACTGCCACGGTTTTGAACGGCAAGGTTACTTTGATGGGGACAGTAAAAACTGTGGCGTTGAAGTCGCAGGTCGAACGAGCTGTGCGAAACGTGAAGGGAGTCAAGTCCGTCGACAACCAGATTAGCGTGGGATAACTGGTTATCGCGACATCTGTCATACGTGTCACTGGGCATTTCATTCTTTCATTCACAAAGCCCAGCACCCCAGCATAGGACGCGCCGGAGCTGAAAAGTTGCGGCGCGTTTTTATTGCAGTTTTTGATTTGATCAGTTAGCGCACTTAAGTAATTGCTTGCGTCTTTGCGAGATCCAGGCAATCAGTTTCACGCGAAGGCACAAAAAAACGGAAGAAGCTACCAGCAGAAATTACATTCCGCTTGTTTGTTCGCTCTGCCTCACCTATTCTCGACTTAAAACCGAGCCAGTCGAGGACTGAAATGGAAAAGATTTCGCAAACCCCGCGCACAACACTGAAGCGCCTGCCGCAGCGCGGCAGCTACGATCGAGAACTAATCAACCAGATTCTGGACGAGGGTTTTGTCTGTCACGTAGGGTTCGCTGTAGATGGAAGGCCGTTCGTAATTCCCACGGGTTACGCGCGCGTGGGAGATAGCCTCATCATTCACGGTTCGCAGGCCAGCCGGATGCTGCGGACACTGGGGCAGGGAATCGATGTCGATGTCTGTGTGACGGTGACTTTGATCGATGGACTGGTGCTCGCGCGGTCGGCTTTTCATCACTCAATGAACTATCGATCGGTCGTACTCTTCGGTCGTGCGACCCCGATTGAAGAGCCTGTTGCCAAAGTCGCGGCCTTACGGGCCCTGTCAGAGCACATGATTCCCGGACGCTGGGACGATGTCCGCGCGCCTAATGAGCGCGAACTGCAACAGACAACGGTGCTTTCGCTGGCTTTGACAGAGGCCTCTGCCAAAGTGCGCACCGGGCCTCCTCTCGATGACGAGGAAGATTACTGCTTGCCTGTCTGGGCAGGAGTGATCCCGCTGAGTTTGGTTGCGCGGGATCCGGTTGACGATCCTCGCTTAGGCCCGAATGGCGAGGCTCCTAAGTATGCAGTTGAATATGCCCGGGCCGGCGTAAAGCACTGAAAGCAATTACCCAAACAGGATGGCACCCCGCCCGCGCCTTGCTACTTTCGCCGTTATAGTCCATACTCCCTTACGGTTAATCCTTCTCTCGCGCATCGACGGTGATGCGCCCGTCGCATAAAGCATTCAGCGTCGGCGTTTTGGATAGTTCGAGAGCAGGCTTGTTACAAACTCCGAAGCCGCTCTTTCAAGAGCATCCGAACCCGGTCCTTCGACTGCTACCGTTCACCGAAGTAATTCCGATTCGCCCGCTTCTTTTCATTCCCAAAAAAGGGGAAAGGTATATCTATGTCTACGAAACTTTACGTTGGAAACCTAGCTTTCCAGACTACCAGCCAGGAGCTGCAGGAATTATTTGCCTCGGCCGGCACGGTTGAATCAGCAGCGGTTGTCGAAGACCGCGACACTGGACGTTCACGCGGCTTTGGCTTCGTCG
>WNFP01000167.1_pt1 | contig 48710 bp, 41 predicted proteins | sample 5400201 | NCBI WGS metagenome assembly WNFP01 (sample SAMN13153355, study PRJNA577476) | soil metagenome | isolation source: 115 cm saprolite under Madrone tree | place: USA:California | collected 2016-06-14 | reverse complement strand
CTTCCGGCAACCGCCCAAAACTGATCGCTTTCCCGCAGGAATCGTGATCGGATTCAGCCAGGAACACTGATCGGATTCCCCCCGGAATCCTGATCGCTTTCACTCCGGAACGTTGATCGCTTTGGTCAGGAATCCGCAGTCATCAACAACCCTACGTTTAATCCGACCGAACCACGGGACGGCGTTTTCCTCACTAAGACCGATCGGCCCTTTCCTCAAAGTGAGGACAACAAAGGCATCATTGAGGAAGCCCTCGCGCTCTATCTCTTACTGCTCGACCACGCGTCGCGAAACGAGTGGCAACCTCTCTATCTCCTCGCTGCCGTAAAGCCAGTCGCAGCGGAACTCACCCGGCTCGATCAGAAGTGGTACACAACCGAAATCCTCAAGCTCATGAGGGACACGCTCCTGCGCACCAAGATCGTCCGGACGGCAGCGGGCAAAATGGCCCCCATTCATTCCGTCGACGACGCTTGCAACATCTGGTTTCCGAGCGGTTCCACCGACAAAATCCGGCGCGCCATTTGGCGCTGCTGCAAGACCTGGATTCCCGGACAGCTACCAGCACAATCGGAGGTCGAACCCTGGAATGAGATCATCTGGCCCGAGTGCAACAGATTGACGCTCGATCAGGTCGCAGAATTCATCGAAGGCGACAACACGATCGAGACACTGGCAGGCGAACTATCAGAAGAAAAAGAGGTCCACGAGTGGCTCAATGACTTCTACGCAACCTTGAAACTCAGTGAGCCTGACTTCCTTGCAGTACTCACCAAGCGGCGCATCTTCCCCAACCAGAACGGCACGTTCAAGAAAAAGACCGACCTTTCCCGAGACGCTGGCGACATCGACACTGCACTCTTAGACATCCTCAAACTCCTCGGAAACGACCTGCGCGATCACCTCCTTGATCCGGAGATCGACACAGACCTTGACGATCTCTCCCAAAAGGACGGAAACTTCGTCGTCAATCAAATCACGGGAGCGATCGACAAACTCATCATCGACCGGAATGCCATGGACCACTATCGGCCCGCAGTCACCGAACTTCTACGCTGGTTCCACAAGAACCCGTCACCCGCGAAGAAGCTCTTCCCGATCCTGTATGAGAACAAACACCGGCTCTACGACGATGCGGAAATCCTGGACAACATCAGACAGGCCGATCAACTCAAGCAGCTCTTGAGCGACTTCAAGGTGAAGACCGTCGACGAACTCCATGCCGTCATCGAGAAGCAGACTGGAGCCTCCAAGCTCTTGCCCGTCACCCAGCAGATCATCGCCAGCCTCGGGATCACCTCTTTCGAAGAGTGGACGAAGGCGCTCGAAGATAAGAACTTGGCCGCTCTCTTCTCCCATGAGTCCACAACTACGCCCGAGATGTTCCTGTATGCGCAAACGTTGATCAAGAAAGCCAAGAAACGCGTCATCGCCCATCTATCGACGCTCAATGAGTACGACCTCTCCGAGATGGACGAAACAGCTGTCACCGTCCTCGCGGGTGTTAAGAAGGACGGCCGGGACGTGACCATCGTTTTCAGACCTGCGTACGATGGCACAGTGATCATTTACTATCAGTCGGAAAAAGACGTCCTGGATTACGAAGACCACGAACTCTGGGTCGACACCGGTGCGGACGTTCGGCGGATCACGTTCGGCCACATCCTCAAGACCACTGAGATTCGACGGTTCCCGATATAACGACATGGACATCTCCCAAGACACCTTGAACCGTATCGGCCAGCCCGAATCCAAGCAGTTGGAATACAAGGCGGTGCTGCCGCCCGCAGCAACCGTGGCGCAACTGATAGGATCATTCGCGAATACCGACGGCGGAGCCATTGTCCTCGGCGTAGTCGAAGACGGCAAAGGGGGCGTCATCAACGGCCTCAGCGACGAATTTCGCGCGGTCCAGATTACGCGCAAGTCAATCGATCTGCTCTCGCCACCGCCAGCAGTGAGTTACGACTACGTCGTTCACCAGGGCAAGCGCCTCTTCGTTATCGACGTTAAGAAGTCGGACGCGGAAGTCTCGCTCGGCGGCAAGGTTTATGTCCGTGTTGGCGAGCGCACCACGCTCAAGCAGGCAGGCCCTGTCAAACCTATCCGCGACGTAGGCATTGCCCGCCTGTCGAAGGAGCTGGAGGAGGATCGTAAATCCTGCACTGCCGCTAGAGCGAAGCTGCTCGACCACTACGAGAGCGTACTCCGCATCCTCGACGACCTTGTCAAGCTCCTGTATCCCAAGGGCTCGAGCGTCCCGGCAGATAATCCTGAAGGCAAGATGCTCATGCGCATCCTCTTCTCCTCGTGTGCCGACACGTTCGAGACGTTCATGTCGGACCTCTTGTATGAGATCTACCTCGCGAAGCCCCAGACACTCAAGTCGGAGGCAACGGTGACCGTCAAGGAAGTCCTGGACTGCTCCGACATGCAAGAGTTCATCATCCGCTACGCCAAGGAGAAGCTCAAGAAGCTCCAGCGCGGCAGCGTTAAAGGTTTCATCGTGGACAACCAAGCGATAAAGTCACTGAACGTGTTCGATGCGACGCGCATAGAGGAGATCGAGAAGATCCTGCAGATTCGCCACCTCTACACACACCAGAATGGCATTATTGACGAGAAGTTCCGCAAATCGTTCCCCCTCACGAAGGTCAACGACGAATATCGCATGACGCTCGATGAGTTCTTGGACCGATTCGACTACCTTGCACAAGCCATCGAAGCCGTCGATGAGGCAGCCCGCAAGGAGTTCAAACTCGCAGCCTTCTCATGAACAATCTCAACCGCTTCAACGTCGCGACGTCCCGCGCTGCGCAGGCATCGTGGTCGGCAGCCCGCGGCTGTTCTCTCCCGGATGCCGCACGCCGCGCCAGATGGAGCTCGCGAATGTCTTGTGCCGCTACGCCGAGATCAGCAATACCGTCGCGTTCGGAGATGCGCAATGACAATCTCACGGCGTGTCCGGTGTCGTTTTTCCTTAATCAATGACCCAATCGAGAATTCAAAAGTGCCGTTCAGGCAGTAGCCCTTTGCCGAAGGGCTTTCAAGGGGTCACCTCAAGAAAGGGGAAATTACGTACGCTAACGCTTTGCAAGTAGTTGATATGTCAGTACTTTGCCGTTTCATTCGACGGACCGAAGCCGGCCCGATGGCCCAGTATTTTGCAGGTTTGTAAGCCATTGAAAACGTTGTCTAGTCTCTTGCTTGACGTACTTAAATCTCCCTTTATTGAGGTGCCCCCAATTTGTCCGTTGGCCCTAAAGCGTGGACTCCCATGAAAAAAAAATATATGTAAAAATGTGAAACGTTTTGGCCTGCCGGATCACTATTCGTATATCAGCCTAATGCAAAGTGCATCTTGAAATCACAAACTGCCTCGGCGATAGGCCAATTACTTCCGCAAGTGGTGCTGGAATGCGTCACAGCAGTGAAGAAGCCAAACAAAACGGCTCGAAGGGGTGAAGTATGAACTGGCTGAAGGGCGCGAAATGGCGGAAGTGGGACCTACATGTCCATAGTCCCGCCTCCCATAAGTTTACGGGCGACTGGAACCAATTCATCATCCAGCTCGGCAACGCAGACTGCGACGTCATAGGCGTCAATGACTACTTTTCTGTTGCTGGGTACAAGGAAATCCAGCGCCGGTTGAGCGATCCCAGCGCGCCATCGGAAGGCAACAAGCCCTATCGCGAGGCTCTCGAAAAGCTGAAAGGCAAGATTCTGCTGCCGGTGGTCGAATGCCGGATGAACAACGTCGTCCTCGACAAAAAGCTAAAGTCCGGGCCCCGGATTAACTTTCATTTGATCTTCAGCCCGGAAGTGTCGACGGATGATATTGAAACCTTCCTGAAAGGCCTCAAGGTTAAAGGCACCTCGATTGGCAGCCGGTACGCCGATCCCCAGTTCCTGCTTGATGAGGTGTCCGTTCATTTCGGGGAAACCTGCCAGGCACTACAGCGTAATGGAACATTTGCCGATCGTTTCCTGATCTGGATTCCTTACGATGAGTATGGCGGCATCGACACCATCAATCCAGATACGGATACACTCTTTAAGGAAGGGCTCGTCTGCGAAGCGGATATCCTCGGTTCGTCCAATAAGGCCCAAGCTGATTTCTTTCTCTGGAAGAACGGCAAGTTCACTGAGGATCAGTACAGAAAATGGTTTCGCCGCCGGAAGCCCTGCATCAAGGGCAGCGACTCGCACAACGTGAACGACGAACTGGGCAAGCTCAAGGACCACCTCTCCAAACCCACTGACAAGTACTGTTGGATCAAAGCCGACCCGACGTTCGCTGGGCTGCGGCAAATCATCAATGAGCCGGAGGACCGGGTGTACATTGGGCGTCTGCCGCCCAAAATGGACGAGGTGCGTAGCAATCCCACCCGCTATATTTCGCAGGCCCGCATCCACAGGGTCAGCGAAGCGGAGAACAGCGACGTCTGGTTCGACTGCGACATCCCCCTCAACTTCGACATGGTCGCCATCATCGGCAACAAGGGCACGGGCAAAAGCGCCTTGGCGGATGTGCTGGCCCTGGCCGGGAACACGCATTGTGATACGAAGTACCTGTCATTCCTCACCAAGGATCGCTTTTGCGAGAGAAACGGCAGGATTGCCAAGCAATTCGACGTCGAGCTTGTCTGGGCGGATGGCACGAAGAGCGTTACCTCGCTGAATGCGAAACCCGATCTCAACAATGTGGAGCTGGTCAAGTACATCCCGCAGACGTACCTGGAAAAGGTTTGCACCGAGACAGAGCCCGGCCAGGAAAGCGAGTTCCAGCGCGAGTTGCGGAAGGCGATTTTCTCCCACATCGGCGATGCCGACCGTCTCGGGAAGGGATCTCTCGACGAATTGATCGAGTACAAGACCGAAGAACTGGCGGAGCAGCGGAACGCGCAGCGGCAGGAAATTTCCCGCCTCAACGGGGAACTGGTCCGGCTGGAGGTCAAGGGCAGCGCGGATTACGCTACCCAGCTCGAAGCGAAGCTCAAATTGAAGCGGCAGGAACTGGAAGCGCACGACACCATCAAGCCGGCGGCAGTCGAACAACCGACCAATCTGAGTCCGGAGCAGCAGGCGGTCTATGAGCAGGTGGCGGGCGAGCTTGGGACGGAACGCGCGACACGCGCGGTCTTGGAGACGCAGATCGCCGAGCACAACGCCAAGCAAAAGACCCTTATCGAGTACATTGCGCTGGCAAAGAAGTTGGAGGGGAAACTTGACAACTCGAGGCGGAATTCACACGGATTAAGCAGGAATGCGCTGCCGATTGCAAGAAGCTGTCGCTGGATATCGGGGAGATCATTACTTTGACAATCGACAAGGCCGCGCTCGCAGAAAAACGCGACGGCCTCGTTACCGAAAAAGCTAAAGTCGATGGCGCACTCTCTCCTGCGGAAGATACCAGCCTCCTCGGTCAGAAGGCTGCCTGCCAAGCGAGGATCAAGGCTCTGCAGGATAAGCTGGATGCGCCGAACAAACATTACCAAGCGTTCCAAGAGGCCTTGAAAGCCTGGCAGCAGCAGCGGGAACTTATCGAGGGGGATGCTGAGAAGACGGACACTCTCCGATGGTACGAGGCCCAGCTTAAATACGTCAGGGAAGTGCTCCCGCAGGAAATCGCCGCCGTTGAGGAAGATCGGTGGACCGCAGCTCGGAAGGTCCATGAGAGCATCGCGGCCATAAAGGACGTCTATCGGGAACTGTTCGCTTCGGTCCAGCAGTTAATCGCGGACAGCGTCATCATCAAGGAAGGTTTCAAGCTCACGTTTGACAGCAGTATTGTGGAGCGCTCGCTGCAGCATGATCTTTTTGAGCAATACATCAATCAGGGTGTTGCGGGATCATTCTGCGGCAAAGAAAAGGGCGTGACCACGCTGGAAGAGTTGCGCGCCGAGTACGACTTCAACAAGGCCGACGACGCTATCGAGTTTGCCGAGAAAGTCAGATCGTACCTGTTGTGTGACATGCGCAGTCAGCAGCAAGGAAAAATGAACATCGCTTCCCAGCTCCGCAAACATGTGGAGCCAAAGCAGTTTTATGATTACCTGTGGACGTTTTCTTACCTAGCGCCCGAGTACTCGCTGAAACTCGACGGCAAGGACTTAAGCCATCTCTCGCCGGGAGAGCGGGGGACGCTGCTGCTGGTCTTTTATCTGCTCGTGGACAAGAGTAAGAATCCGATCATCGTTGACCAGCCCGAAGAAAATCTTGACAGTCAGACTGTCTACCGGTTGCTTATCCCGGTGATCAAGGAAGTCAAAAAACGCCGCCAGATCATCATGGTGACGCATAGCCCGAACATCGCGGTCGTTTGCGACGCGGAGCAGATCATTCACGCCTTTATTGATCGGGCCGACAGAAACCGAGTTGTCTATACGATGGGTGCAATCGAATCCCCGCAGCTCAATAAGTATCTTGTAGACGTGCTGGAGGGCACTCGCCCGGCCTTCGACAATCGGGAATCGAAGTACTATGCCAGCTAAGGAACTCACTGATGGATGCTGAAGACGTAAAGAGGCGGCTGGACTGTGCGCTCATGGAGGTATTGCAGAGTGACCGTTATCTCTTGGAGTCCGATGCAGGCGAACGCAGTATTGCGGCACGGCTGGCGATGTACCTTCAGAATCAATTTCCTGAATACAAGGTTGATGCTGATTACAACCGAGCGGGAACCATGCCCAAGCGCCTCAACTTGCCGCCAGAATGTGCCGGCTACCGGAATGAGGACGATCAGTCCCTGGCTGTGCCGGATGTGATTGTGCACCAGCGCGGCCCCGCGGGCCCCAACCTCCTTGTTCTGGAGTTGAAGAAAACTACCAACCGGGATAAGGGTGCCTGCGACAGAATTAGGCTCCGGGCATTCAGGGAACAGCTCAACTATCACTATGGCGCGTTGATCGTGTGTGAAACCCGACGACGCCATGCCCCAGAGATCGCAATTGCGGAATGGCTTTGAAAGGGAGTGAGTACGCAATGGGAGACATGAGCGCGGTAAGCCTCGACGGAAGCACACTGGTTTACCTAGAGCAGCGTTTTGTGAAGCTGTTCGGCAAGAGCGCGGACGCACGGAGCTGAGTCTTAAGTGTGAAGCTACGGCCGCTTCGTGATCCCGAATCTTCTGAAGCATATTTTGCTGCCGCCGGAGCTTAGCGTACGTTTTGGTTCCAACGATAGGGGCCCCTAAAACGATGAAAAACCTTCAAGGGACATTTGCTCTCTCCGCTACCGATCTCGCCAATCATTTGTCGTGCCGCCATCTCACCTCGCTGGACCTCCGCCATGCCAAGGGGAAAATTGCGGACCCCTCGTGGGAGAACCCCCATCTGCGCGTACTCCAGGAGAGGGGCCTCGCGCATGAGAAGGCGTATATCGAACACCTGCGGGCAGCGGGTCTCTCCGTCGCTGATCTCTCGAAGGAGCCGGACGGCACGGCGGCAGCTGCAACATGGACCGCGATGGAAAGCGGCGTCCAGGTCATCGTCCAGGCCAGTTTCACTGGCCGCCCGTGGCGGGGCCGCGCCGACGTGCTGCTGCGCGTCGAAAAGGAATCCCGCTGCGGCGGCTGGTCCTATGAAGCCGTGGACTGCAAGCTCGCGCGTGACACGAAGGCGGAAACCGTCCTCCAGCTCTGCCTGTATTCGCAGCTTCTCGCGGAACTGCAGGGCGTTGAGCCGGAATTCTTCCATGTCATCCGGCCGGGCGCCGGCTTCGCGCCGGAATCCTACCGGCTGGCGTCGTTCGCGGCGTATTACCGCGTCGTCCGGCGCGCGCTGCAGGAGGCCGTGGAAGCCGGATCCGAAGGGACTTATCCCGAGCCCGTCGCTCATTGCGACATCTGCCGGTGGTGGAAGGAGTGCGACGGCCAGCGCCGCCGCGACGACCATCTCTCCTTCGTCGCCGGGGCGTCAAAACTGCAGCGCAAGCAACTTTCTCTCCAGGATGTGTCCACGCTGGAAATACTGGCCCTGCTGCCGCTGCCGATCCGTTTCCATCCGTCGCGGGGCGCGGTCGAGGGATACACGCGGATACGGGAACAGGCGCGCATCCAGCTTGAAGCGCGGACCGAGGGCAAGGACAAATTTGAGTTCCTGACGTGCGGGCCGGGAGAAGGCTTCGCGCGACTGCCGTCGCCTTCGGCAGGGGATATCTTCCTCGACCTTGAAGGCGATCCCTTCGTCGAGGACGGGGGACTTGAATACCTCTTCGGCGTCGTAACGGTGGACGCGGAGGGGAAGCCCGGCTATGAATGCCGCTGGTCGCTCGATCGCGGGCAGGAGCGGTCGGCCTTCGAATGGTTCATCGGCTACACGTTCGAGCGGCTGCAGAGGTTCCCGGATCTTCACATCTATCACTACGGGGCCTATGAGCCAGGCGCGATCAAGCGGCTCATGCTGCGCTATGCGACATGCGAGGAAGATGTTGACCGGCTGTTGCGCGGCAAGGTGTTCGTCGATCTCCACGGCGTCATCAAGCAGGGTATCCGGGCGAGCGTGGAGCAGTATTCGCTGAAGGACCTGGAACGGTTTTGCGGCTACCGACGCAGGGTGCCGCTGGCCGAGGCGAACCAGGCGCGGCATTTCATCGAGCACCAGCTTGAGCTGAGTCCGTCACCGGCGCTCACCGCTGAAGCGTTCCGCGTCGTCCAGGGCTATAACGAAGACGATTGCTGTGCAACCGCGCAGCTTCGCCAGTGGCTCGAAGTCCTCCGCTTGGAAATCATCGCCGGGGGAACGGAAATCCCGCGTCCTGAAGCGCAGGAGATGGCCGCAAGCGATGACGTTACGGCACAGCAGCAGCGCGTGGCGGCGCTGTTCGATGCCCTGACCCGCGATCTGCCAACGGAGCCGAAGAACCGCACGTCTGAGCAGGCGGCACGCTGGCTACTCGCCCATGCTCTCGATTGGCACCGGCGCGAGGAGAAGGTCAAATGGTGGGAGTTCTTCCGGATGAAGGAATTTTCCGACGAGGAGCTTCTGGACGAAAAAAACGCGCTCGCGGGCCTCTCTCTCCGGCAGCGGATGCTAAAGATGAGTCCGCGGGAACGCGCCCCCATCGACCAGTACCACTATCCTCCGCAGGAATGCTCGATCCGTCCGGGCGACAAGCTGTTTACGCTGGACGAGAACAAATTCGGCGAAGTGGTCGCCGCGGACCCCGTCGCCCGCACCATCGACGTCAAAAAGCTGATCAAGCTCGATGGGCTACAGCCGGCGTCGGTTTTCGCGCATTCGCATTATGGAACCGAGGAGCAGTCGGATTCCATTCTACGGCTTGCGGACTGGATCGTGGAGAACGACATCGACAGCCCCGGTGATTACCGCGCCGCGCGCGATCTATTGCTGAGAAACCCGCCCCGGCTGGAAGCAGGGCACTCCTTGGCCGCCCGTTCAGGGGAGACACCGGTTGACGCGGCCCGCAGGCTGGGACTGGCGCTCGACCATTCCGTACTTCCCATCCAGGGGCCTCCCGGCGCGGGCAAGACCTTCACCGGCGCGCGCATGATCTGCGAGCTCGTTAATGCCGGAAAGACGGTTGGCATCACCGCCGTCGGGCACAAGGTCATTCGCAAGCTGCTGGATGAGGTTGTGCAGGCCGCCCGCGAGATGAACATTGCCGACGTCACCTGCGCGCACAGGATCGAGGGTGACGGTTCCGCGAACGGCCCTGTGAGAGAAGTCGGGAACGACGAAGCGCGCGGCGGTTTGCAGGGCGGCGCGATAAAAGTGCTCGGCGCGACGGCCTGGCTCTGGTCGCGCGCCGATCTTGCGCAATCCGTCGACGTTCTTTTCGTTGACGAGGCGGGCCAGATGTCGCTGGCGAATGTGCTGGCCTGTGCCCCTGCAGGGAGGAGCCTTGTGCTGCTGGGCGATCCGCAGCAATTGGAACAGCCGCAAAAGGGAAGCCATCCGGAAGGCTCGGACATTTCCGCGCTCGCGCATCTGCTCGACGGCAGGAGGACCATCGGCGTGGAGCAGGGCGTCTTTCTCGCGGAAACATGGCGGCTTCATCCGGCCATCTGCGGTTTCACGTCGGAACTGTTCTATGAAGGACGGCTCGTCTCGCTTCCCGGCCTTGAGCGGCAGACTATCGACGCTCCGGCGCCCTTTTCCGGCGCGGGCCTGTGGTTCGTGCCGGTGGTCCATGAAGGCAATCAGAGCCATTCGGCGGAAGAGGTCGAGCGGGTCTCCGCCCTCATCGACCGCCTCCTGCAGCGCGGCACCGGCTGGACCGACCGCCACGGCGTGTGGCGGGCTTTGACCTTCGATGACATCCTGATCGTCGCACCGTACAACGACCAGGTGAATCGGCTCAAAGACCGGCTGCCCGGCGCAAGGGCGGGAACTGTCGACAAGTTCCAGGGACAGGAAGCTGCGATCGTCGTTTACGCGATGACGAGCTCGACGCCCGAAGATGCGCCGAGGGGCATGGAATTCCTGTACAATCTCAACCGCTTCAATGTCGCGACGTCCCGCGCGCGCTGCGCGGTTATCGTGGTCGGCAACCCGCAACTGTTCTCGCCCGAATGCCGTACCCCGCGCCAGATGGAGCTCGCGAACGTCTTGTGCCGCTACGCCGAGATCAGCAATACCGTCGCGTTCGGCGCTCCAGCCGCCATGGGAGACGCGCAATGACCTACCGCATGCACTTGAGCTATTGGTATACCGGGCTGTATGTCGTTTGCGAAGGATGTCACCTTTAATAAACAAGGCACTTTTGACGGGTGCCTCCGAAAGCGAAATGTCACTGTCTGTGACAATGCCAATGTTGTCTTGCCGGATGGAGCACCAGTGAAGTGTGTTTATCGGAGATCGGCTGAGAAGGTGACGCGGCAGAGGACCCTAACTGTAAGTAATTTGAGAATATGAACATGGCCAGCATTTCAGTCGCGAAGCCTGAGAACATGGAAAGAGCGGTCAGGCTCCTTTTCTACATTGGGGGTGCGATAAGCACCTTTGTCGGATCATGGCTGTCGAGCAAAATTCATGTTTATCACGACGCCCGCAACAATCATCGTGATGAATTGAAGGATAGGATTCTGGAGTCTCTGCGATTCGCTCTTCAGTCGGATTATGAAAACCCTCAATTTGTGCTCGATTGGACGGCACAGCAGTACGACGCACTAGCCGCCGTAAATCAGAGTCCTGTAATTTTTGGGCCCATGCTGATGTTTGTTGACCCGGGGCCAAAAACGCAAAAGAAGTTGGATGAAGCATTATTTGAGGATGCGCTGGAAAATCACCATCGAAATCTGATTTTAGGCTGGGAAAAATTCAGAGATGCCTGGACCGTGTATCTCGGTCATCTTCAGGACTGGCTGCAAAATATGGCTGAAGAAATTCTCTCAGGGGCAAACTTGCCTGCGCACCCGGCCCCCACCCTGAGCCGAACCTATGTCATGCATCTGGCTCTGGCAGAGTTCATTTACAAGAGGGTTATGCAGCTTGATCCGGGGCATCTGGTCGTGAGCCCGATGGAAGGGGTTCGGTGGGTTCTCAGTGACGGTGGCAGAAATCTGGCAGCTGGTTCCAAAGAACAAATGGATGGGATAGTCAATTTGCTGAATACCTGTATGGAGACAAATAAGCCAAGAGCGGCTGAAACCCAGCGTGAACTAAATGGTCTCCAAGGGCATCGAACGGCACTCTTGAGTCAATTCAGTTTGGCAATTGCCGCAAAAAAACTGAAGGCCCGATGCCAGTTGGTCCGGTTTTTCTAAAGCGTGGGCGGTGTATCTGTTTTGGGCCAATGGATTTCATGGCAAAAAGAGTGCCGCTAGTTCTGAGGATGTATGAGTGAAAATCATCGGTTAACAGAGATCAAAGGAAAGATCGAAGCTCTCCTGTTTGCTGCCAGCCGACCTTTGTCCGTGAAATCGCCGGCGAAGCTCCTGCAGCTTGAAAAAGAACGGCTGCAGTCGCTTATGATTGAAGTGAGTGAAGATCTCCAGTGACTGGGGCTCGGGCTCCAGCTTTGGAATCTGACGGGCAGGTGGCGGCTGGAAACCAAAGCACGAACATGAGGAAATTATCGCTCTCCTGAAGCAAGGCCGGACGACCAAGCCATTGTCTGCGAAAGCTCTTGAAGCACTGGCCATCGTAACCCTGAAACAGCCCGTAACCACCGACGAAGTCAGTGCCGTCCGTGGGCTGGATAGCCACGCCGACGATGCAAAAACTGGCGAAACGAAAACTGATTGGAGCAAGACTGATTGGAGCAAGACTGATCCGGGGTGGTCTTCGCCAGTGAACCATTGTGGAACCGTTTATCGACGAATTTGGCCTGGCAAGCCTGGATGAAATCAGAAATGACGTTCAGGCGCCCTCAAGCAGTCTGCTTCAAAACATCTGTGCAATTAGACATCTGGCAGGGCAGGGAATTCTGACACCTGATAATAGAACGTTATCAGATGTAATAGTCAGCCTGTTCCCGCCGGTAGCCCGGCGGCGCCGAGTAGCGCAGCATCTTGCGCACCGTCTCGCGGGCCACGCCAAACTCCCTCGCTGCCGCACGCTGACTCTTACCTTCCACGAACACCGCTCGCCGTATACGTCCATAGAGCTCCACTGAGTACATCCCTCCGGTGTTTCACGATCTCCGCTGCTTCCTCAACAGCTCGCGAAACTTAAAATCCGGCGGTCTGGTTTTCCTCCGCCGCATCACCCCGCTCTCGCGGCGTGACGTGGTCTATTTTTGCTCCGGCGCTTACAGCTGACGCTGGACAATCGAGCATTGAAGGCGGTGGTAGCAAAAAAGTGGTGAGCCCGCAGATGCGGCGGGAAGCGGTGCTGGTGATGCAGGTGGAGGTTGAAGTAAGCCAGCGACGCGCCTGTGGGCTGATGGAAATACAGCGGTCGAGTTGTCGCTATCAGGCCGGCGGAACGAAGACGCGGGGTTACGAACGCGGCTGCGTGAGCTGGCGGAAACGCGGCGGCGATTCGGGTACCGGCGGCTGGGGGTGTTGCTGGTGCGCGAAGGCTGGCGGGTGAATCACAAAAAGGTGTACCGGCTCTATGTGGAAGAGAAGCTGGGACTGCGGCGCAAGCGTGGGCGGAAACGCTGGGGAGCCCGCCAGCCACTGGCCGAAGCCACGGGGGCCAACCAGACCTGGTCGATGGACTTCGTGGGGGATAGGCTGAGTTCGGGGCGAAGGTTCCGAACTCTGAACATCGTCGACGACTATACGCGGGAAGCGGTGGCCATCGAGGTGGACACATCGCTGAGTGGTCTGCGGGTAAGGCGTGTGCTGGAAGGGCTGAAGATGCAACGCGGACTGCCCGGACAGATCCGCTCCGACAACGGATCGGAGTTCACCAGCCGGGTGCTGGAGCAGTGGGCCAGCGAACAGGGAATCCGGCGGCACTATATCCAGCCCGGACGACCGATGGAGAACGGATACGTGGAGAGTTTCAATGGACGATTGCGGGACGAGTGCCTCAATGAAAACTGGTTCCGCAGCCTGGCGGAGGCCCGGCAGACGATCGAAGCATGGCGTCAGGACTACAACCAGTGCCGTCCGCACTCGGCGCTCGGCTATCGTACACCGGAAGAGTTTGCAAAAACCTCGTCCGGGGACTGTGGAAAAGACGGCGGCCAGGCCGCCTTGGAAAACGCTTCGCGTTTCCCACTTTCCCACAGCCTCGACGGCTGCGGGCATCCACCTGTAAGTGTTACGCTCGAAAACCTAAACCCGGAGAATGTCTCACTACCCTTGGACTAACAACGGGGGGCACGTCAGACTGCTGGACCTGTATCCACACAAAATCTCTGTCCGAATGACATTCTCAAACCAAAATGGTGGATTCCGAAAGTCCTTCAGGATCGTGGAAGCCCGCAATCTCTTGGTGCGGCAGGCTGCCAAGAACTGAGCAGGCCAGCCGTCCAGCGCGTTTAATGCCCAACAGAGGCTTCGACGCCGAACCTCAAGGGGCGAAGACTCAAGACTATGCTGACCGGTCGACTTTAGATAGAGTCTGGCAACTTGGCGTATGACCGGCAGAAGTTGCATGGCGAATTTATCCTCATATGTCCCTGTCAACCGGTGATCGCAAGGGGTGGCTAAGAGCCCGGCATTTCTCCAATTGCAAGGGTCGAATGCGAAATCACTTCATTGCTCGCATTGCTGGTTCGACCCAGGAATAAAGCACACCGCTCATTTCGGGATACTGTGACGTGATAAGGCTGAACAAAGGGAGCGCCACAAATGATCCAATGCGAAGCCAGAATTCCCAGCCCAGATCCCCCGGCTTCGTGTCCGTAATGTGACTCAAGGTGGTATCACGATGCATCTGTCCATAAACGAAGGCAACTGCCCCGACCATAAAAACCAGAAGCGTCACCAGCCAGACACGGATCGCGACTTGCGGCTGAAAGGGATAAACGCTAAGCGCCAGCAGGAATAAAACATACATTCCTCCGACTGCCATGATCAGAGTTCGAATACGTACAAGGACAACCAGCAGGAAAGTCGTGTAGAGCAAAGCAATAAAATGCTCACACATCGCCAACTTCTGTCGCTCTTCCTGCTCCGCGGCACTTTCGCATTCATGGTGCGGGTCAAATTGACAGGCCCGGGAATCCCGGCTGTCCGGGGATGCGGTCGCTTGGTCATCAATGGAGCATGTCTTTTCCCTGTTCCAGCGTTCGACGGCATAGTTCAAGGCGTTCGTTCCCTCGAGTGCATATTGCCACTGCAAGTCTGCAAACTTATGAATCAGTGTTTTCTCAAGATCTCGTTGCTTTCTTACATATGCGATCCAGCCTCTGATTGTCGAATAGACAGATGACGGGATATTCCCCAATGGAGCGATGCGTGTAGTGCTCGCACGCGAACCGACAGCAGGAGCGCTATCTGGGCCAGTGGTCTCCAGGGCCGATGGGTGAACGTCTTTGGTTCCGGGCCATCGAAACCGCGCACCTTGCTGATGGTCGACTGCATCTTCGTAGCTTTCAAGCGTGGATTGGGCAATGTCTTGAAACGATTTGCCGCCCACGCCTGGGACGCCAAGATTATGAAGCACTCGCAACGCCTCTGATTGACGGCTCACGAGTCGTCGAAGCTCGCCCAGATTGCCGACTCCGATCCGCCAAATCGGCGACCAGGAGAATCCTTTCAATTCCTTGAACCCTCGTCGTAACGGTGTACTATCGAGACCTACGAGCAATTGCCGCAGATCGATCCAAATTGCCAAAAGCCGTATGACCCCGTAGAGAATCAGCGCGAGGGTGGCATAGATCAGTGCGCCGAGCAGATGCTCATAGCCCGGAACTTCCAGCGTGCGAACGGGGCGCGGTTGTCCCGTCCAAATTACGGCGACCATGGCGATGATTATGACAGTTGCTATTCGATAGTCTACATAGGCAGGCTGCAGGAGCTCGACCAGCCGTCTTTGGTCCTTCGCCAGAATCGAGCGATAACGTGCGGTCACCGAGCTTGCTCCGGGCAGCCGAGGGCGACGCTCGTCCACAAGAGACGCTCCCGACAAAGAATGCCAGACGCCCCAAAGAGCGGCAGAGAGCATCAGGAGTATAGGAAGCAGCGGTGAAAGTCCGGACGTGAGATTCACTGCACGCAATGCGAACATGTAGTTCACATAGTCCCACCGGGCCACCCAAAGAACCCACACTGTGGTTAGCATGCAGGAAATCAGGAACGTGAAGGAAAGCGCGCGTGACCGCCTGCGCTCAAGGTCGTGAGCACCGCAAATCAGCACAAGAGCCATTGGAATGATCAGCAGAATGACCTGGTAGTGAGGGGCTCTGAGATAAGGATAGGGCCACAAAACAACGATCAGGATCGAGAAATGCAGGTAAGCTGTGACCGCGAAGAGATGTGCTCGCCGATCACGCTGGGACGGTGCTAGGTGTGCAATCGCTTCGGACGAAGACAACACCGAAGGTGCTGAGATGAAGTATGCATAGGCGCATGATGTACAGATTCCGACCAGCCAGAACAACTGCCAAACACTGGGAAGAGGCGAAGGAGACGCAGGGGAAAGCGCGGGATGGGAGCCGGCGGTTTCTTCGGGGTTCACGATCAGAGGCAGTGAGCTCACAATTGTCTGGTTTGGCGGCCCGACTTCACAGTTGCCGGACTCGGCGCGTAATGAGTGTCGCGCAATCCTGTCCCAGAGGATCCTCCAGCCGTTAGGCCCGGGTAACGGGCGCGGAAGAACAGCGACATCCCAGAATCCATCATGTCCCAACACGGCAAGATGTACTGGCGGGCGCGTCGGGCAGTCGCGCGCTTTCGCGTTAGCATTGGATGTCTCGCTCGCATTTTCAATGATCTTTGGCCATCCATATTGGAGAAGATGAACGTGCGGCAGTTTATCGGATTCGAGGATTGCTCTGAAATCTTGAGTAATAAGTTTACTTGTATCGGCCACAGCGAGAAGGAGCTTTGCGGCATTGTAAGAACCGACCGAGTCGGAGCTCGGAAGTACATGATCGGTATGAGGTTCGCCTGTAGTTTGAAAATCATCATCTGCTCCAACGGTCAATGGGTAAGTCGCCAGTACCATCACGCCATGCAACCTGGCATCCTGAATTTCTCTCCGCAGCAACAAATCTGATCCGACGATCACAATCCTGCCCTGAGGAAAGGCATTGCGCAAAAAACTGGCCAGAAACATTCGATCGAGAGAATCCGTTGCTCTAAGCACCACGATGCGAATGTGATGCTTACGCAGTTCAGAAGTAATGCCCAGCAGTACTGCCTCCTGAGAAAGAGGGAGCTGCTTCCACGAGTACGGTTTTACGATATCGTCGTTGCTGCCGATTGATTCAAGGTCGAGGGGCAGCGTCGTTCGAGGAGACGATGAATTTCGCAACTCCAAATTGTTATGCTGATATGCATTTCTAAGCTGCGAAAGGCCGCGAGGAAAATACAGGTGCTCCACGCCTCCCAGTTCCTCTGGGCAGGGGATACCCTCCCCCTGGCTCTGCGTGCTTTTGGGCGCGGACGCACCATACCGGGTTCCGTCTTCCGACAAAATCGCGATTTCGCTCGCGCTGTAGCCGCGGTCTTGTACGATGAAGTCGGAAAAACTACGCATCGAGTTCTCGTCGAATTCCTGCAGACTGGCGAAAGTAACTCCGCGATGCTCTGCAGTTACGCTGATCTCGAAGCCCTTCACAGCTGAACAACTTGTGATCGTGCCGCTCAGGGCGATTACACCGGAGGAACAAGGGAAACTGGTTGCTCCCTTGGTACACTCCAGCAGATTCGACAACGACTCCAGGGACCCGGAGAAAGTCGGCCCGAAAATCGCCAATTTGCCAGGCATGTGCTCAGCAAACAGGTTCTGGACCATTTCGACGGCATGTCCAAATTGCCCCTTCCGAATTCCGGCGGTAGGCGTTTCTCCTATGATGAAGACCAGCAGCCTTGTTTCATCCCCTTGATCGGGGTCAGGGCGTCCCCGAAAAATCAGCAGCCCTGGGTAGTCATGCTTTTGGCTTTCCTCCTGTTCTGATTCCAGGCGCAGATGAAAGTCAGCTGATTCGGGATGTTCATGGTTGTCCCAGGGCATTATCGCTCGATCAAACGTCCATCCGCTGTCCTGGGCGGCTTGTTGAAGCGACTCAATCTGGCGATCAAAAAACAGCGGCAAGTTCGAGTGAATCGGATCGGGAAGAAACGCGAATATCAGACGCGTTGGTATATGTTTCGGAATTGGTTTTGGTTCGAAACAGGCCTCCTTCGATCCGGACTCGCTGGACGCCTTGGAACCAGCTGCAATGCTGATACCCACTAGTCGATACAATTCGGCCTGGTAGCTGTCGCTCGATATCTTGCAGGTCAAGGGCAAGCGTCCCTTTCCGTCTGCCTGAGACGATTTTCCAGGGTCGATGGATGCATGCGCGGCGGAGTGCTGAATCCCGCGATCTAACGGACCAGAATAAACATGAGCCGCAGGGTTCAGCACCAGCGACAAGAGAACTACCAGGGTAAGGATTCCGCCCGAATTTCTATTCATCACTGACCGTCCGTGCGTCGCATATGCAGGAATCGTGCTTCATGCCTGTCTCCAAAGTTAACGAAAATCGGTACCTGGTAGTCCTCTTGCAAGACGTGTAGTAATTGATACAACATCGGTATGAGGTGGCTTCTAGAATAAGCTTGGCCTGGCCGAGCTCCCGAGCAATGACGTGTTCACGTTCGCACTCGTATGAGTGCCCTCCTTCCCGCCAAATGCAAACAGGAGATACATTATTGGGAATCCACCTGCGCGCAGGCTCAGTCCAGCGGCATAACTGTGCCGCCACGGATTGCTGCTTAGATCGCCGCGCAATAAGGCGACCTTGCCTTGATCGGCGCGCAAAGTGATCGCCACCGGCCACTTGCCAATCGAATGATCAAATGATTCTTGCAGCAGTAGCACATTCGGCCCGCGGAAACGATAGTCCTGATAACTGCTCAGCGAGGGGTTACCGTTGATATCTGATCCGCCTAGTGTCGGCTGAAAATAAAACGGCACAACGTTATTGCCAGGCAGCATGGAGAGTGAAGTGAATGCGCGCAGCCCCAGCGTCCCCTGCATGCTGCGGCTGGTTGCATGCGGGCAAGCCGAGTGATCGTCCGTTGGGTCTATTCGGCAGTCATTCGGATCATTCGTGTCGCGCGCCACGTACATATTGTGGTGATAAAATGAAATCTCCTGATAAAGATCAAACGTCAGCCGCTGAAACGAAAATCCTGAGCCGTCTGTATCGATGAATGGCTGATACGTGGCACTGTAGTTGAAATGCAGCAGGTTGTTCGCGGTTGATGGTCGCATGCTAATACCCAGACCCGGCTGTACAAAGAACGGCTGGTGCGCCAGGCCTGGTGCAGTAACTGGCGTATACAGCGTTTCAATCGAAGGGGACCCCTGTCCCGAACCTGGACGAATGTCGGGAATGCGGAAGTTGATCTCGCCGGAAAAGCTCATGTGGAGCTTTTGATAGATCGGCCAGATCATGTTGCCGCCGAATACATGTTCCGTCATGCCAAAGAACGACCGTCCCGTGGTAGTTGTTGCCGCACCTTCGCCGAAGAACGTGAGCTTGTTGAGAGAAATCGACTGCCCGTAGACGTTGTAAACCGGGTACGTAACATAAGCCTGGATATCGTTGGCATTCACACCGGTCGTTCCCATTTGTGCATCCGAGGGCGCAATGTGCGTATCCACCAATTTCAGATAGAAACCGGCGCGCCACGAGCCGTTGCTCGATCCTATAGCGTCCGCGCTCCACGATGTGGCCCAGTTGTCTGTATCCTTATGGCCGACGTACGCCAAGCCGGCCCCGAAACCGTTTTGCGGCGCGATGCTGCCCACCGCGATGTGCAGCGGCTGTCCGGTGAACAGCACCTCCACGCATCCGATGATATGCTCGGGACAGTTCTTCTTTAACTTGCCCATTTCCGTCGGCGGCTCTTGCTGCTCTTCATTTTTCACGCCGGAGCCTGGAGTTGAAGTGGGACTAGGCTGTTGTGCCCAAACGCTTGTCGAGAACAGCATGACCGCAAGAATAAATTGACGCACTTACCTCTCCTCACTTACGCGACGTACGGTTCTTTTGTGGGGACTTTCATTTGTGAGTTGATTTTTCACGAGCTTTCGCGGCGAACGTGTGCTTCTTGGCTGACTTCGATTTCTTCGCAGCTTTCTTGCCGTGCTTGTGCAGCAGGGCAGTGACCCTTTGTATGTATTCGCTGGCCTGTCGTTCGGTGTGCAATGTATTGATGTTGATATTGGTTCGTTCTTTTTGTGGCACGGCCAGATGCTCCGCATGATGCAGGTGCAGCAACTGCGTTCGGATCAGGCTTGAGATTGGCCGATCAGGATTGTAGGCTTCGTTTTCATCGAACTCTATGATGTCGACAATGGGAGCATCTTCTATCGCCATAACTCACCCTTTCATCGCCTTGGGAAAGAAAACGCAATCATTGTCCGGCCGCAGATTGTCACCGAGCAGGTCAAGAAAAGTCTGCGCTTTCTGTTCGCGCGGCGTACCCATATCATTGCCTCCGAGGAAATGCCTGCTTACCGTCGCCGGTATCGAGGAATGTTCGAAAATTCTCTGGGTTACGGGGTCTTCTGTTCCCGGAACTACGGTTCCCCGAGGAATATAGGGAGAAACCAACACCGCCGGCACGCGAATCCCGAGCCGGTCAAACTTGAACGTCAGGCCAGGTATGCCGGTCGCAGCCTCGGGTGCTTCGAATCCATCCGGCGTGCAGCTCGGCGGGACCACGTGATCATAGAGCCCGCCATGTTCGTCATATACAATCAGCAGCGCTGTGCTTTTCCACAAGTCTGGGTTGATGCGGATGCAATCGTAAACTTTCCCGATGAAGTTATCGCCTGCCAGGACGTGATGGTCGGGATGCTGGTCCGTTGCCAGCAATTGTGTGCCGTCTGGTGCAGGATGGTCTGAGTAGTTAGGCTCGACAAAACTGTATTCTGGCAGGTTTCCCGATTTGCAGTCCTCGACAAAGTCGCTGAATACACCGAAGAAGCTCTGATCTTTGATGAGGTTCACTATCTCCATAGTTGAGCTTGGCTGGTCATAGTAATAAAGCTTGGCGCTGTGCCCGCCTGCCGCCAGCCTCTCGTAGATCGTCGGAATTTTTGCCCGGTCGGCGTCGCTGACCAGGAACATGTTCATATCTACATTGCCGAACGACGTACCGTAGTGCGCAAACGCCCGGTTGCAGATCGTAGGCCCTGGAATCGATGAGAACCACCCATTGAACACCGCATACTCGGTCGCCAGCTTGGTCAAAACCGGGATTTTCTCCGGCGAGAAATATTTCATGATCGCGTGTGAATCCTCGACGCTGGGGCCTTGAGTCCCATAGCTTTTCACAAAGCCGTTCATGTTGGCCACGCGTCCGGGAGCGAACGGCGCACCACCGTAAATCTGCACATCCACGCCGGGAAAATGATGGTCAGGATCATGGCTCAACTGCCCTCGATAGTCTGCAGTCGGCGACACTTGCACCACAGTTTCTGCCCTGTCCGGGTTGGACTCATTCCCGGCCAACCCGTTGATCCTCGGAAAGTTCTTCTTTAGGCCGCCCAGCATGTGGTCGAATGAGCGGTTTTCCATCATCAGCACAACAATATGTTTGAGGTTGTCCAGTCCTTGTGACATGAGGTCTCATATTTTTCGAATTATATATGTGTAGTGACGGCAAGAGCCAAAACGTTTCAAAATGAAACTTATGTGATATGTGCTCAATTATGCAAGGATTATATTATGAGAAAGTTTTACACAATTAGTTCTTGACATATCTATAAGTGCGGACTTATAGTCCGTCGTGCTATCCCTCATGAATGGTTTCTGCAGATTAAACAGTTGGCCCTGCTTCGGGAGTGCGGCTTCTCTGTTCGTGGAGCGCGGGCTAATTCAGGGTTGATTGTAGCGTCGGCTCAAAGCCATCGAAAAGGCATACACATATGACGTCGCTGGCCGAACTGGTCGAGTGGGAAGCGTTGATTGTTCTGCTGGGGTTGGCTGCCATCGTCGTGACACAGCGATTCACTGGCCAGGTTAAAACGACTGACGGTAGACACACTCCCTGTTCGGGCAGTGTGCGCCCTAATCCCAAGCGGACTTTTCTTTGGGAAATCCATCCCGTTTATTCGCTTGAAGGTTCCGGCCCACTGCGTTAAGGGTCTACGCCGAGAGAGAATTGAGAACAGGAGAATCAAATGACTGGCAGGAACGTAGTCGTCTGCTGTGACGGTACGGCGAACGAGTTTGCCGAAAACCGAACGAACGTGATCAAGCTGTATTCCGTGCTCGATCTCGACCCGGCAAAGCAGGTCGCCTATTATCATCCTGGCCTCGGAACGATGGAGCCTGCCGGGGCGCTAACTATCTTTTCGCGAAAAGTCACGCGGATGTTAGGCAAAGCGATTGGATACGGTCTGGCCAACGACATTCGCGATGCCTATGTTTTCTCATGCGCGAATTTCGCGAGGGCGATCGCCTCTTCCTGTTTGGATTTAGCAGAGGCGCTTATACGGTTCGGGCATTGGCGTCTCTCTTGCATATGTATGGGCTTATCAGGCCTAACAATGAAGCACTGGTTCCCTACGCGATCCGTATGCTGATGGCAATCAAACGAGGCGAAACTCAGGTGACAAAGAATGGACGGATACCTATTTCAAACTCGCCAGCGAATTCAAGTCTGCCATGTGCGCGATTGAATGTAAGCCATATTTTGTTGGCGTGTGGGACACCGTGAACTCAGTTGGCTGGGTGGAGAATCCACTCAGGCTCCCGTTCACCGCGAACAATCCAGATATCGCAGTTAGACGACATGCGGTCTCAATCGACGAGCGAAGAGCGTTCTTTCGCACTAATCTTTGGGCTGAGCCGGTTGATCTGGTCACCGGAGGCCCCAAAGACATAAAGCAGGTTTGGTTTCCCGGAGTTCATTGCGATGTTGGCGGCGGTTACGCAGAGTCGGAGAGCGGACTCTCGAAGATTGCGCTCGATTGGATGTTGCAAGAAGCCAAAGCTGCGGAACTGGGCGTATTGGCGGACAAGGAGAAGGAAATACTTGGGGGTGGCACAAGCCGTCAATATGTTCCCCCCAACCCTCAAGCCGACCCTCACGAATCGTTGAAGGGCTGGTGGAACCTCGCGGAATTCATCCCCAAGCGGCATTACAACTGGACGAAGAAATGCGAAGAGCGTCGAATGAATCTGTATCGCAGGCGAACGATCCCAAAGAATGCATTGGTGCACGACTCCGCCTACGAACGTGGGGCTGAATACATCAGGAAAGTTCCCAGTACGGCCACCCGGGTTTCCACTCTCCCGACGTCACCTGTGAACAGGACATTGGTCGCAGGGCAGGCCCAGGAGAACTAACTGAATGGGTAAAGCATTGCCTAATCAATTTTCCCTCTTGCCTTTGGTGGCCTTCGAACACTACACTGCCGCCTCACCACTACCACGGCCCCGTATCAAATCTTTGTCTTTTGGGAGAACGACGATGAAGAGATTCCTTCGATCCCTGGTTCTGGCCCTGTTCTGTGCCATCGCTGCTGCTCAAACCGCTGTGGTGACACGTAACGTCAATCTCCGGCCTGACGGCTCCACAGACAATGCCCCAATCGAGACGCTGAAGCGCGGCGCACGATTGACGCTGATTGACCCCGACCCGTCTGACGGGTACTACCACGTAACGGCCCCGGACGGGCATGACGGGTTTGTGTGGGGAAGGAACATCCGTCTTCAGACAGGTTTTGCACCAACCGCGACACCAACGGAAACTCCTGCCGGAAGCGCGACACCACGGGCGACGACGGGCGACATTTTCTCTCAGCTTATGGCTGCACGGAAGCCTGCCGTGGGGCAGCCGCTGGTGATAAATGGAACAGACCTATGCGGAGCCGAAGGCGATTCGGCTAACCCTCAGACGCAGGCGCTCAATGAGAATAAGAATCGGACAGATCTGCCTGGGGACTCTGACTATGTTGAGATCAAATGGGACGATCTAAAGGATCTCCCCGCTGACAGGGTCGCGGATTTCCAGGGAGCGCCAGTCATGGTTGTTGGGTTCCTTTCCCATAAAGTTCAGGTTGAAACCGGCGGAGAGTCAACGAACTGCCACCTGCACGCCCCTGAACAGGTCGATTGGCACATGTACCTAACCAATGCCCCGGCGCAAGGAATTGCTGACGCGGTGATTGTCGAAACGACCCCTCGGACGCGTCCGGCCCACAAGTGGACGGCAACGACAGTCGGCGCATTCGTGGATAAACCTACACAGATTCGGATTAGCGGATGGTTGATGTTCGATACCGAGCACATTAACGTGATCGGTAAGCAACGGGCAACAGTGTGGGAAGTCCATCCGATTACGAAGATAGAGGTTCAGCAAAACGGCCAGTGGGTTGACCTGGATCAATAGGGGAATGATCGATGAGGAAACTGCTGCTCAATTTAATTGTTGCTGTAGCCCTGGTTGGCTTCGCCTGTCTGAAGGCTCAACCTGGGCCCGCACCATCCCAGGCGACCGCGTCTTCTACCAGTCCCGGCCCTTGCGCTGAGGGCTATTACCGTAACAGCAACGGCGTTTGTATTCATCGCCTGGTCAAAACGCGGGACTCGGTTGTTTCGGAGGGAGCAACGGCACAACAGCAAAACGATGTTCCTTCAATTGACTCCGAGCCGATTGCGTCAGAGTTTACGGCTGGACAAACAGTTACCATCCGCGGAAAGAATTTCCCGGAAGGAAACATCACGGCACGCCTGAGCACAGGCGTACCAAATGCACAGGAGATTCCACTTCCCGCGACATGGGTAAATGACAAGACCGTCACTTTTCTGCTTCCAACAGACAAAGTTTCTCCGAATCGCTATCTGGTTTCCATGGAAATGGGCGGTAACCGATATTCCGTGCCGGGAGACGTACATGTCCTGGCAGACGCCTCGGCGCCAGTTCACCTTGAGGCGGCCTATCCGGTGACGGTTTACCCTACAAATCGCAGCGGATACGATTTCGAAATCTCGGGGCAAAACTTAGCGGCCAGCCCCATTGACAACTATCTTATTGTCGTCGGACGTGATCTGATTCCGACGGGCAGCGCAAAAGAGTGCGAAGAAGCAAAAGCCTCTGGAAAATATCAAAAACCCTGCCTGGAAGTAGACCCGGGGATGGAGACGCGTAAGCTGAAAGTAATCGGCTTTCAGGCCGCGCAATATGACGGCCCTGTCAGTATTCGGGTGCAAGTAGGCAAGAACAGCAAGAACATCTCAAATGCAGTGCAGCTCACTTTTGCGCGGCTTTCACAACGCCTCGCATTCTGGGGTTCCCTGATCGCTTTTTTGGCAATTATGGTGGTTGTATTCCTCCTCGTGCGAAAAGGCGTGGGCAGTACTACCATCAAGGGGAAGCGTTATAGCGCTTTCACATCCTTCTTTCTCGATAAAGAGACGAATTCCTATAGTCTTTCGAAATTCCAACTCTTACTCTGGACTTCGGTATTCGTCTTCGGATACCTGTATTTGTTTTTGTGTCGAATGCTGATACAGGGGAAGTTCGAGATTCCTCCGGTTCCTGATGGATTGCCTGGAATGCTTGCCATCAGCGCGGGCACCGCGGTGGTTGCCGCCGGCGCAACGGTGGCGCGTGGCTCGAAGGGCGCTGGCGACATTTACCCGTCTGCAGCCGACTTTATCACCACTGGAGGTATGGTGGTGGGAGAGCGCTTCCAGTTCTTCGTCTGGACGCTTGTGGGGGCATTCGGCTTTTTGTCCTTGCTCCTGGTGCGTGATCCCTCGGAAGTAGTGGAATTGCCCAAGGTCCCAGATAATTTTCTCTATTTGATGGGCATCAGTTCCGTCGGCTATCTCGCGGGTAAGGTGGTCCGTAAACCAGGTCCGGTTATCCGTAAATTGTTTGTCTCGAATGTCAGTTCGCCGTCCACCATGACAATCGAATTGGAGGGGGAGAACCTCTCAAAGGATGCAATCGTTAAGGTTGACGATAAGCAATTGCTAAAAGGCGAATATGAGCTGGTTTTAAAGAAAGCCCAGGACCAGGCGCCCGATCCATCGTTCTGCTCTGAACTTACTCTCCTGCTGAAGAATGCGAACAATTATCTTGAAGGCGAACATACCTTGACGCTGACGAATACCGATGGCCAGGCTGCATCCGCTTCCTTCCCTGTCGATTGCCTCAAGATTGAACCTGTCGACCAGGTGGCCCAAGGAGACAAGCCGGTATCGGTCACTGTTAAGGGCAAAAACTTCGAAGACGAAATGAGGGGCATATGGGAGAACGATGGTGTTCCGGAAAATTCGCGTACCGTCGAAGTGAAGAAAGTGAGTGGGACAGAAGCGAGAGCCACCCTGATACCTGGCAACGCAGGCAAAGGTAAACTCACTCTGATCAGTGCGCTCGGATTAAGAGCGAGTGCAGACGTGACGGTTACTTCCGAGGACGTTGACGGGTGCGGCGTCCAGGTTGAAGTCACAACACCAGATGAGGATCTCCCGGCAGCCGAAGGAGGAGTGGCCTAACATGACATTTTCATTGACTTGGTTGCCTACAGTACTGAAGGACAGCGGCCTGAAAGTCGCCCTCACGAATGGCTGGGAGAACCGCGGACATGGCGACGTTGGCAATATAGTAGGTGTTATATGCCACCACACTGCAACGCCTGGAAAAAAAGCAAACCTGCCAACGCTGAACACTCTCGTTCAAGGGCGCCCCGACCTCTCCGGCCCTCTCGCTCAGCTTGGCCTTGGCCGGGACGGTACGTACTATGTGGTTGCTGCCGGGAGATGCAATCATGCAGGGAAAGGCGTCTGGCGAGGCGTGACTGCCGGCAATTCCAGTTTCATCGGTATTGAGGCGGAAAATACCGGGCTCACGGATGATTCTCCCTGGCCTGCAGTGCAACTCGATGCCTATCATCGTGGTGTAGCTGCCATTCTGGCGCATATTGGCAAAGACGCTGACTTTTGCGCCGGACACAAAGAGTTTGCTTCGCCTCTTGGCCGCAAAAATGATCCAAGCCTCGATATGGATGTGTTCCGTAAGGCCGTTGCTGCGATCCTGGGCGGTAAAGCTCCTGCCCCTGTACTGATTCCAGCGGCTGAGCCTCCGGCCCAGTCAGGGGGCGCTGGTCGACCCACTTTGCGTCGTCCCGCGACGGGTGAGCAGGTCAAGCAGGTGCAGGCAAAACTCGGCGTTCCTGTAGACGGCAACTTCGGGCCAAAAACAGAGGCCGCAGTACGCGCCTTTCAGCGGGATAATGGCCTGGTCCCCGATGGTATTGTCGGGCCGAGAACATGGACCATTATGGATGGTGTCGCAGATCCTCCACATTAAATGGAAGAAAGCTGAAGAGAAGTTCGACCTTTGTACGGTAGCGGGTGAAAACAGGTCCTCCTGATTACTTCGCTTTCGTCATCGAAGCTCTTAGATAGTGTGAACACGCCCTAATTCAGAGTTGATTGTAGTGTTGGTGCAGAGGCAGTCAGCGGCGAGCGGCTGTATCTGCCCCGCGCGCGCCGAAACAATGAGGAATAACAACACCGCGTGGTGGGATGGCTCGAAGATTTATGGCGAGTACTCAGTCTTCCAGCGAGCATTAAACGTGATCCACGCGATCCGGCAAAATTTTGGAATTCAGGCCTCACGGGATACCGCACGCAAAACGTGGATCGCGAGACGAGCTGTGGTCCACGGCAAATCGTTCCCGCCTTAACCAACCGTTTCATCCTTGTTTTTCAGCCACTTACAATGGCTCCCAACATTTTAGCCGGACAGTAGTGTCGCGATATCATTCATCATTCGGACGAATGGTAGCCGCAACTTTGCGATCTCGAACAGCAGCCTTGCGGGGGATAGCGTCAAAAGCGCCTCAGTCGCGCCGCCTGCTGACTCAACTTGCTTAGCAAGGTCAGCAAGTTCATCGGTATCAAGGAGACCGAGGATTTCTAACGGCGACAGGGAAGCTGCGGAAGGGCGTGGCATGCTGTGACTATTCTAGCGAAGTGTGTCAACGTGGTAGCGGATACTCTGAAATCGGGCTGCTGCCAGTGTTCACACCCATCCGTGGGCGAGTCGAATTCGGACTGTAACAAGAAACGGTATCTTCGCAGACAGAAGGTCGCGATGGATCTACTCGGCATCGGACGGTACTGCCTCGTGGCCATCAATCCTCACCTTGGATAATCACTCCCCTTAAGTCCTCATCTGGGAAGTTGCTGCCAGCCGATTCCGGACGGATGACGGGCAAACCGTCAGTTGTGCTTCCGGCCCCTTAAACTTCAAGGTGGCCGACAACACAAGCGCTTCGTGACGAGAAGCCCGAGATCTCGGGAGTAATTGACTCCCTATTGCTCAATGGAGTCAGTTGTTTGCCTGCTGGCCGGAGATGTCAAGAAAAGCTTTCGGAGCTTTCCTGAATTGGAATTGAGACCTCTCGGCATTCCGCAGTTGGCGGATTGTATTGCGCGAATTACCGGTGGTGAGTCAGAGCGCGCCTTCGAAATCCTGCTAAAAAAATGCCCGGCCTGTGCCGGGCATTCGGCGAGTCTGAGGTGGAGCTTATGTGTCGCGCTTCTGCTTGATTAGCGAAGACTTAGCAGCCCTCTGCGTTGCAACCCGGAACGATGTTGCCTGAGGTGAACCGTGCCCGGTTGAACGTTTGCCCGAAGGTTCTTTGGCAACTTGGGCCATGCACCACCGAGTTCACCCAATTGGATGCACCCGGGTGGTCGCGATAAGAGCGGATCCAGTGACCGCCGCCGAACTGATCGAACTCAGACTTGCCTGAACCTTTTCCGCCTGAAAATCTCAAAGCAAAACTCTTGCGTACTCCTCGTTCCAGTTGTATTGTTTCCGCAACACTCGGCAAAGCAGACAAAAGACTTGTAAGGAGTCGTGATGAAGCGAATTTCGGCCCTGTTGCTGCTCCTGATCCTGTGTGTTCCATCCTTTCTTCACACACAAACAACCACCTGGAACCAAAAACAGGATTCAGCCCACGCTGCTTCGCCGGACTCAACGATAACGTGCCCCTCGAAGGATTACTACATCAACCGCGCAGGACAGTGCGTTCACCGGCCTGTGCAAAGCCAGAATGCGCCCGCAGGCGCCACGGCACAATGCAGAGACGGAACATATTCCTTCAGCCAATCCCGGCGCGGAACCTGCTCCCACCACGGCGGAGTCAGTAAATGGATCACTCATTGAAAAACTCCATGCAGTCCACAGCCAGCGTAATTCTTTTCATAGCCCACGCGCCTTCTTCTCTGGCTCATGACCTTACGCAGGCAGGGTTCGGGGTTTTCGAGGCGTTGGCCATTTCCGAGGTGCTGTATCTATGTGAAACAGAACGCATCGACATCGTGGTGATTGCTGCAGAGATACAGGAGCAGCGAGCCAAAGAAATTAAGGCTCACCAGATCATTTTGCATCTCAAGCCTGCGGCTTCTTCCCGGGAAATCATTGCAGAACTGTGGCGAGTACTTCCGCACAAAGCAGCGACTATACAATAGTCCCGAGCACGCGCCTCGGTGCCGGCGTCGCGCTGGCGAATAAGTTGGCACGCATGGCTTGGGCCGTGCCAGAGAATGAACGAACCATATCGACCTCCAGCGCCTGCAGACCAGCGGCTACTACGGATTTGATGATTTTTCTGCCAAGTCTGCTGCGAACCATGAGATGGCACAACGGTCGAAACCCGGCGCTCTCCAAACCTGTAACCGACGAAATAGGAAGTGGAAGTTCCCGCATCCGCATATTTGGTAAGGCGGCGGCTTGTGTGCGTGTTTAGGGCACAATAACCGTTCACAGACAGTCAAACCCCAAGCTGTTCCTGGAGTCGGTCATGAAATGGCAGGTTTAGTGATCCGCGCAAAGATGACTTGAGGTTGCAGCGGCGGCATCCGGAGCCGCATCTGGCCATCCTCCGTGCACCTGGGCAAGCCGGGTTATGTTTAAGTCATAATACATGGAAGGTCAGTTACTTCCGGGTTGACAGGGAAGAATAATGTGCAAGACTGGATTCTCGGTCTGTCCTTGTATTTAGACTTGCAGAACTACATGCAAACGGAGTATGCCATTGGAGCTTCTTGCCGTATTGTTAGTGCTGTTAGTCCTGGCCACACCGGCATTAGCCATCTATGCCGTGTTGCGACAGCGTAAACTTCACCGACAGATCGAAGAGCTAGCCCAGCTCAGTTCTCAACGGAACCACACATTACACCGCGAACTGTTTGAATTGCGGGGCCAGGTGGCTGCATTCTCGCGGGTTTCGGGCACAGCCGCAGCGCATCACGAAGAAGCACCGCAGGCAGCCACCGCCGTGACATCGAAGCCGCTGCAACCCGTCGCTCCGGCTGCACCCGCTGAACCATCCGTAAGCCCCGCACCTATTCCGGCTCCGGCTCCCATGAAACCGTATGTGCCTGACGACGGAACCCAGCCTGCATTCTGCGTCTTGTGCGGCGCTGTACATGCTGGAGGTGAGAGCAATTGTCCCAGGCTAATCGCACAGCCTTCGCGTGTCACCGTCGATTCGACGCCCCTCCCGGTAAAAGAAGAACAAGAAAGAATGCCTGTGCTTCGTGAGACACTGCTCACGGAGCCCGCCGCCTCGGTCGCAAGTGAGCATGTCGAGACCGTCCTCGGCGGACCTAAGCCTGAACCTGTAGAAGTTGTGACGAGCTCAACATCTCCTGCAGCATCGGTCACTGCAGCAGTTCGGCCTCAGTCTCCGGATCAGCCAGCGATTTCCCCGCGATCAGCAACATCACCCGCATCTCCGCGCCCAGAAACAACGCACACTTCTAGTCCGCCTGTTGCTGTGCCGCCCCCAGCGAGCGCTCGCGTCGTCGCACCACCGCAGTTTGCCGAGCTCCGCATGTCGGCACCCAAGCCCACCGCTCAGCAGCGCATGAAGTCGGTATTCGCTCTGGAAGAGACATTGGGGACTAACTGGCTCAACAAGCTTGGGATCACCATCCTCGTGTTGGGAGTCGCACTTTTTGGCATATATGAACTCGGCCAACTAGGCCCGTTCGGCAAGGTGGGGCTTTCCTGCGTCGTCTCGGTGGCTCTTCTGTCCGGCGGAATTTTTCTTGAGAGACGAGAGCGCTACCGCGTTTTTGGGCACACGCTGATCGGCGGTGGATGGGCCCTGCTGTTCTTTACGACGTACGCCCTGAATCATGTTCAGGCGATGCGGGTGCTGAGCTCAGAAAACGCTGATCTCATCCTCATGCTCTGTGTGGCGCTGGCCATGGTGGCGCACACGCTAAGCTACCGCTCACAGCTGGTTACCGGGCTCGCTTTTCTGCTGGCCTACAGCACAGTGTCCCTCAGTCAAGACGATGTTTACAGTCTTGTATCAGGCGTCATTCTTGCCATCGGACTGGTTGGCATCGTCATAAAAATGGGATGGTTCGAGCTCGAAGTCTTCGGTATTCTTTCGAGTTATCTCAACCACCTGTACTGGCTGTATCGCTTGCTGGGGCCGGAGGGCGCACACGGACATGCATTTGCCGAATATCACGCCAGTACCGCACTCCTCTTGTTCTACTGGTTGATATTCCGGGTTTCGTACATCGTTCGAAACGTCAAATCTCCAGTCGCCGAGCATGTGTCAACGGCGGCTGCGCTGCTCAATACGCTGCTGCTGCTGGGAGTAATGAAGTTCCAGTCTGTGCAACCGAAGTTGGCGTTTATTGCGCTGTTGCTGATCGGGACAGTTGAATTCGGATTCGGGCAACTGCCGATTACAAAGCGCCGCCGCGAGGCGTTCATTGTGCTGACGGTGCTTGGCACTGCGCTCATGATTGCCGCCGTCCCGTTCCGCTATTCAGGAAACAACGTTGCCATTCTGTGGCTGATCGGCGGTGAAGCCCTTCTTGTTGCGGGCGTTACCGTGAGGGAAGTGGTTTTCAGACGCCTGGGGCTGCTTGCCGGGTTTCTGGTTGGGTTGCATTTGATCGTTATCGACTTCAGACAGCTTTTGTCTGTTCGGAGCGTCAGCGGAGTTCTCTTGCTGACGGCTGGGGTGATGTTCGGGTTGTGCGCCATCGTGTTTTATACGAATGCGCTTGTTGTGGGACAGCGCTGGAAATTGTTTTTTGCTGAATCACCCGATGCACAGCTGCTTTGCGGAGATTCCTATTTAGGAGGATTCGCCGCCGTAGCTGCTGCGTGGGCTCTGTTCTCGAACGATTGGACTGCCATCGCCTTCGCTGGCATTATGCTTGTTCTGGCCGCACTGGGAGCGAAACTCAAATCTTTTCACCTTCAGGTGCAGTATGGTCTGATTGGCATACTGACTTTGTATCGCGTCCTGGTAGTGAACCTGCACAGTGAAATTCCTCAACATACCCATATTCCTGTCCGGCTGTTTACGCTGCCAGTGATTGCCGCCGCGTTCTATCTCACGGCGAAGTGGTCGCAATTGAAGGATGATCAGAACCAGCGCTCATTCCGGGGGGTGTTTGCCCTCGCTGGTAGTGCTCTCGTCACTTCACTCATCTATTACGAGGTTCCGGAACTCTGGCAACCGCTTGCGGCAATTGCCTTTGCCGTGCTTCTTTTGGAAATCGGACAATGGATCCGATATCACTCGCTCGTGTGGCACGCTCACGTATTGACTGGATTGGCCGTACTGGCGGCAGTAACTGCCGATCATGCCGGCACGCTACGCTGGCACAACGTCCCATTGCATGCGTTTGGCGGGTTGCCAGTCGTTGCGGGTGCATATTGGATTGCCAGGCGCATCAACCTGCCCGACCTGAGTCACGTTGATTTTGGACGCATTGCCTATAGCTGGGCTGGGACCGGAATGATGCTGTGGGTGCTCAACGAAGCGGTGCCCGCTCGCTGGATTGCTGTCTCCTGGATCATTTATGCAGTCGCACTCGCGCTGGTGATGCGCCGGATCGGCTACCGGCAACTGGCGTGGCAAGCCAATGTTGTAGCGGCGTGCACGCTGGTACGCGTGTATACAAACAATCTCACCCTTGAACATGCGCTATGGCACGGGATTTCTCTGCGGTTGGTTACAGTTTCACTCGTCGCCGCGGGCCTTTATTTTCTTTCACGCAAAGTCACCCTTCCCGATTTTTCGCCGGCCCGCGCAATCACTTACCTGCACAGTTCTGCCGCGACGGCCCTTCTGGCCCTTCTGGCGTGGTACGAGGCTCCAGGCGCATGGCTTGCGGCGGTCTGGGCGGTTTTTGCTTTGGTGCTGGCGCTGGTGGATCATCAGTTTGGACTCGAAGATTTGGCCTGGCAGGCACACGCGCTTGCTGCCGTCACAATACTTCGCAGCGTCACTCTGAACTTATACGTCACCGAGACCTGGCACGGGATTAGCGTCCGTTTACTTTCGCTGGCAATAGTCACGGTCGTCCTCTATGTGCTATCGGGGGTTATACGCTTGCCGGAGGCATGGCGTGCTCGTGAGTTTCATCACATCTACTCATGGGCGGCATCGGCGCTGGTCTCGCTGCTCATGTGGTATGAGTTACAACCCATGAGCGTTGCGGTGGGTTGGGCGGTCTTTGGACTCGCTCTCTTCGAATACGGTCTTCTGCGAAATACGAGGCAATTCCGCTTTCAAGCGTATGTGGCATTGGCCGCTGCGTTCGGCCGGATCTTTTTTACAAATCTCACCGCAGGTAATCCAGATGAGTTCTGGGGGCCGAGGATGTACACAGTCCTGCCGCTCGCGCTTATTTTCTTCTTCGTTTATGCGCAATTGGGACCAGACGAAGCCAGCACTCGCGACGACCGTAGCCTGCATTTCGACGACCTGCTGGGTTACATCGGTACAGGCAGCGTTGTTGCGCTGCTGTACTTCCAGTTCGCCCGTGATTGGCTGGTCACAGCGTGGGCTGGGGCTGTGTTTGTTCTCTTTGGAGTGGCTTTGCTGTTGAACCACTCGATTTTCCTGCATCAGGGCATCCTGCTGACTATAGGCACGTGTCTCCGAGGGGTAATGCACAACCTCTTTGGCGGCAGCTATTTTAGCGGCGGGGACTGGATCGGAAGGTATTTCATCCTTGGCTCGGCTGTGGCGGTCATGCTCGCATGCCTTCCCTTTGCTTTTCGCCTGCGTGAACGCGCGAAAGCGCAAGTCCTCCCGAATCGCTGGATGGGAGTGGTGGTGCGCCATCCTGAACAGTTCATGTTTTTTGCTCCTGTGCTTCTCTTCACTCTCATGCTTGCACTCAAGATGCGAGCGGGCATGGTCACAGTCGCCTGGGGCATTGAAGGTGTCCTGATAGTGCTGCTGGCCCTTGCCGTAACCGAGCGGAGCTACCGCCTGACCGGGTTGGTCCTGTTATTAGTTTGTGTCGGAAAAATAATGGTGCGGGACGCCTGGGGACTAGCGCCCCGTGACCGCTACATCACGTTTATTAGCCTCGGAGCGGCGCTCTTGCTGGTGTCGTTTTTGTACAGCAAGTACCGCGACGCCATCCGGCAGTTTCTATGAAACGTCTCGCAATCTTCATTGTCGTACTCGTGATCGGTGTTACGGCACTTTACTTTAGCCAGCGCCGTCACGAGTCCATTCCCGTCTCGTCCAACGCGGTCGTGCAAGTCGCAGCCGATGCTCAGCGCGACTTGAGCCGAGTACCGATGGGGTTGACCCGCCTTTCTGACGACGAAGAGATCGCGATCGGTAATCAGCTGGCCGAACAATATTCAGCCAGCAATGCTAACCTGAGCCCTGAGGAACAGGCGATTGATAGCTACATTCGCCGCGTCGGCAGCCATATCGCTTCGCATGCCCACCGACGGCTTCCGTATTCGTTTCATCTTCTGCCGAACCGCGCAATGATCAATGCCTTCTCCCTTCCGGGGGGGCGCGTCTATGTCGGGGAGGGTTTACTGGGCCTAATGACAAGTGAGGACCAGTTGGCGGCTGTCCTCGGCCATGAGGTGGAGCACATCGACCATTACCACTGCGCCGAACGTGTACAGATCGAAGCGCGGCTGCGTAATCTGAGACTCGATATTGTTGGGGCGCTCGTACAAATTCCGCTCACGGTATGGGAAGCGGGTTATAACAAGGATAAGGAACTGGAAGCAGACCGGGAAGGGATGCGGCTTGCGGTACTCGGCGGCTATTCACCCTATGGCGCAGTCACCTTATTCGATAAATTTGCCACGTTGCAAAATGAATACATCATTCATGCGCAGAGCCCGGAGCAAGAGCTTTCGGAGCTTGCGATTCAGAGCCTGGAAGGATACTTTCGTTCGCACCCTCAGCCGTCAGAGCGCCTTGCCCAGGCCAATCGCCTGATTGCACAGGAAGGCTGGCAGGATCAAAAGATGCAAAAGCCATTTAACGTCGAACAGGAAGTCCATAATGGGAAGCACGTAAAGTGAATCGGCAGCTCAGACTGATCCAACTTAGGTTCACATGTGTGGGCATTGAAAGAGTTGAAGGCAGAGCGATACGAGCCGCCCTTTAAAGTTCCAGGCAGGGCCGCATGGCTTATCCGATGCGACATTTCCGGATTCGGCTATTGGACGGGAGCGCCGGGACGCCGTATTTGTCGCAAGATGGTTTCGTCGGTAATCTTCGTATCCGCGGCGAGCAAAAATGCTTTACTGAGAATGATTGCCAGGGTGCTGTCACCATCGAACGGAAGGTAAAGGGGCTCGGTCTCCCGAGCGTTCACGCCTCGACTGGCCACAATGCATAAATAGCGGCTTCCCGGCTCCATGAGGACATTGGCGCTGCCCAGATGAATCTTGTATTCGTGCAAATCGCCACGCACGATCAGAAATTTTCCTTCCAGTCTGCACCGTGTTGAAATCCTGAGTTTGGGCAACAGCCTCTCCAGAATCGCACGCCGGGTCTCACCGCTTTGACTTAAATCCCCGAAAGCAAAACTGTTCCAGTATTGGCCGTGTGTCTGGTCGCCTCGGTCAACCCATGTCGGATCATTGCCGATGCTGGTGACACCAACAAAGAGGTCGACATCGCGCATGATTTCCGAAAACACGATTGGCGGCACATCCACCAGTCGTACCTGCACTCCACTCCGGTAGAAACGGACCTGTTCTGTAAGAAGATACAAATCGATGCCACTGGCGGAAGCAGCGTCGCTAACCTCTGGTACTTCCACCCAGAATTCCGCTTTCATCGACCTCCTGGGGATTTCGATTGTCGGTACGTTGTGGCCGTCAAAACCCGAACCCATCAGGCGATACTGCCATCCGCGTTCGCGGCAGAGACTGGCAAACTGGTGCTGGCGAATCACGTGAGCCGCAAAGCGGTTCGAATAGGTTCCTGTCTGTTCCTCGGCAGGGGTAAGGAGATATACCTCGCGATGCGCCTGCTTGAAGGGCTGTATGACGCCGTGATCTTCCAGCCAGCACCGCCAGCTAAGAATTGTCTGCGGATCAGATTGCAGTGGATGCCAGAGTTGGACCGTCGTAGTCGGCCCCAGATCCGGTAATGGCTGGCGGTCCCAGTCAACAATTTTGTTATCAAGCCATATTCCTGCAGCAATCCTGCCGTTGGTTTCGAAACGCCAGATCAGGCGCGCGGCGAGAGCACTTAGCAATGGATTCCCAAGAAAATGCTCGCGCCAATGTTCGTAACCGATCTTTCGCTCATGGATCAGGAAGTGTTCTATCCGCAGGCGCTGGGCTGTCAACATTTTTTGCATATCGGCCACCGTGCGCTTGATCTCTTTCAATCTGGCTGGGTGGTCTCGTTTGACTTGATGAGGAGGAGCTTTCACAGACTTGCCGGCGGCATCTTTCCAGTGCAATTCGATCTCACTCCTGGGCCGTGCCAGGACCATATCCGCGCTGCAATCGCCAAGTTTGTACGAATGCTTGCCGCCTGCGTCCAGTCCGTAATCCGGAACGGCCATGTCCTCCAGGTCGTCCCGCTGTATCCCCGCGCGCTCAGCTGCGCCATTGAGCGCCTTTTCAATGAGTTTCAGTGCTACCGCATACTTGACCTTGACCCGCATGCGGCTGAGCTGAGATACAGCCTCCATCCCCGGCATCTCAGCGAGAACATTCACGCACGCGAATCCCACGCGTGCCGAAACCGGCCCGATATTGGGAATCTTGCGCAGGCAGACAAGCCCAAAATCTGCTATCCCCCGGCAGAGCTCACCATCGGAGAAGCCGGACAGGCACCATAAGAAGCCTTTAACGTAGTCTGCATCCTTATCTTGTAACTGCGTACCAGCATTGGCCGTCAGCGGCACTGCTTCTGGATCCAGCCAGCGAAGGGCAGAAGCTCGAAGCTGATCTGCGCCAAGGACTGCAACCAGTTCTTCTGCACGCTTTCTCCAGGCTTTGGATGGAATCGATGTCTGAGCCGCAAGACAGTGGCGCAAAATGCGTGACCAGCTGCTTTGTATGGGTTTTGCCTGCTCAGCGACCTCTGTCAGGACTGCCGAACTCCATGGTCCTCCGGGAAAGAGTTGCTCTTCGTCTCCCGGTGAGAGGTAGCGATCGATCCTTTCAATGAGCTTACGATTCTGTTTGGAGTTGCTGTGACGTGTAACAAAGGCCTGTGCTTCCCGCAGGCTGCTCATGGCCGCTTCCATTGCAGCCGATCGTTCTCCGGATTCGGCGGCGCCTACAAGGGGCTCCAGGGAAAACGAGTGACGGATATGCCCAATATTATCGGCGGCAGAAAGAACGATTTCGGCGAGATCTTCCGGGTGAAACGGCATTTGCCTGCGGAGAAGGCTGGAGACCACATTACCCAGCGCCTTAAATTCCAGCGAGTTGAAACGCCGGACTGCCGGATTCGTGCTCAGCAGACCGGAGAACATCTTGCCCGGCACCGTCTCCCCGCGCATATGCTGGAAAGGAGACAGATCGCCAGCGTGGCCAATGGCAGCCTTCAGGAATGATATTTGGATTTCATAGGGTTCTGTCTGAAGCTGCTCCGTGACATCGAGTTTTCTCGCCCGCAGAATCGTCCATTTTTTTCCCTGGCATTCTTGCAGGAGTTTTTCAAGATAGCTGCTCACTGCTGTTTGGTGCTGCGATGCCATCACCCACCAATTAAAGGTATAAGCTTTAGAAAATGCACTTCGCTGGTCTCATTGAGCGGTATGTTTTCATCAAGGTCTTCCACTTGATTTCCATCTACGATCACAAAAAAGCCGTTCGCCTCAAAAGCATTCACGGCCTTTTCATACTGGGTTTCCCAGCTCAAGGGTCGCCGTGTTTTCAACCGATAGCCATTTAGGACTCGCTCGGTTTCAGTCGGCTGGATGAGGCCATAAAACACATCAGACTGCTTGCGATTGAATTCTTCAACCTCTTCCTGTACTCGCTGCCGAATCAATTCGCGCAAAGTAATGCTCTCGGCAGTAATCTCGATCCGCCGTGCCAAATAGGTTTCGCCAACCGGACTTTCGTCAAGAATCGTTACAAATCCCATGCAGCCCATCCCGATTGGCCCATTCTACTGGTTAAAAGACACGTGAGCGAAATTACTTATGTCTTTACTACGGATATTGGGCGAGTCCGGGCCACTGTTTCGGTTCCGGTAATTCACTGAATCGGAACCAGCAAACCTCGGCCGATCACGCCCGTTAGCGTATCCTGGCTTTTGAGCGCAAATTCATGAGCCAGTACCGGGAGAGTTTGTATGTGCTCGGCAAAGTCCCAGGCGAAATCACGTGCAACACGCACATTCCAATTTGCCAGCAGACGCCCGATCTTATTCGTATCTTGTGCAATTTGCCCTAACAGGTCCGTCGCTAAAAATTGCAGCGCCTGGGGGAGAACCGCCTCAAGAAGGCGATTAACGTGTTCGTAGTCATCATGTTCAGGCGTGCTGCGACTGAACCCTTTGTGCATCTCAGCATCGATCTTCAGCAAAGCGAGCGACAGATCGTGATTGATGTGAGCATTCATTCCCGCCAGAGCGAACTGTATCCGATCTATTCCCGGTCGCTGTCGCGCTTCGAATAAAGCCTGCCAGGAACTCGCAATGGAAGCCCCATTGATAAAATCAGAAATGGCTCTAAAGTAGAGGTTTGCAAAGACGACGTCCAGGGTCGTGATCCACAAAGGATCCAGCCATCTATCCTGTGGCGGATGATCCTTTATTTCCTGCGTCACGTTCAAATAAAGCAAGTTAAACCACTTGAGACCATCGTCCACCGCGAGGGCAACATCCAATGCTTTCATTCGCTGGATAACGTCGTCGATGGAGGACGGCACGTCAGTTGCAAGAATCTGAAGAAGCCTTTGATCAGGGGTAGCAGCAGTGCTCATATTTCATTTACCTCGTGCTTCCGCTCTCACTGGTCTTAAGCCGATGCTGAGGCCAGGCCGCAGAGTAACGCCATTTTCAGCGAAAAATCTCTGTGCGGCCCGTGCCATCTATCGGCACCTTCCATTGGGACATGCAGATTCGGCATCCTGCAAATACTGAGTCCAGTCCTTTGCAATGCCTTTTTGGGCAGATGTCAGACTCATATTGCCATTTCTAACCTCCCTGGCCAGATAGTTTTCCACCGTATCTTTCCGTTTGAAGAATCTCTCCTGCAGCTCTACGTGGGATGGGCCACACTGCGGCCAAAGATTGTCCAGTGTATCGGCTCCTCCAAGTTCGAGGGAGACCAGGTGATCAAGTTCGCAAACCTGGTTCTGTCCGGTATTGCCAGCAGGTTTGTTTAATCCATACCACCGATACGTGACAAATTTTTCCTGAGCAGTCGTTGCCTTATCGCGAACACACTTGGTGGTGAATTGTGGGTCCTTGAGAACATCCAGCGTGAGTGTGGGGTTGATCGCTCCTGGCGTGCACTTGGGATCGGGCAGAAGGAATCCGTCTCTGTTGTTCAACGAGCATTTGGAGGATGGCGGAAGGGATATTGTCTGAAGTGAGGAATGACCCTGTACATCAATGTTCAATTCCTGGCACTGTGCCGGAGTCTTTCGACCCGTACGAGAGGAGTAAGTTCTGTGGATCGCGTGCCCAGTTTGGACCTGCCAAAGTACTGCACAAATTATCACCAGAAAAATGAGCGTTTTCTTCATTTATGGATACTCGTTCGGAAGACTTTAAATGTCATCCAGACATCTGCGCAACTGCGGATCGCCTCCTTAATATACGTATGTATGTTCGGCACCATGCACAGCCAGCAGGAAATCGGTGAGATCCGTGCGAATCCCCGAAAGAGCATCATCCCTCAGGTGGAATTCTTAGTCGAACGCCGTCTATCGGAAGCCCCTCAAAGGAGCGGGGAAAATCGACTCATACGTAACGTTATCAGTGCGCCTCGGAGCCCGGCATTGCGAGCCATTGATCCTCAATATGATCGGCATTGACGAAAGATGCTGGTGTTTGGGCGCAGACGATCTTTAGCTGTATCTTGCTGAAAATTAGACAACATACGTAATCTCCCTAAGCTGCTCCGGATAATGTTCCACAAGTGTAATGGGCGCCTTTACTCTCTTGCCTGAAAGCATGTTCTTCAACTCCAAAGCATTGACGGGAGCCTGTCCCTTGAAGTGATTGTTCGCAATTACGTAGGTCTTGTCAGTCTGCCGCGTAATGTGTGTGATCCTGTCTTTCCAGCTTTCGAGTTCTTGCCGCTTATACAGGTAGTTGTAACGGTCATTTTGATTTCCCCGGCCTTGCGGCTGGAACCAGTCCCGATAATTTCGTCCATGCAGGCGGACATACCCCACCGGCGCCGTGACGTGTTCAGTAGCCCGCAGGGATTGACCCAGACGCGGCTGATCAATATTGCAAAAACCCACACCGGCTTCCGCAAGCCGGCTCAGGATGGCAGCGTCGTTCCAGCTCTGGTGGCGGATCTCCAGCACGAGAGGATATTCGTGAAAATGTAAGATGAGATTAAACAGGTAGTCCTGTGTATCATCCGCATTTTTAAAAGAGACAGGGAACTGAATCAGGACTGCGCCCAGCTTGCCTTCCTCGGCAATCGAGTTAAGCCCTTCGGCGCAGGCCTCCGCTCCAGACGCCATCCCTTCCTTCAAAGCTTCAAAGCCACTTCTTCTCTTACTCCCCAATTCTTCCTTTGGCCTGGTTTTACTCCGGCCTGCTGGCCTAATTTTCCACCGGCCTTGACACAAGTCTATTCAGTTCCGAATAGAGTAGTTTCTATTGGCCGAGAATTTGTTGGACAATGGCGCAGCTAATCCCTCCTACCCGACAAAATAATTGCGGTCGGGTGGAGCCTCATGACGCGTAAACGTCTCCTGATAGACCGGATCATAAATGTCCACGATCCTGTAGGTTCCTGAGGTCATCCAGTCGCCCTCCTTCCACGACCCGTCGGACTGGAGCTTCTTTTCGATCCTCAGGGTCTGAATGAAAACGCGGCCCCAGAACAGCCACTTCCCATCAATGTTGTGGACGTAGTAGACCCTGACCGGATCGAGCTGGAAAATGCGCGCCGCAGGCTTGCCCTGAAACTCGAATATCTTGTCCTTCACGGCGGCCAGCGTCACCGGTTTCTGACGATGAGCCGCCAAATCCAGAAGATCTGCAGGGAACCCTTGCTCCGTGGTGAGTTGAAGAGTGTCGTTGATTTCTACGTAGCTACCCATGTTTCTCCTCTTGGCACGGGAACATCTTCAGCAATGCATTAAAGCCATTCCAATAAAACTGGCTCAATGCGTCTTCCGTGTAGCGGAAGGTCGACGACCATTGCACGATGCACTTCTTGCCCATGGCGATATCGAAGACCCGCAACTCCGCGAAGTAGTCCTGGACCTTCTCGCCCCATTCCCCGGCGTACCAGCGATAGCGGTAGTGAAAGTCCTCGTTGTCCATCATGATCAGTTGTTCGGTGGTTTTGGGCTGCCCTGGGAACGTCAGGAGGCGGCGGATGGCGTGAATTTCGGTCTGCTGCGGAGCGATCTCGGTTTGCGTGATGTCCGGATGCCACTTGTGGATGGTGAAGAAACCGCCCACGACTTCCCAAACTTCGCTGGCGGGCGCGCCAAGCTCCACCGCTTGTACCACACGCCACTGCTTGAATTGCGCATCTGTCATTGGCTGTCTCCTCAGCTTGCTTTGTACCGGAAGCAAGGACCGTAGGTCTTTCCCCCCTCGCCGGGAATCTTGACCTGCATCAGAATCTTTGCGTGCTTCTCAAGATTGAACATCTCTTCGATGGCATGCACGAAACAGGCCTGACCGCCGCGGGTCCAGGCGCCTTGCAGCAAGTCCACCATTCTCGTGTATGCCTCGTCGAACTGGTCCAAGTGATGCCAGACGTCCGCCGAAACGTCCTCCTGCCGGTAGCCTCCCTCGGGGACCACGGCCATCTTCCAGATATCGGGAAACGGTATGGGCTTGCCATGAACCAATTTCTTCTTCTTTTCGTCCCAAACCAACTCAGTCTCCTTGTACACCTCCAGGAACCGATAGAAGTGAGACTTTTTCTGGTTTTCGCCGGAGGTGTAGGATGGCCCATCCGTCGATCCCTCTCCCTGGTGCTTGATCAACTCGATGGCCCAGTCGACGCCCTTCTGGTCTCGGATCACGCCCATCGCCAAGGGGCCGGCAATCTGGTGGTCCGGGGACATGGGAGGCTTGCCCTGGATGAAGGAGGCTTTAATCGCGTCATAGAACGCGCCGATGGTCACATCCTGCGTCAGATCGATCTCACCATCCCAGTCCTTCGCCGGTTGGTCGAAAGGGTTCTCGATAGGAACCTTATCGACTGGCCGCTCGATCCACAGAAAGTCTGAGAGCGCGGCCTTGGTCAAACCGGAGAGCTTGGCAATCAGGCCTTTATGCACGCCCCCTGGCAAAGGGCCTGGATACTCGGGCAGCGCGCTACTGATATTGGGTTGGCCTCCAATCGACGCCAGCATATTGCAAGCCAGAGACATGTGCAGCATCTCTTCATGAACCACTTCGCGAATCGACTTGGCCACCGGGCTCAGCTCATCCTTGATGGACCACAACGCGGTGAGATAAGGAGGAATGGTCGCGAATTCCAGCGTGCAAGCGGCTTGCAGGGCGGCCTTCAAGCACTGCATGTGCCCATCCGAAGGGCCTATCTCGGCTTGGAGGCGGGCGGGGAATTTTTCGGTCCGCTGATAACCCTGGAGCTGGGCGGTGAGTTGCGTGAGCGAGGTACTGCTTCCGGCTGTTTTCTTAGGCATGGCTGTGTTCCTGTACTGCCTTGCGTGGCAAAGCCCTGTTGGAATTGAGGTGTTCGCCCAAACGGAAAGTCAACGCGGTCAGAGTCAGTGTCGGATTCACGGCAGAGCCGGAGGGAAATACCGCGTTGGAACAAATGTACAGGTTATCCATTCCATGAACCCGCAGGTTGGCATCGGTCACGCCGATTTCCGGAGTCAAGCCCATGCGGCAAGTGCCGGTGGTGTGATGTCCGCCGGGATCGTCGACGTTCTTCTTGATCACCTTGTAGCCCATATCCAGGATGACCTTCTCCAACAAGTCCAGACGCGCCACGCAATTGGCCTGCTCTTGTTTGCTGCGGTTGAAGTCGATCTTCATCTTGGGCAGTCCAAAACGGTTCTTTCCACTGGTCGGCGTCAGTCGGTTTTCGAAGTGGCCTTTTTCTTCCATAAAGGCCTGCAATTCCTGCACTCTGGATCCCTCCAGCGCCTGGTTAAGCTCCTGGCGCGATTTGCCCTGGATCATCAGCTTGGCGAGGTCGAGGTTGGGAAGCGCGCGGTTCTTGAAGATGAAAATCTTGCCGTCCTTTTGGTACTCCGGAGTATCGTAGGTCCGCGACATCAGCGTGGGGAAGTCGTATTCCTGGAACCACCGCTCCTTGTTGCGGTCCAGGACACCCTGCACTTTGAGCATGGAATGCGAGATCACGTGCCGGCCCAGCAGGTCGTGGTCGTTGCCAATGCCCTTGGGCCAGAATTCATTGGTGGAGAGCATCAGCAGTTTCGGCGACTCGTAGGACCCTGAGCAAACAATCACCGTCCCGGCATCCACGGTCTTCAGTTCGCCGGTGGTGGTATCCAGGAACTCCACGCCGGTGGCGTGCTTTTTGGAATCACACAGCACTCGCGTGGCGGGCGCATTGGTGAACAGTACGAACCCGGTGTGGCGTTCATCGCCGCGCAGATCGTCTAGCACATACTGGGCGTTGAATCGCGATCCAAAGGGGCAATACTTGCACGTGCCGGTGGTCATACATTTGCGATAGCGCGCCACAGGCATCTTGCCGGGCTTGATACCGTTGCGCTGGAAGGCCTCGATCATCTCTCCGTCGGCAGCTGTCCACCAGAACGGAGGAACAGGATAGGGCTTGCTTCGCCTCATGCCCCAGTCCTCGGAGTCGTCGCCGCAGACGGAGAGAAACTCCTCCGCCTTACAGTAATACGGCTCCATGTCGTCGTAGGAAACCAGCCAATCGCCACCTTCGCCGGTGCGCTTGCACAATTCAAAATCTTCTGGCTTGAATCGCAGGCTCCATCCGCCCCAATGCAACGTGGAACCACCGTAAGCAAGTACGCGGTTTTCCACGAAGTCCCAATGGATGTTGCCGATGGAAGTCGCTTCGCCCGGCTGATCGTAGGTGAAAGCGTAGGGTTTGCGGTCCAGTATCACATAGTCCCACCAGAAGCGGCGGTTCTTGGCTTCGACTTCAGGGCCGGCCTCAAGCATCAGGATCGAAGTGCTGCGGTTTGCCTCTAGCAGTCGGGTAGCGACGGAGGCACCAGCCACGCCCGATCCCACAATGACGTATTCGAATTCTCGTTTCCTCATTTTGTTCCCGCCGAAGGGGCATAGGCGCGGACCACGGACAGCTCGTTGTAGCGAGAGCCTCCGATGTAGCCGTTGTAATTCCTGCCGCCAAAGTTCCTGAATCCGCTGGCAATGATATTCACACGGATAAACTCGTCCACCACGTATTTCTTGGCGTGGGCCAACCGCGTCAGGGGGGGGCCAGCAGGAATTCCATTGTTCAGAAACAGGCGGGTGAAGGCTCCCTTCTCGCCGTACATGTCAATCAACTCATCCACCACCAGGACGGCGTTGGAGTATTCAGCCACATAGCGGGGCGAGGTGGTGGTCTTGGTCTCAATGAACTCCAGCCAGCTGCTTTTGAGGTTCTCCGAGTCATTGAGGACATCGTTCCAGCAACGGCCGATTTCCTTAAAGAGCCGCCAGAGCGCGCTACGCTCGTAATCTGTAAGACCCTGGTCTTCCCCGACAATCAGCCCGGGATCAAGAGGAGCAATACTAAAGGCACCGCCAATCGGGCCGTCCGGCGAATCGTTAGCTGGCATCATAGACTCCAATATTTGGATCAACTTATGGCGAATGGATTGTCGGTTACCCGCAACGATATGTCAACCAACTACACGAGGAGCTTTGTCCATCAAAGCTCCAATAATGGTTTTTTCCCATTTTGGAACAGGCTAACAATTTTTCTATTTTTATCAGATTTGGAACCGGATGCCGGGAAGGAGACTATCCCAACAACCTGGCTTTGCCGCCCGTCGCCTTCGGAACTTTTTTCGAGCCCAGCAGATCAACGTATCTTCGACATACCAATACAGCTTGCGCATTTCTGTCGCGCCTGCCTTTGACCGCCGATCAGATAACCTGCGGACTCAAGCCAGGGGATGCTGCAGGAAAAGTATTTATTGACACATCTACCGCGCAACAATAAAATGCCCTGCACTAACCCGGTAGTGGAACGACAGTAATAAGTTTTGGATTCAGGCCTCACGGGATACCCACGCAAAACGTGGATCGCGAGACGAGCTGTGGTCAACATGTTGGAATCTTGAATAATTTTGCAGCAGGGAAGAGAGGACTGATTCAATGGCAGCTTTCAGAAACTTCATATTGTCAAAAGCGTTGATTCGTATTACTGCGGTATTGTGCTTCCTGGGCCTGATCAATGAAGCCCTGGCATGGGGCCCAGGCGGGCACATGATCGTCGCCCGTATCGCATACAGCCGGCTGAATCCGAGAGCCAAAGCGGAAGCTGACAGGCTGCTTGCGATTCCCATTGATCCGGTGGCGATCACCCAAAAGAGTCTGGATTTTGTTAATGCTTCGCACTGGCCGGATGATCTTCGGCCGGAAAAGGCCTTTGCTGATACCCTGCCACTCCATTTTGTGGACTTTCCGTTTAGTACAGATAACACGCAACTGCCGGCTGACTTGCCGGAGGATCGGAATATCCTGACGGCGCTCACGAAATACGTGGACATCTTAAAAACAAGCAAAGATGATCAGGCGCGGGCACAGGCCCTGCGTTTTATTATTCACTTCGTAGGCGATATTCATCAGCCCCTTCACTGCGCCACTCGCGTCACTCAGAACTTCCCGGAAGGGGACCGAGGCGGAAATGATTTCGTCATCGCCTTGCACGGTGGGAACGGCAATCTTCGAAACGTCAAATTACACAGCTATTGGGATGGGGGCATTGGTGACTTCCCCCCATCTGCCCCCCCAAACTATACGCCGCCCCCCCTTGCTCAGGTCAACGCTGCTGTTGCGCGTATAACGAGGGAGTTTCCCGACACGGACGATGGGTGGAAAGCCGCGGGGCCGTTTGGATTTGCTGAATGGGCGAGTGAAAGCAAACAACTTGCAGAAAGCGTTGCCTATGCCCATATCACCGCGAACAGTCAGCCAACCGATGCATACAACGAAGCGGCATTAAAGACAGTCCACCAAAGAGTCGCCTGGGGTGGCTATCGTCTGGCTGATCTCCTCAACACGATCTGGCCTGATTCGGAAGAAAAGCCCCAGAATACAGCAACTCACATCCAGGATTCACCAGAGAAAGCTGGTCCGGAAGAAATCTATCCTGATTCATTGCGCACACCGGGTGCGCCTAATCCCGATATTACTCAGGACAATATCTCCGACAACATTTGCAGCAAGAGCTGGTCTACTTCGTCCGTTCGGCCTTCCACCAGCATTACGAGCCGGATCAAGCGTGACACGATGAAAGCCTATGGATTGACAGACTCACCGGGTCATTACGAACTTGACCACTTGATTTCCCTGCAGGTGGGAGGCTGTCCGGATTGCGTGGAAAACTTGTGGCCCCAGGCCTATGGCGATAAAGGCCATCCCCTGACACAGAATCAACGAGCAGCCTTCAACCGGGAAAACACTGGTTCCGAGGAGATTCGTGCAGGCTCTTTGGAAAAAGACCTTGTTGAGAACCATATCCATGATGAAATTTGTTTTGGCATTCCTGATGCAAAAATGAGCTCGCTGCGAAAGAAATTTCCAGCAACGATCTCAATTACGCTGAAACGCGGACAGGAAATTCTCGCAACTGACTGGTATGCGTGTTATCTAAACATGATTCATGACAATAAGCCCTGCGAATAAGTCCGCTGAGAATTTCCGCAGCTTGGTCTGTTGGCAGGTTCTATGTTGGGGTGTGCGCAGATACACGTCCGGGTATTTGTTTGCAACAACAAACTGTAAGCTTCGTGCTGCCGGAGACTTGGAGGATAGATGAACGCTAGGGAGTATGCAGTTTTGATAGATCTGGCCTGCCTGGGCGCTTTTCTTTTAATGGAAAAGTTTCCTTGAACTCCAAACGCCATAGAATCAAGGGGAATACAAACGTAAAAAATGATAATGAGACCGAATGGCTATTGGTTTGTATCGCTCACGGGTAAGAGAGCATTGTTTAATCGGAAATGAGATGAGGTCATCTCAGATGGCTGATGTGGAGAAAAGAATATTATTCGTTTTTCTGAATATTATTCGCCTTTCTGAAGGAGACGGCTGCTTTTCTACTGGACGCTCTGACGGTGTCCCCTTCGAGCCGGCCTCGTGCGGTTTCGTTCCAATCCGAACCGTGCATGCTTGCGCCATAAAGAATAATGGCTTTTCAGAAATCACGGCGCGCGGTCTTCATACGTTTCTTGTATATTGCCCATTCCCGCATCTGGGGCGATCTTGTCGAGTACGTTGAATGTCATTAACCCTGCCATCGGGGATACGAATAAATGTTGGAATATTCCTGATAAGATCATCCAGCAGCGTGTACAGCCAGGCAGAGTTTTACTCCCCCCAACAGGGCTCAAGTTTCTGTCGCGTAAAGAGAATGTTTGTTGACCTATGGTAGCCAGTTCCGGCTTACTCGCTACCCTCGGGATCCCGAACTCCGCGTCACTGACATTGAGGATGTTCCGCGATGGAGAGGAACAATGAAGCTATGTCACAATCGGCTGGTCATAATGGACTACTTTCTGACGGCACGACCCATTGGAACGGTCATGCGGATAGGGTGCAGTTTATCAAGTCCGCGAATACGCCAGGCAAGGCGACTAGGCGGCACACCGCGAAGGCGAAGTAAAGAGGCAGTTCTGGCCTTTCACCACTATTTTGCCGAAAGAACCTGGCACTCGAACACGGAGGACAATGCGGCTTATTAAGAGGGTAATGGCAATCCTGATCGCGTTCGCGATTGGCGGAATCAACAAAGACTTTGCACAGGGCACAACAGACAAGCTTCAGTCGCTGGTGGAAACATCGGCGCACAGATTGGTACTTGCAAGAGAAGTGGCACTTGCGAAATGGGATACTCGATCACCGGTCGAGGACCCAGCCCGAGAGGCAGCAGTGATTAACGCTGCCGTCAAGGACGGCGAGTTGAGGGGGTTGGATCCCACGTGGGTTTCACATTTCTTTAGAGCCCAAATTGAGGCTAATAAGGTGGTTCAGTACTCTCTGCTGTCACGATGGCATCGTGCGGGCACAGCTCCTGCTCATCGGCCAATCAATCTAGTGTAGTGCGTCATAATTAGCATCGATTATTAACAAGCGTGCATCCATATACCATGGAGGGCGAGGTATGCGGATAGCACCGCCGGTAGACCTGAGTCCGGAACAGAGAAATGAACTGGAGCGATGGGCGAGGCAGCGCTCGCTGCCGGCGCGGGTGGTGGAGCGTGCGCGGATCGTATTGCAGGCCGCCGAAGGTCTGGAGAACCAGCAGATCGCGCAGCGGATGAGCATCACTCCGGAAAAAGTGGCGCGCTGGCGGAAGCGTTTTCTCAAGGGCGGGACGGCAGCTCTGAAGAAGGACGCGCCACGACCGGGGCGAGCTGTCAAGGCCGGTGGAAGATTAGTCCAGCAGGCCGGAGTAAAACTAGACCAGCCGAAGGATTGGGAAGTTGGAGAAGAAGTGGCTTTGAAGGAAGGATGGCGTCTGGAGCGGAGGCCTGCGCCGGTAGGCGCGTTTAG
>WNFP01000219.1_pt1 | contig 48770 bp, 36 predicted proteins | sample 5400201 | NCBI WGS metagenome assembly WNFP01 (sample SAMN13153355, study PRJNA577476) | soil metagenome | isolation source: 115 cm saprolite under Madrone tree | place: USA:California | collected 2016-06-14 | reverse complement strand
CCATCGGATGGTGGGCGGCAACGGCAACCTATCGATCACGGCCGGCGCCACGACAATCGGCAACATCGTGATCGATGGCGCGAACGACGCCATCGTCCAGGGCGCCGGCTTCATCCATATGACCGCCAACGGCGGCAACATCGGGGCGTCGGGCCATGCGTTCAACCTGACCACGGGCGTTGGCCAGTCGGCGGCTGCCCAGGGCGTGACCCAGGCCGGTGACATCGTGCTGAACGCCGGTAACGACATTTATGTCAAGAACGTCACCGTCCTGTCGTCGGGTGCGGGAAACCTCCACGCCCTTTTCTCCGCCAATGCCGGCCACAGCTTCCATGCCGGCGGACAGATTGATGTCGAAGCGTTGGCCAGCGGGGTTGGCTTGCAGGTGGCGGATGCCGAGATCCACATCAACGCCGCCAATCATATCGACCTGCACGGGATCACCGACCTCGCCAACGCTTTCGAGGCCGGTGGCGGGGGCAACGTCTTCGCCAACGCCATCGTGACGCTGAACGGTTCGCAGGTGATGGACAGTGGTAATTTGACGCTTGCCGCCCAAGTCGGCGGCCACTCGGGGTCCAGTTTCGTCGCCAATGCCGACCTCGAGATCAGCAATGCGAGCTCCGTTAAAGTCACCGGCGGCGCGGTCGACGTCAGCGCGAAGGCGAATGTCTTCAGCGCAAGCAACGTCATCGCCAACGCGCGCGCGCATTTCAGCAGCGTCGGCGAGGTTACCCTCGATTCCGTCAGTGTCGATGCGCAAGTGCAGGCCGATAAGGTCGGCTTTGCGCAGGCCGGAGCCAGCTTCAGCGTCGATGGCGGCGCCATCGACATCGCAGGAAACGCCGTCGTCAACGCGAGCGCGAACAATCAGAATCTGGGCCGGTCGGCTTCGGCCTCGGCCAATCTGTTCCTTTGGGCGTCCTCCGGCAACGCGTCTGTTCTTGGCAATGTCAGCGTCACCGCGCTTGCCCTCAACGGCGGCGGATCGAAGGACGCCGACGCCTTCGCCAGGCTCGACCTTGCCGCGCAGGGCGCGGTGGATGTCGGCGGCGATGTGACCGTCACCGCCAATGCCCAGACGCTGCATCTGGCCAGCGGCGATTCTTCGACCCCCAATGCCAGCGCGATCGCCAATTTCAGCGGCTTCTCAGGCGGCGTGCACCTCCACCGAAACCTCGACGTGGAAGCGGTGGCGAGCAGCCTCAACACAGACAGCGTCACGGCCAACGCGCGGGCGAATCTCAACACCTTCTTCGGAAGTATCGAGATCGACGGCTCGACGAAGGTCGTCGCCGATGCACGGACGAATGCCCATACCTTCTTCTCCACCGCGCGCGGCGCGCAAGCGAGCGCCAGCCTGTTGATCCATTCCGAGGGGCATGTAGAGCTGGGCGCCATTACGGTGACGGCCGATGCCGAAGATCTCGGCAACTTCCAGGCGCGGGCCGTGGCCAAGGCCAGCATCCTGTCCAATACCGGTTCTATCGACATCCTGGGCGACGTCGATGTTGAGGCCAACGCCCAGGATCCAGCAGGCAACTCGGCCTACGCCAATGCCCAGTTTTTTGCCAACGGGCTCTTCGGCGTCGAGATCGGATTCCGCGGCTCCTCCGAGGGTCCGGCGATCGTTGGCGATGTCACGGTCAAGGCGATTGCCGATAACGGCGGCTCTGGCAACGCCTCGGCTCTGGCGGGCCTGACGCTGAATACCAAGGTCGGGCCCGTCGGCGTGATCGGCAATGTGGCGGTCAACGCTTCCGCCCACGGTTCCGGCGGCGGCAACGCGGTCGCGAACGCGATCGCCGACATCGCCGCAGGCTCGGGCCTTGCGAGCGGGTCAATTCAGATCGGCGCCTTTTCGTCCGGCGAGGGTCTTCTGGGCGGCAATGTCGCGGTAACCGCCAACGCCTTCGAGGGCGGTGGCGGAGCCGCCCTGACACTGGCCGAGTTGACACTCGATCCAGGCACCATCCACGTCTTCGGCGATCTGGTCGTCTCGGCCCAGGCGAGCGGCCTCGGCGTACCGCCGGGCGGCATCGCTGCCTCGGCGAATGCCCAGCTCGTGTTTTCGGGGGCCAACAAAATCGAAGTCGACGGCGACATGTCGATCTTGGCCAGCGCGATCAATAACGGCCATGGGCAGGTGAAAGCGCAGGGCGGCGTCGCTTTCGGCTCGGCCTCGAGCATCCAACTGGCCGGCGTTACCATCGACGTGAAGGCGCTGAATCTGGGCGCCGGCAGCGGCGGCGCCAAGGCCAACGCCAGCTTCATCGCAACGAACCCGTCGGTCACCGTTCAATTGGACGCGCTGAACCTGCAGGCCCAGGCCAGCAGTCACGGCGGCGGCAATGCCACGGCGAATGCCGTGGGCAAGATCACGCAACAGACGCTCTCGATTTCGGGCGATGTCACGGTGAACGCGGTCGCGTTCCGGTCCGGCGGGACGGGCAACGCCATTGCGCTCGCCGATCTGGAACTGGTAGCCGGCAGCTCCGGCCTCTTCGTCGGCGGAAATGTCCAGGTCACGGCGCATGCGACCGATCATGGGGCGGGCTTTGCCCAGGCCAATGCCAATGCACTGTTTGCCTCCCCATCCTCCGTCCATGTTGCGGGCGGGCTGCTGGTTTCCGCCGACGCTTCCAACATCGGCGGCAAGCCGGGCAATCCCGCGGCCTCGGCCAATGCGGAGCTTGTCTTCGAGGGCTCGGGCAGGGTCGAAGTCGACGGGGCGATGTCGATCGTCGCTCATGGGACGAATTTCGGCCCGGGTCAGGTGAAGGCAGAGGGCGACGTCGACTTCGGCGCAACCACCAGTATCGATTTGGCCGACGTGACCATTGACGTGAAGGCACGCAACCTGGGTAACGGAAGCGGCGGCGCCAAGGCCAACGCCTTTTTTGTTGCCACATCGAACCTCACATTCCACCTCGATTCCCTGAACCTGCAGGCCCAGGCCAGCAGCCATGGCGGCGCCAACGCCACGGCCCACGCCAGCGGCAACATCAGGCAGGGCAACATCTCGATTATCGGCGACGTCACGGTGAACGCGGTGGCCATAAGCCAGGGCGAGGCCGGGAACGCCCTGGCCCAGGCCAATCTCTTCCTGCATGCCAGTTCCGGCAGCATTACGGTAGGCGGCCATGTGGACGTCAATGCATCCGCCGAGGACCTTCATCCGGGCCCGGGAAATGCCCAGGCGAATGCCATCGCCAGCTTGGACGCCTCCTCGAGCGGCATACCGACCGATATTCGGATCGGCAGCGGCCATGTGACGGCCAACGCCCTTTCGAACGGCCCCGGTGCGGCAAAGGCGCTCGCCGAATTCACCTTCGACCCCGCCTCGATCCACGTATCGGGCGATCTGGACGTGACGGCCAACGCGTTGGGCACGATGGGAAATGCGGGCACCATCGCGGCGTCGGCCAATGCCCAACTCATATTCGCGGACGCCGACCGGATCGAAGTCGATGGCGCCATGCTGGTCCAAGCCCATGGAACGAATCTCGGCCAAGGAAAGGTGACGGCAAAGGGTAGCGTCGATTTCGGCACGGCCACCAGCATCGACCTTGCCGATGTCACCATCGACGTGAAGGCTCTGAACTTGGGTAGCGGGAGCGGCGGCGCAATGGCCAGGGCCTCGTTCGATGCCACAGCCGGCATAAGCCTCCATATCGATTCGCTGAATCTGCAGGCCCAGGCCAGCAGCCATGGCGGCGAGGGCGCGAGCGCACAGGCCCTCGGCCAAATCTCCCAGGGCAGCCTGTCGATCCCGGGCGCCGTGACCGTCAACGCGGCGGCCTTCAACGCCGGGGCATCGGGAAGCGCCAGAGCGCTTGCCGACCTCAGGCTGATCGCCTCCACGGGCAATCTCTTCGTCGGCGGCAATGTCCAGGTCAACGCGAACGCTCACGCGACTGATCCGCTCGCGGCAATCGCCACCGCCGAGGCGGTGCTGGAGGCCGGCGGTATCCTTCATGTCGCGGGCAATGTCGGCGTCATAGCGTCGGCGTCGACAAACGCGACGACGGGCATCACCAGCAGCGTCAAGGCGAACGCGTTATTGGTGGCGCGGGGGTCCAGCGGCGCTTCGTTCGGCGGAGACATAACCGTGACCGCCAATGAATTCTCGAATCGCGCCAGCCGGGGTGCCGCGATCGCCATTGCCAGTCTCCAAGCGGGTTCGACCGATGGGGGGGCCGCCGCGGATCTGAATGTCGCCGGCAACGTCGCGGTGGAAGCCGGCGCCGGCGGCGGGTCGAGCGAGGCCAATGTTTTTGCCCTTGCCTCTTTGAACGCCTTTGCCGCGAGCAACGAGCGGTTCGATGGCGGCATCGTGGTTCGTGCCAATGCCGACGACCATGGCAGCGGGGCGGCGTTTGCCGATGCCTTCGCCAGCCTGGATGCAAATTCCGGCTCGGTCTTCGTCAATGGCAACATCGAGGTGGAAGCAACCCTCCAGGGCAACGGACTGGCATTCGGCACCATGGCGCTGCCGTCTCTCGATCGCTTCGCCAATATCGGTTTTGCCAGTGCCAATCTGTTCGTGACGGCCGGCGACGGCGCCGCCAGCCTGAACGGCGTAACGGTGACGGCCAATGCCCTGCTGACCAACCCGGGCCGGGCGAGATTTACGAGCACGAGCGAGGGAGGGGGCTCCACCAGCGGCGGCGCTCGCGCCGGGCTGCAGATCACCGCCAACTTCGGCGATATTGCAATCCAAGGCCCCGTCACTGTCGATGCCAAGGCCCAGGCCTCGGCCAGCAATCTCTTTTTGCGGGCCACCGCGAGCGGGTCGGTTCATGCCGGCGAGGGCAACGTCTCGCTCATCGGCCCGCTGTCATTCCGGGCCAACGCGGAAGCCTTGGGTACGGAAGACGCGGTGGCCGAGGCCGTCTCCAACATCCAACTGGTGGCCGGCGGCGACATAACGCTGCCCGGTGCTGCCTCGCGGGCAATAGCCAAGGCGCCGGTGAGCGATTCCGGAGATGCCTCCGCCTTCGCGAACCTGGGGATCATCGCGGGGCACGACATCAACATAACCAACAGCGGTGCTTTTGCCGGGGCGAGCGCCAACGCGCCTTTCGCCAGTCTCGGACAACCGGTGACGGCAAGTGCCAATATTCAGATTCTGGCGGACCACAATGTCGCGATCAGCGGCAACGTCATCGCCGCGGCGGTGGCGTTGGGCGGGGGCACCGGCAACCTCGCCGATGCCATCGTCAATATCCAGGCCGATCCCTCGTCCCTGGGCAGCGGCAATGTCAACATATTCGGGAATATCGCGGCCTTCGCCTTCGCCGATCCGCAGAACGACAGCGCCTTGGCGAGCATTACCGTTCACGCCCATAACAACATCTTCGTCGTCGGCGCGGATCCGATCGCCAGTGCCCATGCCGGAGCGGCGGCGGCCTTCCTGCAGACCCATTTCACCGACTCCTTCACCGGTACAGGCGGAACTGGCGGCACCGCAATCGGCCGCATCACCATCACCGCCGGCGGCACGATCACCTTCATCGACCCCCGCGAGAGCGAGGACCAGCGCCTCGCCCTGATGGCGCTGCCGACCCATACGCCCACTCTCAACCCCAATGTGCTGACCGAAATCCAGCTCTCCATCGACGGTCAGGATTGCGGCGTGCTCGGCTCGGCCGGCGCGGACGAGGGCAAAGCGGCGGCCTGCACCAAATCGGCGATCAACATAGAGGCTCCCGACGCCTTGCCCTGAGCGCGAAAGCCTTTGTGTTGGCGCTGGCCCGTTGCTGACCGGCGCCGATCGCCGCGTTAGCCGCGGCCGATGAAGGGCATCTTCGTCGCCATCACCGTCATAAACTGCACGTTGGCCGAGAGCGGCAGAGTCGCCATGTAGACGACGGCGCGCGCTACATTCTGCGTGTCCATCGTCGGCTCGATCGCCTTCTTGCCGCTGGCCTGGGGAACGCCGGACTTCATCTTCGTGGTCATATCCGTGGCGGCGTTGCCGATATCGATCTGGCCGCAGGCAATGTCGTATTTCCGCCCGTCCAGCGAGGTCGATCGGGTGAGACCCGTGATCGCATGTTTGGTCGCCGTATAGGGCGCGGAGTTCGGCCTTGGCACATGGGCGGAGATGGAGCCGTTGTTGATGATGCGCCCGCCCCGGGGGCGCTGCGTTTTCATCAGCTTGAAAGCTTCCTGGGTGCAGAGGAATGCGCCTGTCAAATTGACGCCCACGACATGGTTCCATTGCTCATAGGTCAGGTCTTCCAACAGCCTCGCCTGGCCGAAGGCGCCGGCGTTGTTGAACAGCAGATCGAGCCGCCCGAAGGATTTTTTCGTCTTGGCGAAAAGCGCCTTGACCGATGACGGGTCGCTGACGTCCGTGGCGACGGCCAGGCATTGCGCGCCCGCCCCCGCCTCCCGCGCCGTTGCGTCAAGAAGCTTCTTGCGGCGCCCGGCCAGGACGACGGCATAGCCCTCGCCCAGCAGGGCCAGGACGACCTGCTTTCCGATTCCGCTTCCGGCACCGGTTACCAGCGCGATCTTCGCATGTTGAGCCACGGCCGGTTCTCCCTCCTGGTTGCTCGCCCGGCAATCTAACCTGAACGGCGCCTGCCGAGCCAACGCCGGTTCAGGGAATCCTGGAATCTCAGCCGACCGCTGTGGCAGATTGCCCCTCATGGTCATGCAATTGACGGATGAGGAACGCGCGCTCGCCGCGGGCATGGGCGGCGAGGCGGCCGCCATGGCCATGCGGATTGCCGCCGAGATGGGGCGCCTGCTGGGTGCCGAGCGGATGGTGCCTGTGGCCTCCGCCCATATCGACGGCGCGCTTTATCACGGCGACAGCGGGGTGCATTTCGCCGAGCGGCTGGTGGCCGGCGGGGCCAAGGTCGCGATACCCGCTTCGCTCAATGTCGGCGGCCTCGATCTGCTCCATCCCAAGACGGTCAAGGCCGATGCCCATCGTTACGACATGGCGCTGCGGCTGATGCGCGCATATGAGACCATGGGCTGCTGGCAGACCTGGACCTGCTCGCCCTATCACGCCGGGCACCGCCCGAAGTTGGGCCAGGACGTAGCCTGGGGCGAGAGCAATGCGGTCGCCTTCTGCAACTCGATATTGGGTGCGCGGACCAACCGATACGGCGACTTCCTCGACATCTGCTGCGCGATTGCCGGCCGGGCGCCGTACTACGGGCTGCATATTCCGGAGTGCCGCCTGGCTACCGTCGCGGTCGACACATCCGCCATATCGCCGGCCCTCAAACATGCCGATGTGTTTTATCCGGTCCTGGGCTGCTGGTATGGCGCCGAGATCGGCTCGGCGATTGGCGTCATCGACGGGCTGCCGGCCGATACATCGGAAGACCGGCTGAAGGCGCTGGCCGCGGCGGCGGCCTCCAGCGGCGCTGTCGGCCTGTTCCATGTGGCGGGCGTGACGCCCGAGGCGCCCAGTCTGGATGCCGCCTGCGGCCATCGTCCGGCGGCCAGGAATATTCGCCTGACGCCCGACATGCTGCGCGCCGCCCGGGACCGGCTCTCGACCGTCACGGGCGATTCCATCGATGCGGTGGCCCTGGGCAGCCCGCATTTTTCGCTGGGCGAGTTCGATGCGCTGGAAGTGCTTCTGCCGGCTAAACGTCTCCAGGTTCCGTTCTTCGTCTGCACGGGACGCAATGTGGTAGCGGCGCTTGAACGCCAGGGGCGCCTGCCCCGCCTGGCCGAAGCGGGCATTACCGTCGTGGCCGATACCTGTGTGGTGGTGGCACCCATTCTGCCCGCCAAGGGCGGCGTGCTGATGACAAATTCGGGCAAGTTCGCCCATTACACCCCGGCCAATACCGGCTATCAGGTGATGTACGGCAGTCTCGCCGATTGCGTCGCCTCGGCCGCCACCGGGCGGGTCCGGCGCAACGAATCGGTGTGGCGATGAGTATGCAAGCAATCACCCAGATCGCCGGTCAGGCTGCGGGCGAAGTGCTGAAACTCCAAAAACCCATAAGCTTCTGGGGCGGCGTCGATCCCAAGACCGGACGCATCAGCGATCCGCGCCACCCCGATCATGACGCCGAGATCGCCGGCAAGATCCTGGTCCTGCCAGGCATGATCGGTTCCAGTTCGTCGAGCTATATCATGCTGGAGCTGATGTCGATCCGCCGCGCCCCGGCCGCCCTGATCCTGGCGGAGCCCGATGCGATTCTGGGCCTGGGCGTGGTTGTGGCCAAGGAGATGAACTACGGCTCGATACCGGTCGTCGTGCTGGCGCGCAGCCATCACGACCAGTTGCGATCAGGCCAGCAGGCACGCATCGGCGCGGATGGACATATCGAGATTCTCGGTTAGCGAGGGCGCACGGCCAAGAGCCGAGTCCGAGTATCTACGAATTGCTTTTCAAGACGCTGGTGCTCGAGCGCTCGCCTTGTTCTCCCGCCCCCCTTCAGTGCAGGGCAATCGCATTTGGGTTCTCCGATCTCTCTGTTGCCGTCATTCCCGCGCAAGCGGGAATCCAGGGGCGAGTGACGGGTTTTGGGCGCTGGATTCCCGCTTGCGCGGGAATGACAGAGGAGAGAAAGGCAACAGTCTCGCCAAACACGATTGCCCTGCCTGGACGGGCGGGGACTTCTTCGCCGCTCAGTGGACCTCGGCCCAGACCTTGCGCTTGAGGGCGTAGAGCAGGGCGCTGAGGACGATCAGGAACAGGACCGTCTTGATGCCGATGAAATGACGCTCCTCCAGTTCCGGTTCGGCTGCCCAGGCGAGGAACGTCGCCACATCGGTGGATTCCCGATCGAGGGTGGCCGACACTCCGTCGGCATAGGTCACGCTGTTGTCCTGCAGCGGCTGTGGCATGGCGATCTGATGGCCGGAGAAATATTTGTTGTAGTTCATGCCGTCCGCCATCTTCACACCGGCCGGCGGCTCGCTATAGCCCGTCAGAATGGCATGAACATATGTGGCACCACCCTTGCGCGCCTTGGTGATAACCGAGAGATCCGGCGGCAGGGCGCCGTTGTTGGCGGCCCGCGCGGCCTGCGGATTGGGGAACGGCGCCTTGAAGGCATCGGAAGGCTTGGCCGGGCGATCTTTGAGGTCGCCGTTGTCGTCGGGCTCGCCCGGAACCTGGAAGCCGGCCGCGATCGCCTTGACCTCGTCATCGCTGAAGCCGAGAGCGGCCAGGTTGCGGTAGTGCAACAGATTCATCGAATGGCAGGCCGAGCAGATTTCCTTATAAACCTGGAAGCCGCGCTTGGCCGCCGCCCGGTCAAAAGTCCCAAACACGCCCTGAAACGACCAGTGAATCTCGGGCAGGGTGCTTTCCTCCGCTTGGGCGACCGACGGGGCGCCCAATGTAGCGACCGACAGGGCGCCCAGCAGCGCCGCCGCCGCGAGGGCGGGAACGAACCGGCGCATCAGCGCATCCCCTTCTGCAGGCCATAGGGCGCGGGCGAGCCGTTCTTGCTACCCAAGACCGACTCGCCGATGCTGCGGGGCAGCGGACGCGGCCGCTCGAACAAGGCGAGCAAGGGCAGCACGACCAGGAAGTGCAGATAGAAATAGAGCGTGCCCAGCCGCGAGGCCGCCACATACCAGCCTTCCGGCGGATGGGCGCCGCAAAAGCCCAGCAGGAAGCAGTCACCCAGCAGCAACCAGAAGAAATAGGGATAGAGGGGCCGGAAGCGCGCGCTCTTGACCGGCGAGCGGTCGAGCCAAGGCACCAGCGCCAGCAGGCCCAGAGAGCCGAACATGGCGATCACGCCCAGCAGTTTGTTGGGGATCGAGCGCAGGATGGCGTAATAGGGCAGGAAGTACCATTCGGGCACGATTTCCGGCGGGGTCGCTAACGGATTTGCCGGGATATAGTTGTCCGGCTCGCCGAACAGGTTCGGCGCGAAGAACACCAGGCTCGCATAGAAGATCAGGAAGACGGCCAAGCCGAAGAAATCCTTCACCGTGTAATACGGATGGAAGGGGATGCTGTCCTGCGGCCCCTTCATGTCGATGCCCAGCGGATTGTTCGAGCCGAAGCGGTGCAGCGCGATGAGATGCAGCACCACGACCCCCACAATCACGAAAGGCAGCAGATAGTGAAGCGAGAAGAAGCGGTTCAGCGTGGCGTTGTCCACTGCGAAGCCGCCCCAGAGCCAGGTCACGATGTAGTCGCCGACGAGCGGAATGGCCGAGAACAGATTGGTGATGACGGTGGCGCCCCAGAAGCTCATCTGACCCCAGGGCAGTACATAGCCCATGAAGGCGGTGGCCATCATCAGGATCAGGATGGCGATGCCGATGAGCCAGAGCAGCTCGCGCGGCGCCTTGTAGGAGCCATAGTAGAGCCCGCGGAAAATATGCAGATAGACGACGATGAAGAACATCGACGCCCCGTTCATATGCAGATAGCGGATCAGCCAGCCGTAGTTCACGTCGCGCATGATGTGCTCGACGGAATTGAACGCCATGGTCGATTCCGGCGTGTAATGCATGGCGAGCACGATGCCGGTCACGATCATCGCCACCAGCATGAAGCCGGCCAGCGAGCCGAAGCTCCACATGTAGTTCAGGTTGCGAGGCGTCGGATAGTCGTTCAGCTCGTGATCCAGGTAGCTGAACATCGGCAAGCGATGGTCGATCCAGCGGATCACGGGGTTCTTGAAGGCGGGCGTCTTGCCGTTGGTGCTCATGAGGCGGTCCTAGCCGATCCGAACGACAGTGTCGGTGGTGAACTTGTAAGGGGGCACCGCCAGATTGAGCGGCGCCGGACCTTGGCGGATGCGGCCCGAGGTGTCGTATTGCGAGCCATGGCAGGGGCAGAACCAGCCACCGTACTCGCCGCGCGGATCCGAGGGCGCCGTCCCCAGGGGGATGCAGCCCAGATGGGTGCAGACGCCCACGACGATCAGCCATTCCGGCTTTTGCACGCGCTGGGCATCGGTCTGCGGATCGCGCAGGTCGGCGATGTTGACGCTTTCGGCTGCCTTGATCTCCTCGGCTGTGCGGTGATCGATGAAGACCGGATGGCCGCGCCACAGCACCTTGATGCGCTGGCCGACCTCGATCTTGGCAATGTCAACTTCTATGGAGGCGAGCGCCAGGACGTCGGCCGAGGGATTCATCTGGTCGATCAGTGGCCAGGCCAGCGAAAGCGCGCCCATGCCGCCTACGGCGACGGTCGCCAACACCAGGAAATCGCGGCGGGTTCCGTCCTTGTGTCCGGCCCCCCGCGCAACGTCATCGGCCATACTTGCCATCCCTTTTTGGCCGCCTCACCACGCGGCGGCCCTTTATAACATCGGCCGTGTCCCAGCCCCGTCCCGGGTTCTGCGACAAACCGACGCAGAAAGCGGCAACTGGACCAAGGTTGGCAAACCCCGGAATTCTGGGCCCCTTATCGGCTATTCCCCCGGCCGAGGGGTATAGTGCAATTTCCCGTTCTTGCCTAGCAGCGCCCACCGCCATGCGCCTTGTCCTGTACGAGCCCGATATCCCGCAGAATTGCGGCACCTTGCTGCGCCTGGCGGCCTGTCTCGGCCTGGGGGTGGATGTCATCGAGCCTTGCGGCTTCGTCTGGGACGATCGGCGCCTGCGCCGGGCCGGAATGGATTATCTGGCGGATGTCGACGTGACTCGCCACCCCTCCTGGGCGGCCTATCGGGAGAGCCTGCAGGGCAGGCTTCTTCTGCTCACCACCCAGGCCGAGCAGGCCTATACGGAGTTTGCTTTCGCCGGCAGCGATAACCTGCTCCTGGGCCGGGAAAGCGCCGGCGTGCCCCGGGATGTCCATGCGGCAGCGAGCGCCCGCCTCAAGATTCCCCTGCGGCCCGGCCTGCGTTCCATCAATGTCGCGCTGGCCGGCGCCATGGTATTGGGCGAGGCGCTGAAGCAGACAAATGGATTTCCGTCATGAGCGCCGCCACGACCCAAGTTCGCCAGCAGAGGACCACCTTATGGTTTGAGGCGCTGCGCGACCGCATCTGCGCGGCCTTCGAAAAACTGGAGGACGATTATGCCGGGCCCGAACGCCATCGGCCGGCGGGCCGCTTCGAGCGCAGCAGCTGGCGCCGCCCAACGGAAGACGGCAGTGAGGGCGGCGGCGGGGTCATTTCGATCATGCGCGGCCGTGTCTTCGAGAAGGTCGGCGTCAACATCTCCACCGTCCATGGCCAATTCTCCGAGGAATTCCGCAAGCAGATTCCGGGCGCCGAGGGCGACGGTCGGTTCTGGGCCAGCGGCATCAGCCTGGTGGCCCATCTGCAATCGCCGAAGGTACCGGCGGTGCATATGAACACGCGCCATGTCGTCACCGGCAAGGCCTGGTTCGGCGGCGGCGCCGACCTGACACCCATGGTGGAAGACGAAGCCGACACGGCTGGATTCCACGCCGCGCTGATGGCGGTCTGCGACCGTCACGACCCGGCCTATTACCCCCGCTTCAAGACCTGGTGCGACGAGTATTTCTTCCTGAAGCACCGCAACGAGCCGCGCGGAGTCGGCGGGATTTTCTTCGACAACATGGACAGCGGCGATTGGGAGGCGGATTTCGCGTTCCTAAAGGATGTTGGCTCGAGCTTTCTCGAGGAATATCCCCGTATCGTCCGCCGGCATTTCAACGAAAGTTGGACCGAGGCGGAGCGTCGTCACCAACTGATCCGCCGCGGCCGCTATGTGGAGTTCAATCTGCTATACGACCGCGGCACCTTGTTCGGAATCAAAACGGGCGGGAATCCGGAGGCGATCCTGATGTCGCTCCCGCCCCAGGTCCTGTGGCCCTGAATCGACCGAAAATTCGCCCATCGATCGCCGCCAGCCCGGCCAGGATCAGCGCCAGGCCCATCAGATCGATCGCGGGCACATGTTCGCCGAGGAACAGCGCGCCCAGCGCCAGCGCCACTACCGGCAGAAGGAACGTGACCAGTAGCAAGTTGGTGGCGCCCACCCGGGTAAGCAGGCGGAAATAGAGCAGATAGGCAACGGCCGTGCTCAGCAGGCCCAGCGCTGCGATCGCCACGAGGCTCGTTACCGTCGGGTTCATGGTCCAAGGATGTTCGGCCCATGCCGCAGCCGGCAGCATGATGGCGCTACTGGCGATCAGCATGCCGGCGGCGGCGACTTCCGTCGGAAGCCCGCGGAACTGCCGCCCCCAAAGTCCGGCCAGGGCATAGCAGACGGCGGCCAGCAAAATCGCCAGCTCGGCGACGTCAGTGGGATCGAGATGGCTGAGCGCACTTGGCCCGATTAGGACCGCAACACCGGCAAAGCCGAAGAGAACGCCGGCGAGCCGCCGCAGCGACAGCCGCTCATCGCCAACCAGATGGGCCAGCAGGACGGTGAAGATCGGCGTCGTAGCATTGAGGATGGCGGCGAGTCCGCTGTCGATTCGCGTCTGGCCCCAGAAAATGAGGCTGAAGGGAATGGCGTTGTTGAGAGCGCCCATGACCAGCAGCGCGAACCAAGTCTTCGCATCGTTGGGAAAGTGCCGGCCGCGCAAGAAGGCCACGGCCGACAGAATCGCCGCCGCGATGGCGACACGCGCAGCCGCCACCGTCAGGGGACCGAAACTCCGCAGACCGAGATCGCCGAAGAAAAATGCGCTGCCGAAGACGAGCGCCAGGCCCAGCAGCATCGCCCAATCCAGCCCCTGCATCGTCCGCTGCATGCCGCCACCCCTTGTCGGCAAGCATGACAGGGCCATGAAGCGGCGCTATCCGGTTCTTGCTCGGGCATATCGAGTGGCCACTCCGAAAGCAATTCACCGCGGCGCGGGCGATCTCCGCCTCGGCCAGGCGCCCCTCATGCTCCAATTCCCAGGCGATATCGACCAACAGGGCCCGGGCAAGCGCCGGACTCATGATTTGAGCGGACTCATGACTTCAGGCGCCGTTCAAGCTCGGCCAGAAGGGCGGCGCGGTCGGCGGCGAAATCGCCGGCGATCCACCACTGCTCCATCTCGGCCATGAGCCGGCCCAAAGCCGGGCCGGCAACCCCACCGCGGTTCAGCGCATCCTGGGCCTTGATGGGGAAGACCGGCGGTGCCCAATCGGCCACATCGAGCACTTCGCGCCAGGTGCGGTCCGACGCATCGCTTTCCGCCCAGGCGATCAAACAGCGATCGCGATAGGTCTCCGCCGAGAGCCGATAACGCAGCGCTCGGCAGCCGGCCGGATCGAGACCGGGCCTGGGCGCGGGCTGGCCAAGCGCGGCCATTATCCGGTCGCGCAGGACATTGGAAAGGCGCAAGCGACCGGCAACCGCGCGCCCCGCATCCTCGCCACCGGCCAACGCCGCCGCCAAGCGTCGCGGTGCTTCCGCCGCTAGACAGAGCTTGGCCTCGATGGCAACCAGGCGCGCCAGGCGAACGAGGCGTTCGGCCTCGGGCAGGAAATGCGCCAACACGCCGTGTTCGATCATCAAGGTCATCACCGCGGCGGGATCGCTGGCCGCGAGCAGCTTCAGGGTCTCGCCGGCGATGCGCTCGCCCGACAAGCTCGGCAGTAGCGGCGCCATGGCCTTGGCGGCGGCCAGCGCCTCGCCATCGGGCGGCGGGGCACCATAATGGGCGTAGAAGCGAAAGAAGCGCAGCAGGCGCAGCACATCCTCGCGGATCCGCGCCATCGCCTCGCCGACGAAACGCACCCGCTGGGCCTTTAGATCGGCGATGCCGCCGAAGGGATCGTAGAGCTTGCCCGCGGGCGTGCAGGAGAGCGCATTGAAGGTGAAATCGCGCCGCGCCGCATCGGCGGTCCAATCGTCGGTGAAGGCGACCTTGGCCCGCCGGCCATAATTCTCCACGTCGCGGCGTAGCGTAGTGATTTCGAAGGGGCGATGGAGGGCAACCGCGGTCACCGTCCCATGTTCGATTCCCGTTGGCACGGCCTTGAGACCCGCCCCCTCGAGCAGTTCGATGACGCGGGCCGGCTCATCCGGTGTGGCGATATCGATATCGCCCACCGGCCGGCCGGCGAGGCTGTCGCGCACGCAGCCCCCCACGAAGCGAACCTCGGCGCCGCCGGCGCTAAGTGCTGCAATCACGGCGCGGGTGGCAGGCGCGCTCATCCAGGATTGGGGCGGCATGTATTCCATGATCGCTCAGTTTCCAGCCGGCTCGAAATGCCCCGGCTGGACTTTTCCATCAACGATCTTGGGCGGCAGATAGACATCCGAAGGCGAGGCGCCGCCGAAAAGCGCCAGGGCCAGAAACGTCACTCCCAGCAGCAAGCCGCCGGCCGCGCCCAGCCAGGCCCAGGGCATTTCCGGCACGTCGCCGGCGCCGCGCGCCCGGGCATAAAGGACATAGCCGAAATAGATCAGGGTCGGCAGAACCAGCGGCAGGACGATTTCGACGATCTGTCTCATGGCAGCGGATTCACGACCCCCGCAGCACGTCGGCCAGATTGACCAGCATGCCTGCCGTAGCGCCCCAGATGTAATGCCCTTTCCAGGGGATCGCCCAGTAGAAGCGCTCGCCCCCCTCATAGATGCGGCTGTCACGCCGGCGATTGGCCGGATCGATCAGGAAATCGAGAGGCGCCTCGAACACCTCGGCCACTTCATGCGGATCCGGCGTGAGCGTCAGCGGCGGGGTCAAAAGCCCCACCATCGGTTCGACGCGAAAGCCGGTGCGGGTCACATAGGTATCGAGACGGCCCAGCAGGCGGATCTGAGCCGGGGCAAGCCCGACCTCCTCCTCCGCCTCGCGCAAAGCCGCCGCCCTTTCGTCATGATCGCCCGGATCGATCCGCCCGCCGGGAAAACTGATCTGGCCGGCATGGTCGCTGAGATGGGGCGTGCGCAAGGTGAACAGAACCGTCAGCCCGGTCGGGTGCGCCACCAGCGGCACCAGGACGGCGGCGGCAACCAGCGGTCGGTCGGGAAATCGTCCCGGATTAAGATCGTGGTCGCCGCGCGAGGTTGCGTCCTGCGAACGGCGCAAGCCGCCCATCGGCGCAACGGCGAGACGGGCGGCGACTTCGTCCGGTGTCAGCGGACGGAGTCCAGCCGACCCAGAGGGAAGAACCGACCGCTGCTCCATACGCCGAACTGCTCTCCGTTCTGCTCGCCAAATTCGACCAGATGATAGAAGACGGGCCGCAGTATGCGCGCTTCCAGCCGGTCGCGTATCGGAATATAGGGAATCGTCGCCCCCGAGCCGGGCTCGGCGACAACGCGCAGGGGATGTGCCGCGTCGGCGACCGCCTCCTCGTCCAGATTGCTGCGGAAGACCAGGCGCTGGTCTCGGCCGGCGCCCTCCGCCCGCACCGCCACGGCCACGAAAGGAACGTCGTCGACCGCGACTCTTCCGCGTTCGGCCGGGGTGACCAGCCAGTATTCGCCATCCTCCTCGCGGCGCAGCACGGAAGCGAAAAGCTTCACTAGAGGCAGGCGGGCGATGGGGGAGCCCTGGTAGAACCAAGTGCCGTCCCGGGCAATGCGTATCTGGAGGTCACCTAGGAGCACAGGTGGGCCGCCGCCGGCGGGCCGCTGGCCGCCCTGACGCGGTTGTGATTTGCCGCCGGCGAGGCCGATCAGCATACCCATAGGATTCGACGCACCGCCTTTCATCCGTCTATGCTCTTTCCGCCCAACCCCGGAGAACCGCGTGAGCACCACCGACACCAAGCCCGTCAGCGCCGAAGCGCTTGCCAGCGAGATCGAGGCGCTGGGCGAACGCCTGCGCCACGCCCGCCAGAGCATCGGCCGGGTTATTTTCGGCCAGCAACCGGTCATCGAGCAAACATTAATTGCATTGCTCAGCGGGGGCCACGTTCTGCTGATCGGCGTGCCGGGCCTGGCGAAGACGCGGCTGGTGGAGACCCTGCATACCGTACTGGGCCTGGACGATCGCCGCATTCAATGTACCCCCGATCTGATGCCCGCCGATATCCTGGGCTCCGAGGTGCTGGAGGAAGGCGAAGGCGGGCGGCGCAGCTTCCGTTTCATTCCGGGACCGGTCTTCTGCCAGGTGCTGATGGCCGACGAAGTCAACCGGGCGAGCCCGCGCACCCAATCGGCCCTGCTTCAGGCCATGCAGGAGCGCCGCGTCACCATCGCGGGCCGCGCGCATCTGCTGCCCGAACCCTTCCATGTGGTGGCAACCCAGAATCCGTTGGAGCAGGAAGGCACATATCCCCTGCCTGAGGCTCAGTTAGACCGCTTCCTGATGCAGATCGACATTGGCTACCCCGATGTCGACGCGGAGCGTCAGATGCTGATCGCAACCACCGGCCTGAACGAAGACAAGCCCCGCCCGGTGATGACGGCGGCGGAGCTGATCGCCGGCCAGACCCTGATCCGGCGCATTCCCGTGGGCGCCAGCGTGGTGGAGGCGATCCTGAAACTGGTGCGCAGCGGCCGGCCCGACGAAGGCGGCTTGACCGATGTGACGCGCCATATCGCCTGGGGCCCCGGTCCCCGCGCCAGTCAGGCCCTGATGCTGGCGGTACGCGCCCGCGCGGCGATGGAAGGGCGCCTGTCGCCTTCAGTGGACGATGTGCTGGCTTTGGCCCATCCGGTCTTGCGCCATCGCATGGCGCTCAACTTCGCGGCCCGGGCGGATGGAGTCACCCTGGACGCGCTGATCGATCGGCTGTGCCAGCCGCTCGCATGACCGGGGCGGCCGGGGCCGTCCGCAAACAAGCCAATCGGCTGGCAGGGAGTCTGCCGCCGCTTCTAGTCGCCGCCTTGCGCGTTGCCGCCACCGTCGAACAGGGCGTGCACGGTCGCAGGCGCGTGGGATCGGGGGATGCCTTCTGGCAGTTCCGTCAATACCAGCCGGGCGATCCGACGACGCGCATCGATTGGCGCCAATCGGCCAAATCCGATCGGCTCTATCTGCGCGATACCGAATGGGCGGCGGCCCAGAGCGTCTGGCTCTGGCGCGATGCCAGTGCATCCATGAATTGGCGCTCCTCGCCTTCGCTGCCCCTGAAGGCGGAGCGCGCCGATCTGCTGATCCTGGCGCTGGCCGCCCTGCTGCTGCGCGCCGGCGAACGGATCGCCCTTCTGGGCGGCGAGCTTCGCCCCTCGGCAAGCCGCGCCTCGCTCGAGCGACTGGCCCAGACCCTGGGGCGAACGGCGCCCGACAGTCTGCCGCCAACCATCGCCTTGCCGCGCCATGCCCAGCTCGTGCTCATCGGCGATTTCCTGTCGCCGCTTCCGGCCATCGAAGCCGCCTTGCGCCCTTACGCCGAGCGCGGCCTGAAGGGCCATCTGGTTCAGGTGCACGATCCCGCGGAGGAGAACCTGCCCTTCCTCGGCCGCATCCGTTTCGAGGGCATGGAGCAGGAGGGCGAGTTGCTGCTGAGCCGCACCGAGTTGGTGGAGGAGGCATATCGCGAGCGCTATCGGGCCCATCGCGACGGGCTGGTGATTATGGCCCGTGGCCTGGGCTGGACCTTTGCCATCAGCGGCAGCGATCGGCCGGCCGAACCGGCATTGCTGGCGCTATACCGCCAGATCGCCGAGACGGATAAGTAAACCCTCATGATTTTCGGCAGCCTTTCCTTCCTCTCGCCATGGCTGTTGCTGGCACTGGCCGGGCTGCCCGTTCTATGGTGGCTATTGCGGCTGACGCCCCCGGCCCCGCGCCGGCAGAGCTTCCCCGCCATCCGCCTGCTGTTCGATCTGGTGCCGCCGGAAGAAACCCCTCAACGCACGCCGCCCTGGCTGATCGCATTGCGTCTGTTGCTGGCCGCTCTCATCATCCTGGGCTTCGCAGAACCGCTGCTGAACGCCCAGGGCGAACTCGCCGGCCGCAAGGCCCTGATGCTGGTGGTCGACGATAGCTGGGCGGCGGCCCCGGGCTGGCCCGCCCGCCAGCGCAGCATGGGTGCGGCGGTCGATCAGGCGGAACGATTCGGCCTTCCGGTCATCCTGGTGACCACGGCGCCGCCGGCCGACGGCAGCGCGATTGCTGTCGGCGGGCCTATGAGCGCCGCTGACGCCAGGCAGAAGGTCCGGGCGCTGGCGCCGCTGCCCTGGCCCAGCGACCGCACCGCCGCGCTGCAAGCCGTCGATCGCCTCAAGCTCGCCCCTGGCCTGGAGGGCAATGTGGATGTCCTCTGGCTCAGCGACGGCCTTGCCGGCGCCGACAAGGATGCGGCATCGCGCCTGGCCGACCGGCTGCAGCGGCTGGGTCGATTGTCGGTCGTCGCCGATGGGCCGACCCAATTACCCCTGGTGTTGCGCGCGCCGGAGGCCGGCGTCAATGGCCTGACCCTGCATCTGGAGCGAGTGGCATCAGGCGCGCCCCAGCATGTGAATCTGCGGGCGCTTGACGATGCGGGCCGCCTGCTCAGCCTCGAGAGCGTCGATTTCGCCGCCGCGCAGACCGCCGTATCGCATGAGGTCAAGCTGCCGACGGAGTTGCGCAACCGCATCTCCACCTTCGCCGTCGACGGTGCCGTCTCAGCCGCTGGGACCCTGCTGCTGGACGACCGCTGGCGCCAGCGCCCGGTGGGTTTGATCGCCGCGGCCGATAGCGAGACGGCCCAGCCCCTGCTGGGCGATCTGTTCTACGTCGAGCGGGCGCTCGCCCCCTATGCCGAGTTGCGCCATGGCGACAGCGACACGCTGCTGCATCGCGATCTCGCGGTCCTGGTCATGGCCGATGTCGGCCTGTTGACCGAGGACGAGGTGGCACGGCTGAAAACCTGGATCGACAAGGGCGGTGTGCTTATTCGCTTTGCCGGACCGAAGCTGGCCCAGAATGCCACCAACCTGCTGCCGGTTCGCTTGCGCAGCGGCGATCGCCAGTTGGGCGGCGCCATGTCCTGGAGCCAGCCGGCGCGGCTTGCCGCCTTCCCCGCCGACAGTCCCTTCGCCGGCCTTGCCGTGCCGCAAGATGTGCTGGTCCAGCGCCAGGTGCTGGCCGAACCGGAAGTCGACCTGGGCAAAAAGACCTGGGCGCGCCTGGTGGACGGCACGCCCCTGGTCACCGCCGTGAAACAGGGCAATGGCTATATCGTGCTGGTCCATACGACAGCCAATGCGAGCTGGTCGAACCTGGCGCTTTCGGGCCTGTTCGTGGAAATGCTGCAGCGGCTGGTGGGATTGAGCCAGGGCGTCTATGGCGGCGAAGCCGCCGAACCGCTGGCCCCGCTACAGGTCCTGGACGGCTACGGCCGGCTGATGGCACCGCCGCCTACCGCCTTGCCCGCCTCGCCCGCCGATCTGGCGACCAATGCCGTGAGCCCGCATCATCCGCCCGGATATTACGGCAAGACGACGGCGCGGCGCTCGCTGAACCTGGGTGCCGCGGTGCCGCCCTTGGCACCCATCGGTGCTTTGCCGGCGGGCGTCCTGCGTAATCCCTTCGCGCTCGCCGACAGCCTCGACCTCAAGCCGTGGCTGCTGGGCGCCGGTCTGCTGCTGCTGCTCCTCGATCTGGCAATCGCGCTGGCGCTGCGCGGGCTGTTCACGGGCTTGCGCCGCCCCGTAGTCGTGGGTCTGGCGCTGCTGGTATTGCTGCCCGCGGCGGCGCGCGCGCAATCCAGCGATCCGGAGAAATTCGCCCTGGATGCCGCCAGCACGACGCGACTTGCCTATGTCATCACCGGCGACAGCGACAGCGATGCCATCGCCAAGGCGGGCTTGTTCGGGCTCAGCCTCGTCATGGCCCAGCGCACGGCGGCCGAGTTGGGCGCGCCCATGGGCCTGGATGTGGAGACGGACGAACTCGCCTTCTTCCCCCTGCTCTTCTGGCGGGTGCCGGCGAGCCCGGCACCGCTATCGGCGCTGGCGGCCAAGCGCCTCAGCGACTATCTGCGCCATGGCGGAATCATCATGTTCGACACGGCCGATCAGATGGGCATCGGCGGCGGCGGCGATTCGGCCGGAAGCCTGCGCCATCTGCTGCGCGACATGGACGTGCCGCCGCTGATCCCCGCGCCGCCGGACCACGTGCTGACCAAATCGTTCTATCTGCTGCGCGACTTTCCCGGCCGCTACGACGGCGGCGTTATTTGGGTGGAACAGGGCGAAGGCCGGATCAATGACGGCGTCTCCGGCGTCATCATCGGCTCCAACGATTGGGCCGGAGCCTGGGCCATCGACAACGCCGGCCGGCCGCTCTATGCCACGGTCCCGGGCGGCGACCGCCAGCGGGAACTGGCCTATCGCTTCGGCGTCAATCTGGTGATGTACGCACTGACCGGCAATTACAAATCCGACCAGGTCCATGTTCCGGCCATCCTGGAAAGGCTGGGGCAATGAGCATCGGCTCCTTCAGCCTGCAGTTCGCACCCCTGCTGCCCTGGCCCTGGCTGGCCACGGCATCGGTCATCGCCATCGGGTTGCTGGCCTTCAGTTTCTGGCGCCGGGCGCGCGGCAGTTCATGGCGCCTGCTGGCGCTGGCAGCGGTTCTCGGCGCCTTGGCGAACCCCTCCGCCGTGCAGGAAGACCGCAACTATCTGAGCGATGTCGCCGTCGTCGTGGTCGACGATTCTGAGAGCCAGAACGTGCCGCCACGCCAGGCCCAGACGGCGGCTGCCTTGGCCGAGGTGGAAAAGCGGATCAAGGACATTCCCGGCCTGGAATTGCGGGTCATCCATGGCGGCAACAATCCGACCAGCGAGGCCAGCGACGGCGGGGGCACGCGCTTGTTCTCCGCGCTCGCCCGCGGCATCGCCGATCTGCCGGCCACCCGGATCGCCGGCGCCATCGTCATCAGCGACGGACAGATCCACGACGTGCCGGCCGATCTCGACGCGCTGGGGTTCCATGCCCCGGTGCATCTGTTGCTGAGTGGCCTGCCCGACGAGGCCGATCGCCGGCTGGTGGTGGTCGCCTCTCCCAGCTTCGGCCTGGTCGACAAGCCGGTCACCTTCAAGCTGCGGATCGAGGATTCGGCCGCGCCCGCGGACAGCCAAGCCAAGCTCACCATTCTGAAGGACGGCAAGCCCCTGCCATCCTACATGCTGCCCATCGGGCGGGACATGTCCATCGATCTCACCCTCGACCACGGTGGACAGAATATTTTCGAATTCTCCGTCGAGCCGGGCCAGAAGGAATTGAGCCTAGCCAACAATTCGGCGGTGGTTCTGGTGAATGGCGTGCGCGACCGCCTGCGCGTGCTGTTGATTTCGGGCGAGCCCCATGCTGGCGAGCGCGCCTGGCGAGCGCTTCTGAAATCCGATCCCTCCGTCGATCTGGTGCATTTCACCATTCTGCGTCCGCCGGAAAAACAGGATGCGACCCCCATCAACGAACTATCGCTGATCGCCTTTCCCGTGCGCGACCTATTCGAATTGAAGCTGAAGGAATTCAATCTCGTCATCTTCGACCGCTACCGGCGAGAGGGCGTGTTGCCCCGCGCCTATTTCGAGAACATCGCCAACTACGTGGAACAGGGCGGTGCGCTGCTCGATTCCGCTGGGCCCGCCTTCGCCTCGCCCTATAGCCTCTATCACTCGCCGCTGGGCGATGTGCTGCCCGCCGAGCCCACCGGCCAGGTGCTGGAACAGCCCTTCCTGCCGGAGCTGACGTTGATGGGCCGGCGCCATCCGGTGACATCCGGGCTCGAAGGGGCCGGGCCCCCCGGCCATTCGGCAACCTGGGGACGCTGGTTTCGCCAGATCGAGGCCACGACCCGTGAAGGGGTCAGCGTCATGAGCGGCATCGGCGATCGGCCGCTTCTGGTGCTGAATCGCGTGGGCAAGGGCCGCACCGCGCAACTGCTCAGCGACCAGATCTGGCTCTGGTCGCGCGGCTATCAGGGCGGCGGCCCCCAGGCCGAACTCCTGCGCCGCGTCGCCCATTGGCTGATGAAGGAGCCGGACCTGGAAGAAGAGGATCTGCGCGCCAGCGTGGTCGACGGACGGATCGAGATTCTGCGCCGCAGCCTCAGCGACAAGCCGGTCACGGTCCATGTCACCACACCGGCCGGCAACAAGGCGGATGTGGGTTTGAAAGACCAGGGCGACGGGCGCCAGACCGGCTCGCTCGCAGTCGCCGAGACCGGCCTCTATCGTCTGACCGACGGCCAGCATCTGGCCTTTGCCGCCAGCGGGCCGTTGAACCCGCTGGAGATCGCCGATCTGCATTCGACGGCGGAAAAGATGCAGCCCCTGCTCACGGCCTCGGGCGGGCGAGCCTTCCGGCTTTCCGATGGTCATTTGCCGGAGATCCGCAAGGTCCAGGCGGGACATGCGACATCCGGCAGCAATTGGCTGGGCCTGCTGGCAAGTCAGGATTATGTGGTCACCGGCATCCGCCAGATGTCGCTGCTGCCGGCATATGCCGGGCTAATCCTGGGTCTCGGCGCCCTGCTTCTCGCCTGGCGGCGCGAGGGTCGCTGAGAGGCGGCGAGGCCGGGATCAAGCCTGAACGGCGATCAACGAAATGTCGGCTCCAATTCGTTGTGATAGACCGCCAACAATTCGTCGATCTGCTGATCCTTGCAGCCGTATTTGAATGAGCGATCCCAGACATCCGATCTGGCGTCGTCTATCAGATGGGTGCGCGGGCCGGCACCGATCGCGTTGCTCACCTTGCGATTGATGTAGTGGGTCATGGCGTCGAATTCGGGCGTGCTGAACTTGCGATTTTCGCATTGTTGCGCAGCCGCAACGGCCGCCCAATAATGCTTCCAAACCGGCTCCATGGCCGCGTCCGTCGCCGCGTCGGCATGGGCGGTGCCGGAAGACCAGGCGCCGACGGTAAATGTCAGAGCAATCAAGGCAATACGATAACGATTTGTCATAGTGTCCTCTGCGGTTAGAAATGGGGTTAGCGACATTCCATAAAGGCGAATAAGCCAAAACAGTTCCTACTAGAACTTTCGGGGGAACATTCTGCCGTGAGCCGCATTGTATCATTGTGGCCGGTCGCGCAATGCGGCGGCCTCTGATGCCACCCTATCAATCCCCCTTGTATGGGGTGGTCTAGATTGAATAGCCCCGCCGGCCTTTTCCCCCGAACAGGCTGGCGGGGTTCTAATCTTCGGGCCCAGGCCCGGACGAGGCTGGTGCATGGACATTCTCCGATCTTGGTCTAGTCTCGCCCCATGCGCCGCACCGCCCGTTTTCGCCAATTGATCGAGGCGCCAGAAATCCTGCATTTGCCGGGCACCCACGACGCCCTGTCGCTGAAATTGGCCGAGCGGGCCGGCTTCCAGGCGGCCACCTGCGGCGGCTATAGCGCCACCGCCTCGCTCATCGGCCAGCCGGATGTGGGCCAGCTCGGCCTGACCGAGATGGCCGAGATGTACGCCCGGCTCTGCGACAGCACCGACATTCCCCTGCTCGCCGATGCCGATACGGGCTATGGCGGACCGACGAACGTGGCCCGCATGATGCGCGCCTATGAGCGCGCCGGCGTCGCCGCCGTGTTCATCGAGGATCAGGTCTCGCCCAAGCGCTGTGGCCATATGGACGGCAAACGCGTCATCCCGGCCAGTGAGATGGTGGAAAAGCTGAAGGCCGCCCTCGACGCCCGGATCGACGGTGCGTTGATTGTGATGGCGCGCACCGATGCGCGCGCCGGCGACGGGCTGGACGCCGCCATCGAAAGGGCCGAGCTCTATCGCGAGGCCGGCGCCGATCTGCTGTTCGTGGAGGCACCGCTGACGGTGGACGAGCTGCGCCGGGTCTGTACGGAGATCGCAGCACCCTGCCTTGCCAACAATGTGGAGGGCGGCAAGACGCCGATCCTGCCGGCCAAGACACTGGAGGAAATGGGCTTCGCCGCGGTCACCTGGCCGGTTGCCGCGACATACGCCATCGCCCATGTGCTGGGCGAACTTTATGCCACCCTGAAACGCGACGGCACCACTGCCGGCATGGTCAATCGCATGCTCGATTTCGATGCCTTCAACACGCTGATCGGCCTTCCCGCCCTGCGCGAACGTGAGACTCGCTGGCAGAACGAAGCCCAGGATCTGGTGGAAGGTTTCGGCGAACAAGCCGAACCGGATTAAGGGCCGAGCAATTGCGTCACGTCGCGACCGATCGCATGGTCTCCTATGACATCACCCCCGCCCGAGCCTGCCCCCATCAAGGCGGGGCAATCGCATTTGGGTTCTCCGACCTCTCTGTTGCCGTCATTCCAGCGGAAGCGGGAATCCAGGGGCGAGCGGCGGGTTTTGGGGCGCTGGATTCCCGCTTCCGCGGGAATGACAGAGGAGAGAAAGGCAACAGTCTCGCTAAATGCGATTGCCCTGCCCATCAAGGGGGCGGGGGTGAAAATCAGACGCGAAGACTTGAAATCTTACTGAGTGAACGGCCATGACGGATCGCGCGCGGGTGGTGATCATCGGCGGGGGCGCCGCGGGCTGTAGTGCACTTTACCATTTGGCCAAGATCGGCTGGACCGATTGCCTGCTGGTGGAGCGCGATGAACTGACCTCGGGCTCGACCTGGCATGCGGCGGGCAATTGCCCAAACTTCTCCACCAGCTGGAACGTCATCAAGCTGCAGCGCCACAGCACGAAGCTTTATGCGCGGTTGGGCGACGAGGTGGGCTATCCCATCAACTATCACATCACCGGCTCTCTGCGCCTGGCCCATAGCCGAGACCGCATGGATGAATACAAACATGTCTCGGCCATGGCGCGGGCCCAGGGCATCGGTTTCGATCTACTGACGCCCGCCGAGGCGAAGGACCGCTACCCCTTCCTCGAATTGCACGATCTGCAGGGCGCGCTCTGGGATCCTTACGACGGCGATATCGATCCCAGCCAGTTGACCCAGGCCTATGCCAAGGGCGCCAAGGATCTGGGCTGCCGCATTCAGCGCTTCACAAAGGTGACGGGCCTGGCGCGCGAGGCATCCGGCGATTGGCGCATCGCTACCGACAAGGGCGAGATCCGGGCCGAGATCGTGGTCAACGCCGCGGGATTCCGGGCCGGCGAGATCATGGCCATGGTCGGGCAATATCTGCCCATCGTCTCACTCGAGCATCAGTATCTTCTGACCGAATCGATTCCCGAACTGGCGGCGCGCAAATCGCCCCTGCCCCTGCTGCGCGATCCCGATGTCAGTTACTACCTGCGCCAGGAGCGCGACGCGCTGTTGCTGGGTCCCTATGAGAAGGAAAACGCCGTGGCCCGCTGGGCCGAAGGCGTGCCGGCGGAATTCGCCTATCAACTGTTCCCCGACTCGCTGGACCGGCTCGAGCCCTATATCGAGCAGGCCATCTGCCGGGTTCCGATCCTGGGCCAGGCGGGCATGCAGAAGGTCATCAACGGGCCCATTCCCTATTCGCCAGACGGAAATCCCTATATCGGACCGGCCCATGGGCTGACGAACTTCTATCACTGCTGCTGTTTCAGCTTCGGCATCGCGCAGTCGGGCGGCGCCGGCAAGACCCTGGCCGAATGGATCGCCCATGGGGAGCCGGAGTGGGACTTCTGGTCGCTGGATCCGCGCCGCTATACCGATTACGCGACCAGATCCTATGTCACCGCCAAGGCGGTCGAACTCTATGAAAACGAATATGCCATCGCCTATCCCTTCAATGAATTTCCCGCCGGCCGGCCGGCAAAGACCACGGCGCTGTACGACCGGCTGAAGGCCAAGCGGGCGATGTTCTGCGCCCGGGGCGGCTGGGAGCGTGCGGCGTGGTTTCCGCGCCAAGGCGAGGCCGCCGAACAGAAACCCAGCTTTCGGCGCACCAATTTCCACGCCGCGGTAGGCGCGGAATGCAAGGCGGTGCGAGAAGGCGTGGGCCTTCTCGATCTTGGCGGGTTCACCAAGCTGGTGATCGAGGGGCCGGCTGCGGCGGCCTGGCTCGACCGCATGGTCTGCGGGCGCCTGCCGAAACTCGGACGGGTCAGCCTCGCCTATATGCTGAACGAGCGCGGCGGGATCGTCTGCGAATTCACCATTACGCGCCTTGCCGAGGATCGCTTTTATCTGATCAGCGCCGCGGCAGCCGAATGGCACGATCTCGATTGGCTGAAGCGCCATCTGCCGGCCGACCGCTCGGTGCAGATCGAAAATCTCTCGGCGCGGCTGGGCTCGCTGGTTCTGGTGGGGCCCCGGTCGCGCGAGGTTCTCGCCAAGGTAACGGACGCCGATCTCTCGAACGATCGCTTTCCCTGGCTCAGCGCCCGGGAGATCGAGATTGGCTTTGCCCGCATGCTGGCGCTGCGCGTCAACTACGTCGGCGAACTGGGCTGGGAGCTTCATGCCCCCATGGAAAATCTGGTGGCCACTTATGAGGCGCTATGGGCGGCGGGGACCTCCCACGACATACGGGACTTCGGCATGTATGCGATGGATTCCCTTCGCCTGGAGAAATGCTATCGCGGCTGGAAGACCGACATGACTCATGAATACACGCCGCTCATGGCAAGCCTGGAACGCTTCGTCGATTTCCAGAAGCCCGGTTTCACCGGCATGGCGGCTTTGGTTGAACAATCGCGAGCGGGCCCGAAAGAGCGGCTGGTGCCCCTGCTGCTGGATGAAGTGGGTGATGCCGACGCCCCGGCTTGCGCCACGGTCTGGCAAAACGACAGCCGGGTGGGCCTGGTCACATCCGGGGGCTTCGGTCATACGCTGGGGCGCAGCATAGCGCTCGCCTATGTCCGGACCGATCTCGCCGGCCCCGGGACAAGGCTCGATATCGAGATCCTGGGCGAGCGGCGCGGCGCTATTGTCGGACGCGAGCCGCTCTACGACCCGACCAATGCCCGATTGAAGATGTAGCGAGTGCCGAGCGCGGCGCGCTCTTCTCGATCGTCATGCCCGGGAGCGGCCGAAGACCGAGCCCGGGTCGAAACGGAGACAGCAATGACCAAGCGGCCCAATATCCTGTTCGTCATGGCCGATCAGATGGCCCCCGGATTTATGCCGATCCATGGCCATCCGGTGGTGAAGACGCCCCATCTTTCCACGCTGGCCGAGCGCGGCGCGGTGTTCGATTCGGCTTATTGCCCCAGCCCGCTCTGCGCGCCCTCGCGCTTTTCCATGATGGCGGGGCGGCGGCCGGCGGGGATCGGCGCCTATGACAACGCCGCGGATTTTGCCGCCGATGTGCCCACCTTCGCCCACTACCTGCGCCAGGCGGGATATCGCACCGCGCTCTCGGGCAAGATGCATTTCTGCGGCCCTGACCAGTTGCATGGCTTCGAAGAGCGATTGACGACGGATATATATCCGGCGGATTTCGGCTGGACGCCCGATTGGGAGCATCCCGAGGTCCGGCCCAGCTGGTATCACAACATGCTCTCGGTCATTCAGGCAGGGCCCTGCCAGCGATCCAACCAGCTAGATTTCGACGAGGAGGTGGTCTACGCCGCCCGGCGATATCTGTTCGATGCGGCGCGCGGGATCGACGAGCGGCCCTTCTGCCTCGTCGTCTCCATGACCCATCCCCACGATCCCTACGCCATCCTGCCGGAATATTGGAACCGCTACCGCGAGGCGGACATCGATCTGCCCAAGCTCGCTACGTCGCCCGATCCATCCGATCCCCATTGGCGACGGTTGCGCCATGTCAGCGACATGGATCGCTATGAGATTACCGAAACCCACATCCGCCGGGCACGCCGCGCCTATTACGGCGCGATCAGCTTTGTCGACGATCAGCTGGGCAGCCTGCTGCGCACCTTGAAGCAGGGCGGGCTCGATGGCGAAACGATCGTCCTCTTCACCGCCGATCATGGCGACATGCTGGGCGAGCGCGGCCTCTGGTACAAGATGACCTGGCATGAAAACGCCTGTCGCGTGCCGCTGATCGTGAAATTCCCCGGCGAGTCCCGGGGCCGGCGCGTGGCCCAATCGGTCTCCACCGTCGATCTGCTGCCGACCCTGGCCGAAATCGCCGGCGAGGGCAAAGCACCCGCCTATGGCGCCCCCATCGACGGCCGGAGCCTGCTGCCCCATCTCTCGGGCGGCGCTGGCCATGATGAGGCACTGGGCGAATATTTCGGCGAAGGCGCCATCGCCCCGCTGCTGATGATCCGCCGAGGCCGCCATAAATACATACGTAGCAAGCCCGATCCCGAGCAGCTTTACGATCTGGCGGCCGATCCGCTGGAGCGCGTCAATCTCGCGGGCAATCCGGCCGAATCCAAGACCCTGGCGGGTTTCCGGACCGAGGCCCTGGCGCGCTGGAACGAGGATGATCTGCGCGCCCAGGTGATCGCCAGCCAGCGCCGCCGCCGCCTGGTTGCCGAATCCATGGCCAAGGGACAGCACACCTCATGGGACTACCAGCCCCGGCGCGACGCCTCGCGCAGCTATATGCGCAATCATCTGGAGCTGGACGATCTGGAGTACCGCTCGCGCCTGCCCCATGTCGAGACGCCGGCGCCCAAGCGGCTCTAAAGCTAGCGCTGCGGCTTGCCCTTTTGCCCGCGCCGCAGCAGGAACTGGGCGCTGAACAAAACCGTCAGCGAGAACAGCATCACGCTGGTGCCGATGACGTTGATCTCCGGCGTGACGCCGCGGCGGATGGAGGAGAAGACGTAGATCGGCAATGTCGTCACCGAGCCGGCGACGAAAAAGGCGATGACGAAATCATCCAGGCTGAAGGTGAAGGACAACAGGAATCCGGCGACGATGGCCGGCATGAGCTGGGGCAGCGTCACCTGGCGAAATGTCGCCCAGGGATCGGCATAGAGATCCATCGAGGCCTCGATCAGGCTGCGGTCCATGCCGGCGATGCGGGCGCGCACGATGACGATGACGAGTGCCATGGAGAACAGGGTATGGGCGGCGATGATCGAGCTGTAGCCCATGGCGAGTTGCGGGGCGCTTGCCGCATCGCCGGGCCAGATCGCCACCAGGGCTGGATTCAAGATTCCGAATACCGTCACCAGCGCGATCAGGGTTGAAATGCCGATGACGATGCCCGGCACCATGATCGAGACATAGGTCAATCCGTCGAAGGCCAGACGCAGCGGACCCCTGACCTGCTGCAAGGCGAGCGCGGCCATGGTTCCCATGATGGTCGCCAGGCTCGCCGAGGTGCTCGCGACGATGGCGCTGTTCTCCAGCGCCTCGATGACAAAGGTATTGTTGGCCGCCTTGCCATACCAGAGGACGGCGAAATGCTGGAAGTCGCTGGCGTTGTTGCCGCTGTTGAAGCTGAACAGCACGATGAGCGCGATGGGCGCATAGAGAAACAGATAGATGACGGTGGCATAGCCGCGCAGCACCTGACGGGCCCTTACATCAGGGAGACGTCGCGCTGGCCCTGCGCGCGGGTGATCCTGAGATAGAGGCTGATGGTGCCCATCATGATGGCGACGAGCGCCACGGCGCAAGCCGAGCCGAAGGGCCAGTTGAGGGACTGCAGGAACAGATCGACCAGCGCATTGCCGATGAAGAACACCTTGCCGCCGCCCAGCAGCTGCGGGATCAGATATTCGCCCATCAGAAGGATGAAGACGAGCATGCAGCCGGTGATGACGCCGGGTGCGGAGAGCGGCAGCGTCACCTGGCGGAATGTGCCCCAGGGATCGGCGCCCAGATCTTCGGATGCTTCCAGCAGGCGCTTATCGAGCTTTTCCAGGCTGACGAAGATCGGAAAGACCATGAGCGGCAGATAGCCGTAGACGATGCCGACCAGCACCGCCAGCGGCGTATTGATGAGGCGAATGTCCGGAAAGCCGATCCAGCCCAGCAGTGCTGGAATTCCACGCCCACCCAGGATGAACATCCAGGCATAAGTGCGGATCAGGAAGCTGGTCCAGAAGGGCACGATCACCAGGATCATCAGGAAGAGGCGGCTCTTGGCCGAGGCCTTGACCGCGAGGTAATAGGCCAGCGGATAGCCGATCAGAAGGCAGATCAGCGTTCCCGCCGGCGCCAGCGTCAATGTGTTCTTGAAGGCCGTGAGGCGCGCCGGCAGATCGAGATAGTTCTGGAAGGTGAAGGCCGCCTGATATCCCCCCGTCGCTGCCCGCACGCCGAAGGAATAGACGATGACCACGGCCATGGGCAACAGCAGCAGAAGCAGGAACCAGAAGCCGGCGGGCGCCAGAAGCAGGGCGGTGGTGAGCCGCCCTGCTTCTTTTGTCTTCTTGGGCGCCGTCGAGGCGATGCCTGCCGGCGTCGTCATAGGCAGTTAGGCCGCCTTGAAGCGCGCCATGATCTCGGCCCGTGCCGGGTTGGTCAGCGTCGCCGCCGCGCCGAACTCCAGCGGCTTCAACGATTCCGCCGCCGGGAACATGATGGTGTCCTTCAGCATCTCCGGCGGCAGCAGGTCGAGCACCCGTTTGTCCGCCACCGGATAACCGTGGAACAGCACCTCGTTCTTGTTGTTCTCCGGCGTCAGCAGGAAGTTGATGAGCGCATATCCTGCCGCCCGATGCGGGGCGCCTTTCGGCACGGCGTAGAAATCGGCCCAGATTTCGCCGCCTTCCTTGCCGATGACGTAGGTGATCGCCGGAATGTCCTTGTGCAGCTGCTTGGCGTCGCCGGTCCAGGCGATCGCCAGCCAGGCGTCGCCGTTGCGCATGGCCGGCTGATAGTCGCTGGTGATGCCGAAGAGATGCGGCTTGGTATCGAGCAGAAGCTTTTCGGCCTCGGCCAACTCCTTCTCGTCATTGGAATTGAAGGAGTAACCGTAATATTTCAGTGCATTGCCGATCGTCGTCAGTTGATAGTCATGGACGGTCGCCCGGCCGCTGTATTTGCTGCGCACCAGGTCGAAAAACTCCTTCCAGGTCGTCATCGTCTCGGTGACCTTGGAGGTGTTGACGCAATAGCCGGTGGTGCCCCAGTCCTTGTGCACGGCGTAGACCTTGCCATTGACGTTGCCCGGCTGGCTGAAACGCTGATCGGTGTATGTCGAGGGGTCGTACATCGGGATCAGACCCAGCTCCAGGGGCTCGATCAGATCGGCGGCGACGTAGTTGGAAATCGTGTAGTTGGTAGGAACGAAGGCATCCCACCCGGTACCGCCTGCCTTCAGCTTGGCGTACATCTCCTCGTTCGAGCCGAAGACGGTCAGATCCACCTTGACGCCGGTGGCCGCCGTAAATTTCTCGAAGTCCTTGGGATCGTGATAGTTCGGCCAGCTCGTCAGCGCGACCCGATCGCCCAGATCGCCGGCATAGGCGCGGCGCGGCGCCGCCAGTTCCGGCATGCTGGCCGCGAGCACGGCAACGGCGGTGCCCAGGCCCGTCACGCCCATGAAATGGCGGCGCGAGATCGATCCCTTTTGATAGCGTCGCAATTGCTTGATGAATTCCTTACGCGGATCCATGAGGTTCTCCCATCCGTTGTGGCGACCGATTTTTTTTGCTCATCGGGGCTATGCCGGCCGTCGCCGCCGGCACGCCGATCTCGTTCCCTCTAACCCTCCCGTTGCGCTGCCAGGCGCCGGGTCACGCGAACCCCGTCACGCGGGGTCGCCGTCGCCAGCTCGACGGGCAAATCCGCGCGCTTGATGGCCCGGGCCAACTCCCCCGTCGGCGCCCGGTCGGCCACGATCAGCTTGATCGCATCCAGCGGGCATACGTTCTCCAGTGTCAGCAGATCGAATTTCGAGTGATCGAGCAACAGCATATTGGCCTCGGCGCGCGCCAGCATGGCCCGTTTTATGGCGGCGGCATTGGGATTCACGTCGTTTGGCCCATTGGCGGTCAGCCCGCTGCAGCTAATGACGGCGATATTAGCATTGAAGCGGTGCAGAAAACTCTCGCTATCGGAACCGAAGACGCTGCCCTCCCGCGGGTCGTAGCGGCCCGGGCAGACCACCACCGTAATGGTGTGGTTGGTCGACAGGGCGCTGGCGATGCCGAAGCTGTTGGTGATCACGGTCAGATTGCGCAATTCGGCCGAGAGCCGGCGGGCAAAATGCAAATTAGTGGAGCCGGCATCGATCATCAGCACCTGACCCGGCTTGATGGCGCGCGCTGCCAGAGCGCCCACGCGTTCGCGCTCCTCAACGAATTCCTTGTAGCGTTCGCTCAAGCTCGGCTCGGCCCCGAAGGGGCGCGCCGCGGCACCGCCATATGTGCGGCTCAGCATGCCTTGCTGGCTGAGTTCGTCCAGATCGCGCCGGATGGTCTCGGTCGAGACGCCGAACTCGCCGGCCAGCGCCGAAATCCGAATGGCGGGCGAGGCGCGCAGCTCGCCCAGGATGCGGGCCTGGCGCTCGGTCTTCTTCAGCTTCTTCTTAGCCGCCATGACCATCCTTCAACGCGCCGCCAAAAGCGCGTCGGCAAGCTCGACGAAGCCAAGCGCGCCGCGGGCTTTCGTCACGTATCTCGGTTTGTGGCGGAGGTCATCGGCAAAATCAAGGACGTTCGCCACGCCGACCGAACGGGGGAAGAAATCGAACATGGGCGCATCGTTGGGCGAATCGCCGACGAAGACCATGGCCTCGCGGTTCGCGTCCATGTCGATGGACATCGCCTCGGCCAGGAAGCGCCGGGTCATTGTCAGCTTGTCGTAGCTGCCATACCACCCGTTGACGTGGATGGAACTGATCTTGGCCGTAGCGCCATGCTTGGCGAAGATCTCGACGATCCGGTCGACGGCGGCCCGCGGCAGCGCCGGCACGTCCTCGCAAAAGTCGATGGCCAGATCGGCCTCGCGATAGGCCTGGTCGGCGGCCACCGCCGCACCGGGAACGCTCGCCAAGACTTCCTCGCGGATGCGATCCAGCTTCAACCGGTCCGCGGCGCGCCTCACGGCATCGCGGGCATATTGGCGCAGCATACGCCGCTCGGGATCGAGATAGCGGAAATAGAGCGCCCCATTCTCGCCGATCACGCCATCCACCGGCCATTGCCGCGCGATGAGGTCGCACCAGCCTGCCGGGCGGCCGGTGACCGGTATGACGATAAGGCCGGCCCGGCGCAGCCGTTGAAGCGCCAGATAACTTTCGGCCGGCAGGCGGCCATGCTCCGTCAGCGTGTCGTCGATATCGGTCAGCAGGAATTGGATGCGGGCCCGTGCAGCCTTGGAAAATCTCTCCAAGGCAGATAACCGGTCCCGCTCCGGCGCATTCATAGGCCGGCCGCGAAAGGCGCCAGCCGGCCCGCATCGCCGGCAAGATCGAGGAAGGTATAGCGGTCGCGAATCTCGCGGGCCTGGGTCACCGCGCGGCGATAGAAATCTTGCGGCACGCCGATATCGCGGCAATCCATCGGCGCGCCCGCCGCCCTCAGCGCGCCTTCGATCTCGGCCAGCGGGCGGCTCACTCGCGCGATGGCGCTCTGGATATCGCTCCAACCTCGGCTCAGCTTCTTCGTCAGCGCCGCGGCCATGTCGCCATCCAGCCGCTTTTTGGCGAACGCCGCCCAGCAGGAGGCACCCAACTCGGGCCCGAAGTGCCGCAACACGGCATCCTCATCCACTTCGGTGGGCGAAAGAGCCGGTGCGGCGCCGGCCATGATGCTCTGCTGCAGCCGCGCCATGGTGAGGGTCGTCACCGCGATATGCTCGCCGTGGAACGAGGCGGGCCAGGATGGCTCGCCCAGCATGTCGATGTAATGGCTGATCAGGTGCTCGCCCTGGCTTGCAGGAAAGCTTCCCCCGCAAATGGTCATGCCGAGGCCCGAGAGCACCAGGGTTCGCGCCAGAACCTCCATCCCGGCGATGTCGCCCGCCACCAGGGCCGCCGCTTTGGCCAGCAATTGGGCTTCGTCCGCTTCGAGCAGACGGAAGGGCGCGGTGCGATAGGGGCGGTCGAACAACAGATGGGCCAGCAGCCAATCGGCCTGGGCCGTGGTACGGCAGACGCTGTCGCCCAGGCCCGAGCGGATCATGCGCAGCGGTGCGCGGGAGAGTATCTCGAGATCGAGGAAGACGCCCAGCGGCGCATGGGCCGGCAGGGATTTCTTATGGCCATGTTCCGTGATGGCGGCGCTGATCGAGGTATAGCCGTTCATCGAGGGCGCCGTGCCGAAAACCACATAGGGCTTGCCGTCCAGGAACGAGGCGTATTTGCACAGATCGTTGATGGTGCCCGATCCGACGGCAACCAGGGCCGCGGCATGCTTGGTCTGCGCACGAACCAGTTCCACTGTCGCCATGTCGGCCGTCGGTGCATTGGGCAGGGTGATTTCCCCTACCCGGCCCGGGCCGCCGAGCGCCGCCGTCACCCGCGCGCCCAGCAGGCCGCGGGTCGTCGCATCGCAGACGACAGCCAGGCCCACGTTGAGTCCGACCGCCGAAAGACATGCGGCTTCGCGCCCGGCGAGGCTGGCGGCGATTTCCACCGCACGGACCGGGACCGACAGCAGGCCCGAGCCGTCGGGATCGGGCAATCGTCCGGCCAGAAGTTGATCCAATAGTTGTTGGCTCATGATCTCGCCGAATTGAACATGGGTTTGAGGGATTCGAAAAGCCGGCGATAGCGGCCATAGGCATCGTCATAGGCCGTCCGCTTGGCGGTGTCGGGGGCAATGAGGGCCGAGGGTGTGGCAATCCTGTTTGCTGCCTCGTCCAGGCTCGCCACCATGCCGGCGGCCACGGCGGCAAGCAGGCCCGCGCCCACCGGCGAACTGTCGGCGAGGGTGGAAATCTGCGCCGGGCGCTGAACCAGATCGGCGCGAATCTGGGCCCAGATGCGGCTCTTGGCACCCCCACCCAGCAACAGCAGTTCCGTTGTATCGACGCCGAGGGCCGCCAGCCGTTCGACCACGTCGCGCATGGCAAACGCGCAGCCTTCCAGCACGGATCGCGCCATATGGCTCGGCCCATGGGCGGCGCTCAGGCCATAGAAACATCCCCGCGCCTCGGCGATCCATTCCGGCGCCATGGCCCCGGAGAGGGCGGGAAGGAATGTCACGCCTTCGGCGCCGGCCGGCGCCTCGGCCGCCAGCGCGTCGAGTTCGGCCACGCCGGAAAGGCGGAAAGTCTGGATGAACCAGGCGAGCGCCCCGCCCGAGAGCCAGCCGGGATTCTCGATGAAAAAGCGGCCGGCGGCATAGCCGTGGGTCTCGACCAGTGCGGCGCGGTCGACCGTCGCCTCGCCATGCACCGCCCCCACGACCTCGGCCGTGCCCAGGGAGACGACGACGCGGCCCGGCCGCACCACGCCGGCCCCCAGCGGGTTGGAGAAATCGTCGCCCGTGCCTACGGCGACGGGAATGCCGGGCTTGAGCCCGGTGAGGCGCGCGCCATCGGTGCTCAACCCGCCGGCCACGGCTTCCGAGCGATCGATCTCCGGCAATTCATCGGGGTCGATGTCGAACAGGGCGCAGAGTTCGGGGTCAAGCCCGCCCTTCCAAAGGTTGTAGAGCATTGTGGTGGAAGCGACGGCATGGTCCAGGACATGCCGGCCGGTCAACCGCGAAAGGGCGTAGGAGACAGGCTGATGAAAGCGGCGAATGGACGAGGCATCTGCGTGATGGCGTTTCAGCCAACGGATCTTGGCCGCCATATGGGAGGCATCGAGAACCTGGCCGCCCTTTTCCATGACCGGGCCGGGCGAAATCCCCTCGACCTCGGCGCCGGCGCGCCGGTCCATCCAGATCAGGCAGGGACCCATGGCCTCGCCCCGGCCATCGACGGGAAGGCAACCATCGAGCTGGCCCGCCAGGCCGAGCGCGCCGACGTCACCGGCTGCGATCTTGGCATCGGCCAGAGCGCCGGCGATGGCCGGGTGCAGAGCCGCGAGCCACAGGCCCGGATCCTGCTCGGCCCAGAGCGGGTGCGGAAATGTCGGCTGGTAGGATTGCGCCGATGTCCCAACGGGCAGTAGTGCCTCGTTCAGGATAACCCCCTTCAGGCTCTGGGTTCCGATATCGATGCCGAGAACGAACAATCCGGTTTCCTGTTCCTCGAAGATGGCTGGTGCAGACGCGGTCATGCTGAGGGTGGCCGCGATGTTGCAAGTTACACGGAAAATGTGGCAGATCCAAACAATAAGGGTGGGTCAGCGTGGCTGACTCCTCCCCCATTCGGGGTAGAAGCGGCGGAAACGCGGGCCGGGTCCGTTCCTCTCGGCTAAACTCCCATCCTGCGCCGGGCTCGAGCCGGCGACGCCGGATGCTACTCCGCGACAGCGGTCCGGCCCAATCCGGATTCATCGTCGCCATTAAGGAACGCAACAACAAGGTTCAAGCAATCGACATAGGCGCATCCATCACGAGGGGATTCCCAATGATCGATCAGGGAAAGGCGTCGAGCAGCGGCACACCAGTAGCGTCGGAAGGCGTGCGATACGAAGCGGTTGGTGCCGCATACTTCGAGAAACGCAAGCTGCGCCGTCATGCTCGGGTCTGGTCGCTCTGGGCGCTGGGCGTGGGCGCCGTCATCTCCGGAGACTTTTTCGGCTGGAACTACGGATTGGCCACTGGCGGTTTCGGCGGCCTGTTCATCGCCGCCCTGATCGTCACCGTGATGTATGTCGGCCTTTGCTACAGTCTGGCGGAAATGTCGCCCGCGCTGCCGCACACCGGCGGCGCCTATTCCTTTGCGCGCACGGCAATGGGGCCCTGGGCGGGCTTCCTCACCGGACTCGGCGAGAACATGGAATACGTCATCACGCCGGGCGTCATCATCGTTTCGGTCGGCGCCTATCTCGAAAGCATCTTCGGCACGCCGCCGGCGGTGCAATGGGTCTGGTGGGTCATGGTCTTCGTAATCTTCGTGGGCCTGAACATCTGGGGCGTGGAGCTCTCGTTCCGCTTCACCGTGCTCATCACCTTCGTCGCCCTGGCAATTCTCGTGTTCTTCTTCCTCGCCGCGCTCTGGGCGATGGACTTCAACAAATACGCCATGGACATCGCGCCCACCGAAGGCAATACGACCTTCCTGCCCTTCGGCTGGAAGGGGGTCTTCGCTTCGCTGCCCTTTGCCATATGGTTCCTGTTGGCCATCGAGCAGCTTCCGTTGGCGGCCGAGGAAAGCCACGACCCAAAAAGGGACATGCCCAAGGGACTGCTCTGGGGCATCCTGACCCTGGTTATCCTCGGCTTCGGGACCTTGTTGTTCAACTCGGCCGTCCCGCCCGGCGCCAGCAAGCTCAGCACGTCTGCCCAACCGCTGCTGGATGGCCTCGTAGGGATCTTCGGCGCCGGCATCGGAACGAAGTTCCTGGCGCTGCTCGCGGTGGCCGGCCTTATCGCCAGCTTCCACACCATCATCTATGCTTATGGCCGAAACATCTACTCGCTGAGCCGGGCGGGCTATTTCCCTCGCTGGCTCTCGATCACCCATGGCAAGCGCAACACGCCTCATGTCGCCCTTCTGGTCGGCGGCGCGATCAGCCTCGGGCTGGCGCTCGCCATGCAATACATCTTCGGACTGAGCTCGTACGTCGGCGCCGCCCTCTTGAATCTCGCCGTGTTCGGGGCGGTAATTTCCTATGCCATGCAAGGGCTCTCCTTCTACATCCTGCGACGCGATTTTCCTGATATCGAACGACCCTATCGGAGCCCCTTGGGAAGTGGCGGCGCGCTCCTTTGCACGGTAATCGCCGTGGTGTGCCTGGTGGCGATGTTCCTGAACGAGGCCTATCGGCCAGGCCTCTATGGCGCCCTCATCTGGTATGCGTTGGGCGTGCTCTATTTCGCCATCTCGGGTCGCAACAAGCTCGTGTTGTCGCCGGAGGAGGAGTTCGCGATGACCCATCGACGCAAAAGCTGAGCCAGGCCGGCTGGATTTGCGTATCGCGCGTGCTGTTGAACGCGAAGACCGCAGCCAACAGCACTCGCCGCATCCTTGGGTCGACGAACGCTCTCAAGCGCTCGTGGTTCAGCCGGAGAATCTGATCCGACACCCAAGCTCGGTTGGCCCCAGCCGTCAGCAGTGTAGTAAGCTATTCGGAGAATCGCCGGACAGCCAGGCGACGCGGCCGGCGGGCGCGAGATCGCGCCCGTTCTTTCGGGGGATATCATGCGCGGCATTGTATTGGGCGGACCGGGGCTCGACGGTTTGATATTCGCCGATCTTCCGGAGCCGGTGGCCGCATCGGGCGAAGTGGTGGTGCGCCTCAAAGCCGCGGCCCTCAACCACCGCGATCTCTGGTGCTGCCGCGGTTGGCAGGGAACCGATCGTTCCGCCGTGCTGGGTTCGGATGGCGCCGGCGTGATCGAGCGGACCGGCAGCGGCGTCACGGGCTGGCGGGTGGGCGACGAGGTGATCATGAACCCCAGCTTGAATTGGGCTGGCGACAGCGCTGTGCCGGGCAAGGATTTCCAAATTCTGGGCTCGCCTACAAACGGCACCCTGGCGCAGCGCCTGTGCATTCCCGCTGCCCAACTGGTCCGCAAGCCCGATCACCTAGCGTGGCACCAGGCAGCCGCCTTGCCGCTGTCCGGCCTCACCGGCTTTCGCGCGCTTTTCAGCGTCGGCGAGCTTCGTGCCGGACAGGCCTGCGTCATCGGCGGCATCGGCGGCGGCACGGCGCTCCAAACCATGCTCCTGGCCAAGGCCGCCCGCGCCCGCGTCATCGTCACCTCGCGCGATGCGAACAAGCGTCGCCGCGCCGTCGAACTCGGGGCCGATCTCGCCCTCGACAGCGCCGGAACCTGGGCTGAGCAGGTTATAGATTTCACCGCCGGAGCCGGCGCCGATGTGGTGATCGAGAACATCGGCCGGCCGAGTTGGGCCCAATCCTTGGCCGCGCTGGGACGCGGCGGGCGCCTCGTCGTCTATGGATCGACAGGCGGCGATGTGGTGGAAACCGACCTGGTCCCCCTGTTTCTGAACTGGCGGTCGATCAGCGGCACCACCATGGGCAATGCCGCGGAATTCAAGCGCATGGTCGATTTCGTGGCCGAGCATCGGATCATGCCGATCGTCGATCGGGTCTTCCCCTTCTCCGCGGGCATCGAGGCCCTGCACCAGCTCGACAAGGGCGAGCAGTTCGGCAAGATCGCCATCGGCTTCGAATAGTCTCGGGACAAAGAAAAGCGGCGGCTCCCGAAGGAGCCGCCGCGTCGTTTGTCTCACGGACGCCTTATCGTCGCCCCTGGGTTCGTCTACTTGCCTTCGAATACCAGGCGGCCGATCTGCTCGAATTTCTTCGGATCGCTGGACTTGATGTAAAAGGCGCCGGCGACGCCGATGGCCACGACGGCAATGTCGATCCAGACGATCCAGTCGGCGAGCCTATAGCCGCTGCCCAGGAACGCCATGTTGGAGAGGCAGAGATAGATGACATAGGCCTGGGTCACGAGGGCGATCAACGGCGCGACCAGTGTCGTCCACCAGTGATGCTCTTCCGGATGATGGGTCCGGAAGTACATGATGATCGCCAGCGAGACGAGGGCCTGGGCCGCGAGGATGATAACCACGCCCATCACCGCAAACAGGCCATAGATGCCGAGATAAGCCTGGCCGTTCGGATCGTTGTAGCCCTCCTTGAGCGCATAGATCACGATGATGAGCGCTGCGATCGCGCTCTGGGTAAAAGACGCCACATGCGGCGAGCGATGAACCGGATGGGTCTTGCCGAGTGCGGCAGGAAGCAGGCGTTCGCGGCCGAGCGAGTAGAAATAACGGGCCGCCGTATTGTGGAAGGCCATGCCGCAGGCGAATGAGCCGGTCAGGATCAGGATGCTCATCAGCAGGGCGACCCAGCCGCCGACGAAGTGCGAGGCCGGCGTAAAGAAGAAATTGCCGGAGTCGGTCTGCGCCACGCCGATCGCATCGTCAACCTTGGCGTAGCCCGAGAGGGCGGCCCAGCTCACCAGCGTATAAAAGACGCCGAGCCCCACCACGGAAATGTACATCGACAATGGCACGATACGCTTGGGATCGCGGGACTCTTCCGCGTAATTCGGCGCCATCTCGAACCCAACCCAGGACCAGAACGCGAAGAACAGGCCGATACCCGCTGCTCCCGCCTGTAGTTTGTCATGGGCCTCGAAGCCGCGCAGCGCATTCATCGGATTGATCGCATCGAGCTGTATGGTGGCGCCATTTCCGGCATGGCTGAAGACGCCGATGGCGAAGATGACCAAGATCGCGACTTCGGCGATCAGCGTCACGCCGAGCACCGCCGAGGAGATCTTGACATCGAAATAGGTCAGGATCGCGATGCCCGCGATCATGATCAGGGCCAAGACAGGCCAGGGCACATCGATGCCGAACCACTGTTTCAGATCGGCGTTGCCGAAAAAGGCAAAGCCGCCGGCCAGCGAGACCTCGAACATCGAATAGGCAAACACGGAACCGAAGCCGAAGCCCATGCCCAACTCGCGGCCCAGGCCGTGGCTGATGAAAGAATAGAAGCCGCCGACGGCGGACACTTTGCCGGCCATCGCGCAATAGCCGACGGAGAAGATCAGCAGGACGACGGTTGCCACAAGGAAGGAGGCCGGCGCCCCGATGCCATTGCCGAAACCGACGGCGATCGGCACGTTGAAAAGCATCGCCGAGATCGGCGCCGCCCCAGTGACTGTCAGGAACAAGACACCCAATAGGCCGACGGCCTTGCTATGCAGCTTGTCCAGGTCGGGACGCGCCGTGACATCCAATTGGTTCGAAGTCATCTTCAAGTCCTCCCTCTTGATTTAGCCAGCGCCTGCGGTCTTTTCCCTGCTCGCTAGGCGTAATGTCGGCCCTTCACCGGACCGTCGGGGCAGCTTGGCTATGGTTGACGAATGTCGATCGCCCCCTTCGTTATGGCGCCGGCCAGTCTATACCGGAGCCGGCGCGATCCCTAGCCGCGCGTCGCCTCGCCCTAGCGGCTTCCTACCGCCGCCACAGGGTGGCGACTCGCACAAAAACTGTGGTCAGTATAACATTCCTCCGAAGCACCTCCAATACAAAAGCCACGAGGCGCTTAGGGCCGAGCTATCGCAATATTGCAACCACCAAAGTTTTTGCTGCCATCACCACATTCATGTTAGAGGAAGGCTGTTGAGCCGGGACGGAACCTGGGTGGCAGCGATCCGCGGGGGCGATCAGGCAATAGGAGCCGGCCGATGGACTTCATCTTCATGCTGACGCGCCAGGACCAGACGGTGCTGGACGCCCTCGATGTCCTCGCAGAGATCCAGCCGTTGGGCCTGCGCCATATCGGCTTCAAGGATGTGGGTGTCGACAGACCAACGCTCAGGGCCCTGAATCGGGCCATCAAGGCCGCGGGCGCCACCAGCTATATGGAGGTCGTCTCGACCTCGCCCGAAGCAGCCTTGCAATCGGCCCGCGTTGGGGCGGAGATCGGCATCGACCGGCTGCTGGGCGGGACCAGCGTGGCGGAGATCCTGGCAATCCTCAAAGACAGCGCGATTGCCTATTACCCCTTCCCCGGCAAGCCGCTGGGTCATCCGACCAAACTGGGCGGCACGGCGGAACTGGTCGAAGCTCAGTGCAAGCGCTTCCTGGAGATGGGTTGCGCCGGCGTCGATCTCCTCGCCTATCGGGCGGTCGATAGCGCCCCGCGCATCGCCGAACTCAAGGCCGCGGGTTGCGATGCCTTCACCATTGGCTCCGCCGCCTTCGACGGCTCCTTCTCGCCCCGCAAAGGCCGTCTTACCAGCCAGCTTCAGGACATTCTGGCCGCCTGTTGAGAGGGTATCTGCGGTTTGCGTCACGCTTCATCGATTCTCCGCCCCCTTGATGGGGCTGGAGAGAAGGAATTGAGCGCAGACGTCAGAAAATCTCCAGATACTCGTTGCGCTCCCAATCGGTAATGTGGCTGCGGAAGCGGGAGAGTTCGTGGCGCTTCACCGCCAGATAGAGCTTCAGGAATTCCGCCCCCAGCATGCGGCCGAAGACCGCATCGGCATCGAGATTGGCGAGCGATTGCTCCAGGCTGTGCGGCAATTTGACATGCGACGGATCCTCCTCGCTCGGCCCCTTGGACTGAGCCTGAAGCTTCAGCTCGCTCTGGATGCCCAGCAGCCCCGCGGCCAGGGTGCCCGCGGCCGAGAGATAGGGGTTGGCCAGCGCCGAAGCGCCGCGCATTTCGTGATGGGTCGCCGAATCTCGCGTCGCCTTGGTTCGCACCAGGGCCGAGCGATCCTCGATGCCCCAACTGATGTTGGAAGGCGCGAAGGTGTGAGGCTTGAGCCGGTGATAGCAATTGGGCGTCGGGCCGATGAGGGCCATCAGCGCCGGCGCGTGTTTCAGGATCCCCGCGCAGAACTGGCGCGCCTCGGCCGAAAGACCGTCCTTGTCCTTCGGGTCGACGAAGGCGTTCTTGCCGGTCTTGCGGTCGAGCAGGCTGATGTGGAAGTGGCAACCAGAGCCGGCCGACGTGGCCGAGGGCTTCGACATGAAGGTGGCAAGATACCCTTCGAGATGGGCCACCTCCTTCACCGTATTGCGGAATGTGAAGGCCTTGTCGGCTGCCTCGATACCGATGGACGGGCCGTAGACGATCTCGTACTGCGAGCCGGCATATTCGCAGTTATGGGTGATCACTTCGATGCCGACGGCCAGCAGATTGCGCAGGATCGCCTCGGCCGCCGGGACGTAGGTGTTGCGCGTGGAATTGAAGATATGCACGCCGCCGAACAAGGGCTGATGCGTATCCTTGGTCAGCAGATAGAACTCGTATTCATGGCCCATCATGACGTCGTAGCCCATGGATGCGGCCGTCTCGAGCAGGCTTTTCAGCACATAGCGGGGTGCGGCCTTGATCGGCGAGGTGTCGTTGAAATGGACGTCGCAGATCACCTTCGCCGTATTGGATTTCCAGGGCACCTTGCGAACGGTCGAGAAATCCGGGAACAGCTTGGAATCGCCGTAGTTGATCTCCTCGTTCAGCCCGGTGCCGGAAATGACATTGGAGGCCGTATCGAGGCCCAGGACACCGCCATACATGTTGAGGCCCTTGCGCGAATAACCCTCCGCCGCATCAATGGGAACGAGCTTCGAGCGCGAGATGCCGTGCAGATCGGGCAGTTCGAAGCGCAGGAATTCGATACCCTCGGCGCGCAGTTTGCCGATTGCCCGTGCGACATCGTCTTTGGCTTTGGCCATGAAGAATCCCCGTTTGTGCCGGCGGCGTTTTCACGCGAACTCTATCCCGAATCCGCGGCAGGCGCGAAAGCTAGCGCGACAATTCTTCGAGGTTCAACATAATTGTTGCCACTTGCCACGGTTTTGCCTCCAGAGGACACTCCAGGCGCTGCGGTAAGGGGAGAAACGAGCATGCGTCTGGCGGGAAAGCGCGCCTTTGTCAGCGGCGCCGGGGGCGGCATCGGCGAGGCCGCGGCCCTGAAATTCGCCCGCGAGGGGGCCCGCGTCATAGCAGCCGACGTCCGGCGCGACGCGGCGATCGCGACCGCACGGAAGATTACCGGTTTGGGCGGCGAGGCGGTGGCCGTCGCCGGCGACATCGCCGACCCGGCCGCCTGTCGCGCCCTCATCGACGAGGGCGTGGCAGCACTGGGTGGCCTCGATGTCATGTTCAACAATGCCGGCATCGTCCTGGCGGAGGACAAGGGCGCCCTCGATACGCCCATTGAAATCTGGGACAAGACCATCGCGGTCAACCTGACCGGCGTGTTTCTTGCCTGCAAATACGGCATCCCCCATCTGCTGAAATCCGGCGGCGGGGCGGTGGTCAACAATGCCTCGGTCGTAGCATTGGTGGGTTCTGCCTATCCCCAGATCGCCTATACCGCTGCCAAGGGCGGCGTGGTTTCCATGACCCGGGAACTCGCCATCGTCTATGCCCGCAAGGCCATTCGTTTCAATTCCGTCTGCCCCGGGCCGGTGAACACCACCATGGTCCGCGCCTTCATCAAGGAAGAGGCCAATTGGGAATCGCGCCGGCCCTATATGCCCATGGGGCGCATCGGCACGGTGGAGGAAGTGGCCAATCTGGTGGCCTTCCTTGCCTCCGACGAGGCTTCCTACATCACCGGTGCCGCCTATGCGGCCGACGGCGGCATTTCCGCCGCCTATGTCGTCGACAACGAGGGTTAGCGCAGGCGATTGGATCAGGCCGGGCGATTGACGATCGCGTGCAGGCGATGATTCAGGGGAGCAAGGACTGCCTGGGCTTCCTTGTAGATCGCGAAGATCTCGCTATAGAGCGCATGGCGCCGCGCATTCGGTTCGCAGCGGTCCAGCACGCTGACGCAAGTTTCCACCGCCGCCCTAGGATCGCGATAGAATCCCACGCCGATGCCCGCCACCAGGGCGGCGCCGAATGAGGCATCGCCATTGCCGGGGCGCTCGATGACCAGACCCGTCACATCGGCGATGATCTGGCGCCATGTGGCGCTGCGCGCGCCGCCACCCATCAGCTTGATGACGCCGAATGAGAGTCCCAGCCCGCGCGCCGCCGTCAGCAGATCGCGGATCGAATAGGCGATGCCCTCATAGAGCGCGCGGGCGAAATGGGCCCGGTTGTGCTGCATGGTCATGCCGATGAAATCGGCGCGCAGCAGCGGATCCCAATAGGGCGCGCGCTCTCCCTGAAGATAGGGATGGAAGATCAGCCCCTCGGACCCGGGCGCCACCTGCCCCGCCAGCTTGTCCATCTCGGCGAAAGCAGCACTTCCCGCATCGGCCCCGACGCCGGGCGCCAAGAAGAAATTATCGCGCAGCCAGCGATGGGCCGAGGCGCAGGAGTTGGTGCCGGTGGCGGTGTAATACATGCCCTCGACGATATGGGGATAGCAGGAGATGGGCGGATGCACGCTCGGGCCCTGCACCGCCAGGAACAGCACTGCCGATGTGGCGATCTTGATCGCCCCGATGCCCGGCCGGTCGGCGCCGACGCCGAAAAACTCCACCGTAGTGTCGTTGGAGCCGCAGACCACCGGCGTGCCGGCGGCAAGGCCGGTCTCGCCGGCGGCCTTTGCCGTCACCGCGCCCACCACGTCGCTGGGTTTCACCACCGGCGGCAAGGTTTCCATCGGCCAATCGATGAGGGCGCAGAGGTCTGGCGACCAGGTCTTGGTCTTGTTATCCGCCATCAGGGCCCCGACCACGTCGCTGAAATCCGTTTCCCAGCCTCCGGTGAGCCGCATGCGCAGGTAGTCCTTGGAGAGATACAGCCGGCGGGTGCGCCTGATGGCATCGGGCTCGTGGCGTTGCAGCCATTTCAGCATGGCGAGCGACCAGGTCGGGTTCACCCGGTTGAGGGATGTGGCGATGATGCGATCGCCCGCCTGCTCGTGGAGTTCGCGCGCTTCCAGGGCGCTGCGCTGATCGTTCCACATGATGGCGGGACGAATCACCTGGTCCTGGGCGTCGGTCAGAACGGGGATATGAGCGCCGCCGGAAAGCCCGATGCCGGCAATTTCCGCAGGGTTCAAGCGCGCGGCCTGCAAGGCCGCGGGGACCGCGCGGCAGAGCGCGGCATACCAATCCGCCGGGTTCTGCTCCGACCAGCCGAATTTAGGAATGCTGGTGGCAACGCCATGGGAGCCCTCGCCGGCCACCGTTCCATCCTTGCGGATGATGGTGGCCTTCAGGCTTCCCGCCCCCAAATCGATGCCAAGAAGATGAGTCCCATGCGCCACCATATTCCCAAGGCCTTCCGCTATCGCCGCTCGATGCCAATATCAGGCAAGTTATCGCAGCAGAGCCGGCGCCCGGCCAAGGCATAATTGTTGGAGGCGCCATGTTTGCTGTGGTAGTTTTCAACATCGCGCAGGGCCCAGGCTTAGCCCCGGCGATGGGAGATCATCGGCATGGAAACGCAGCAATCGACGGCGGCGAGGCTCGATCCCAGTCTGGTGGGCGCGCGCGTGCCGCTGAACCAGATCCCCGTCATTGATTTCGGCCCTTTCCTCAAGGGCTCATCCGCCGAGCGGCGTGCCGTCGCCCGCAAGATCGGTGAAGCTTGCCGCAATATCGGGTTCTTCTATCTGACCGGGCATGGCATTCCGCGAAGCATGGTCGACGGCGTCTTCGGCGAGGCCAGGCGTTTCTTCGCTTTGCCGCCGGAGAAGAAGAGGGAAATCGCCATCGAGAACTCGCCCTGCCATCGCGGCTATTTTTCTTTGGGCGGCGAGAACCTGGATCCCAAGCAGCAGGTGGAGGCGGGCGACTTCAAGGAAGGAATCAAGATCGGCCGCGATTTGCCGCTGGACCATCCCCTGGTAAAGGCGGGCACGCCGCTCCATGGCCCCGATCAATGGCCCTCGGACCTGCCCGGCTGGCGCGAGACGATGCAGGGCTATTACGACGCGATGGTCAATCTCGGCCGCGAGGTCATGCATGCCTTCGCCCTTGCCGTCGAGCTGCCGGAAGATCATTTCGACCGCTGGCTCACCGGGCCGATGGCGACATTGGGCCCGCTGCATTACCCGCCGCAGAAGGGTCAGATCACCGCGGCGCGGATCGGCGCCGGGGCACACACGGATTTCGGCTGTCTCACCATGCTGGCCCAGGATTCGGTCGGCGGGCTGCAGGTGCGCAACAGCGCCGGCGTCTGGGTCGATGCGCCCTATGTCCCCGACAGTTTCGTTCTCAACATCGGCGATATGATGGAACGCTGGACCAACGGCGTGTTCAGCTCGACGCTCCACCGGGTGATCAATACCTCGGGCAAGGACCGCTATTCGCTGCCCTTTTTCTTCGACCCGATCTTCGAAGCCGATCTCACCTGCCTGGAGACCTGCAAAGGCCCCGGCCGGCCGGCCAAATATCCGCCCACCACCGGCGGCCAATATCTGCTTGACCGGATCAACGAGACCTTCGACTACCACCGCGAAAAAGATCAGAAGAACTGAACGCGTCTCTTTTGTCATGCCTGGGGCGGCCGAAGGCCGAGCCAGGGTATCCACGACTTTTCCCTCCATCGCTCAAAAACGTGGATGCCCGCCCAAGCGCACGGCTGTCCGGTTGAGTTTTTATGGACAAGGCGCATGGCATTGATTCCACTCGGTGCGAGACGTTTGGGCAACGTTCTGGACACGAGAAGGAGATCAACGCCATGCAGCATCAGAATAGCGTCTTTCACAGTATTCTTAAGCATGTTCCGTGGGCTGAGTTTGACCGACTAGTTGACCGGCATAAGGCCGACGCCCGGGTGCGCCAGCTGACGACGAAGGGCCAGTTTGTGGCCCTGCTTTATGGCCAGTTGTCGGGGGCATCGAGCTTGCGCCAGTTGGTGAGCGAGCTGGCGAGCCACGAGGGGCGGCTCTACCATCTGGGGGCGCAGGCGGCTCGCCGCTCGACCCTTTCGGATGCCAATGCGCTGCGGCCGAGCGAGGTGTTCAGTGCGCTGTTCGCCCAGATGGTGAAGCAGGTTCATCGCGGCCTGCGCCGCAAGATTGGCGAAACCACCTACCTGATCGATTCGACGGGCGTGCGGCTGAACAGCTTCAGCAATTGGGCCCGCTTCAGCGCCGGCGTGTGCGGTGCCAAGGTGCATGTGATCTACGATCCCGACGCCGACCACCCGATCTATGCCGCGCTGAGCAAGGCGAACGTCAACGACATTACGCCGGCCCAGGCGATGCCGATCAGGCCGGGCGCCACTTACGTCTTCGACCTTGGCTACTATGACTATGCCTGGTGGGCCAAGCTGGATGCGGCGGGCTGCCGCATCGTCACTCGGTTCAAGTCCAACACGCCGCTGGCCATGATCAAGGAACTGCCCGTGCCAAAGGCAGGAGCGATCCTTTCCGATCGCATCGGCTACCTGCCGGCGCGTCAGGCCAAGAACCGCCGCAACCCGTTTCAGGACCCGGTCCGCGAAGTTCGGGTCAAGATCGATACAGGCAAGGTCTTGCGCATCCTGTGCAACGACCTCGACGCCAGCGCCCAGGAGATCGCCGATCTCTACAAGCGCCGATGGGCCATCGAGCTGTTCTTCCGCTGGGTCAAGCAGACCCTGAAGATCACGCGCTTCCTCGGCACCTCCGAGAATGCCGTGCGCATCCAGATCGCCGTCGCCCTGATCGCCTTCCTGTTGCTCCGTCTCGCCCAGGCCGTCCAGAACGCCATCGACAGCCCGCTCGCCTTCGCCAGGCTGGTACGCGCCAATCTCATGCACCGCCGGCGAATCGACCGCCTACTCCA
>WNFP01000747.1_pt1 | contig 48772 bp, 37 predicted proteins | sample 5400201 | NCBI WGS metagenome assembly WNFP01 (sample SAMN13153355, study PRJNA577476) | soil metagenome | isolation source: 115 cm saprolite under Madrone tree | place: USA:California | collected 2016-06-14 | reverse complement strand
TGTTATCCAACGCCGTGCGCGTGTCGTTGCTGAGTTGGCCGCCCTGCGCGTCATTGCTGGCAAGGATCAGGGCATTGAGAACGGATTCCGTCCCGCGAGACTCGACAGTCTTGTACACGCCGCGATCCGCGTCACTGTAGAACGGCGCGACTTCCTTCCAAAGGCGTACGCGCTTGGTGACATTGTCCAGGAGCCTGCGTTCGCTCGCGGAAGGAGCTGTCTCGGCGAGCGGTTTACGAAGAGCAGGCCGCGAGAGCGCATAAGGTACCGCTGTGTGACACGACACGCAGAAGGTTTCGTGATCGCGCGCGGCCTTTGGCCATTCCATCCACCAGGCTGCCCTTTGATCGAGGTAAGCAGCGGCAGCCTTCTGGTCCCAGGAGCTGGCGATCTCCGTTTCAGGCTGATCGAGGCGATTGGCCATCGCCTTTGGATTTCTGGAGCCGGCGGCTCTAGGTTCCATGTGCCAACCGACAGAAATGATTCCCGCCACGAAGCACGCCGCAAGGGCGCCTATTCGCTGCACGGTCGCATTCATGGGGATTGTCTCCCTCTACGTCCAATTCGAAAATGGATCGCGCCCACACGAACCCGGGCGCACGAAATATCAATCCAATGTGAAGAGGTTACCACGAACACCACTTGTGGACTGTGAACCCTACATGTCCAGTAAGCCTGGCACGACTTACCGGGATTTTCTCCGCACAGTGGCAAAAACCCCGTTCGAGTGCCCCCCGCAATGTATTGAAAGAATGGAACCGATCTTTGAAGCGAGGGAGGGAGCAAAATCAAGTGTTTTCTAGTCTTGGTTGGTATACCTGATGCCGTAGGGCGTTCCAGCGTAATCTTGCGCCTTCGAGAACGCGCCAGAGGATTCAGCGGTATCGAAAATCATCATTACGTCTTTCCCTCCTGTGAGCACGGCCACTTTGATCCCACGCCACCAAAGAGCTTTAGGACAGCGTGGCGCAACTTAACCTGAGCGATTCTATGTCCAGTTTGTGGCAAGTTACAGCAGCCGGGAAATAAGTGTTCCGATAAAAGGTGCGGAGCCAAGATTCAGGGCATCAAGAGTCAGCTCATGGCCATCGCAGGCCATGTCAGCCAAAAAATGTTGGCCCGCTATTCGCATGTACGGAGCGAGGCAAGACGGCAAGCTGTGGCGACGCTTTCAGCAAGGCCGACAGGGAGCTGGTTTACGAAGAGCCATGGCCTAGGTTGCGACACAAACAACGACACAAAGCAGGATGTGTTTGAAGGACAAGCGGCGGAAGTTATTTTGAAAATATGGTAGGCCCGTGGGGACTCGAACCCCAGACCTCTACCGTGTCAAGGTAGCGCTCTAACCAACTGAGCTACGGGCCTAGTGTCGCAGAATCAATCAGTTGGGTGTTTTGAATTCTACCCTACTTCCAGCTTGGTGCACAATTTGGTGCACACCGCCTTGGATTTCTGCGGTCGCGACCCCAGAAAGAGCTTTGCGTTGCACCTCTGGCCGGATGTGCCCGTAGCGCTTCACCATGCGTAGGGCTGTGCTTGCAGACCATCCGAGAATCTGAGCCACGACGACGGTAGGTGTGCCTTGCTCGAGGAGCTTCGTGGCAGCCGTGTGCTTAAGATCGTGGAAGCGCAACCGGTCGGTCGGGCCCATAACGCTCCGAATATCGGCCTTGCACTCTCCGTTGCGACAAGTATTGCCAGGATTCTGTAGCTGGCAGCAAGCGGGGCAGTGAATCGCCCGGGTCACGCGACGCCATCGGCCATGTTGTGATGGTCATCATGATCCTCGCCTCGGTTGTCGGCATCGTTTACTATCGTCGCTCGGTGACTCTCCGAGGGCTATAAATCAAGAATCGTAGAGTTGTTCGAAGGCGAGTTTACCTGAGTCGGCTTTTGAGCAGAGTCAATCCGGTTAGACCTAGCAGACCGATACCGAGGAACTGCAGCGTTGACGGCTCCGGCGTGCGGACTATGTTCCAAGTGGCCAGCGCGGACGAAGCAGGTAGTTGGGGATCGTTAGGGTTGATGCCAATCCGTACGGTATGCGCCAGGTCAAATTGGGTGACGGTGGAGTCTGGCCCTCCGGATATCCCAGCTCCATAGTCGTTTCCGATAAAACCTATACCACCATCAGGTATCGGGTCTTGACCGTTGTAATTTAGAGCAAAAGCCAGCAGTGTCGGAAACTGAGCTGGCGCGAGAGATAATACCGCGCCACCATTTATCTCACCGGAAATAGCTGTAACGAGGTAGTACCCCGATAACGAGCCATTGTTGGCGACATAGCTAAAGAGGGGATTCGTCGTTATATCTAGACGGTAGGAAATGTCAGAACATGCCTGCCCAATAGCAGCACAGTCAGTAAAATTCGTCTGCCCCGTGGCCGTGAAACTGTCTGCCTTTGCGGGCCGCACTATAAGCGTTAGCAAAACGCCGATCGCAATTACTGTTGCCCTAAATCCACTGCCCATAAGTCGACGCCCTTTTGTGAGATGAAACGCATCTGGGGGCCGGTAACCGCCCTGGCGCTATCCAGCGCGAGCCTCATTCCGCCAACCAGCAAAGAAGCGAAGGCAATTCAGTTGCCAGTCCCATTTCGCTGATAGCAAAGGACGTAGCATCAACGTGACCGCCGGGATTTGACGGAGTATTCCTCATTTACGGCAGAAATATGGCCGCGAAGGCCCGCCCCAAATGCAGACGGTCATAGACCGCAGGCATCCCCGCGCGGGTCTGATGTGTCTCGGATCGATTTGGCGCTACAAAAGATTTGGAGAATGTGATTCAGAAGATCATTTCACTCGAAGAGTCAGCACGTTTTGAACTGGATGGCGCGGCGCTTCCGTCTTCTTGAGCCACCAGAACAGGGGCAGCAAGATCAGTATGCCTATCGTGAAAAAGACGAATCCACCTTGGTGATGCAAATGACCGGTCAGAAAGCTTGGGTCCACGTGCACGGCCAACAGGGTGAGCGTGGCGATCCGGAAGCCGTTCTTGATAATTAGGACCGGCACGGCAGCTACGAGCAATACCGTGCGCCGCCAATTCGTTCGCAGAAACAGATGGCCGGCCAGCAAGCAAGTGATCAGCGACGCCTGGGTGGAGCGAATGCCACTGCATTCTTTGGCCACTTCAATTGTGACCTGAGGCAACGCAAAAATCATTCCCTGACGCAGAATTGGGGTTCCACTCAAATGAAAAATCCACTCCGCTACGTCCGCGGAGCCCATCTGCAGCCAGGTGATGAACCGGTCCAGAAGGAATCCGGGTAGCGGCACCATCAGGAGCAGGAACAGGAGCGGGAACAGCCCTGCCTTAAAAGCCGACGCGCCATAGAATAAGAGGAAGCCAGCCCAGATCAGGCACAAAAAACCCACGATGGCGAGGGCCAACCAGTCTCCTCCCCCAGAAGAGGACGAGTTCCTCCAGCCGAACGCACCGAGCAAAGCGCCGACACCGAACAAGACGGCAGCGGACGAGCGGCTCCGTTCCAGAGCCTGGAACACGCGTTCTCGTTCCATCCACGCCATGCCGATGCTCACGAAAGGAACGATCAAGATGTGCGAGTACGTTTCGGAGGCAAGGGCCACTTGCATCAGCCTGCGCAGAGGCGCCCAGAAGGCACAGGCGCACGCCATCGCGTAGGCCGCAAACCAAATCGTAATGCGTTTGCATTCTGTACTGGTCGCCATGGAATCGTTTAGCCGCCGGCATTCTCGCCGAGCGCCTTGCGAATTTCGCTCGCCTGCTGCGGCGTTGGGTGCAATTCCAGTGCACGTTCAAGCTGCTCAGCGGCACGGGCAGAATCATTGGTCTTTTGATAGGCCAGGCCCAGATGATAGTGATATGCAGGATTTTCCGGTGACTGCTTGACGGCCATCTGGAGCATGCTAACCGCCGAGGGAAACAAGCCGTGGTAGTAATAAACCCACCCGAGAGTGTCCGCCGTGTTTGCGAGATTCGGCAGACCGCGCCGGGCGGTTTGGGCCAAGGACATGGCGAGGTTTTTGTCTCCGCCATGCTCGATCAGCAAGTAGGCCAAGTTGTTCGCGACCGCAGGATCATCCGGCTTGATCTGCAGCGCCTGCTGATACAGTGCCTGCGCTTGCTGCCAATTCCCGCGGCTTTCCTCCAAGCTTCCCAGTCCGAGGTGCAAGCGAAGATCGCGCGGATTCTTCTGCATGGCTTGTTGATAGCCAGCGATGGCCTGGCCCAGCGCACCACGCCGCACTTGAAGCTGTGCCAGCAGCAGAAATGCGTTCACATTGTTGGGATTGAGATTGACCGCGGTCTGCACGGCAGTTTCCGCTCCGCCTTCATCCTTCGTGTTTAGGAGCAAGGTACCCAGCAACGCGTAAAACTCGCTGTTATTCGGGGATTTGGCGATCTGCTCCCGTACAGCACCTAGGGCTTTGGACGTGTGTTTCTGTTGCAGTCGCGTGAACACGACCCCCTTCAACGCGTCGATCGAATTCGGGGCGCGAACCAGAGCCTGTTGAAACAACCCTTCTGCTTCTCTCGGGCGCTTTTGCAGCAAACGCAAGTTTGCTATCTGAATGTAGGCAGCAGAGTCTGCGGGCGCCAGTTCCATCGCTTTGCCGAAATTCGTCTCCGCCTCAGTCTGATCTCCACGCGCGGCCAGTTCCATCCCGAGGTAGAGGTAACCGATCGGCGCGCGCGGACGCGTCAGGATCAATTGATTGGCGACTACGGCCAGCGTGGCCCAGTCTGCCCGCTGTATTGCCAGCGAAGCCAGAGCCTGTTGCGCCTCCACGAGCGACGGCGCCAGGCGAACCGCCGTTCGCCATTCACTCTCGGCCTGCCCTAGCTCGTCTGTTTGCGTAAAAGCGAGTCCCAAGTAAAAATGGGCCAGTGCGTTGTCCGGAATATCCTTAATGGCATCCCGCAAGACAGAGATGGCCTCGTGGGGGTGGCCGCTGCGCTCCAGGATTTCCCCGCGTAGGATCCTAGATTCGTCGTCTCTGGGGTTTTCTTTCAATACCTGTTCGTTCAGGGTATTGGCTTCTTCCAGGTGGCTTTGAAGAATCAGGAGCTGAACATAGGTTCTTTTGACGCCCAGGTCTTTGGGATGCGCCTGGGAAAGCGAAGCGAATTCGGCCAGGGCCTTTTCCGAGTCGCCCAGTCCAAGGTAGAAATCCCCAAGAAGCCGATACGCCCGTGAATCGTTGATCATCTCATGCTTAGCATCCGCCAGGACGCGCTCCGCATCTGCCTTGCGGCCCTGAGCAAGATACAGGCGTGCGAGCGCCGCACGGGGGACGTGATTGTTGAAATCCGCAGCGATGGCGGCGGCGTACTGTTGTTCTGCTTCCGACCAGCGCTTCTGCTGCTGATAAAAGGCCCCTAGAAGGAGGCGCCCGAGCAAAAATCTGGAATTCGCAGAAATCGCCTTTTGGAAACTCGCTTCCGTCCCATTCAGATTCTGCTTTTTCAGTTGTATCAGTGCGAGAGCCACGTACCCTTCTGGTCGCCCGGGAGCGGTCTGAATCGCGTTTTGGGTTTCCTTGGCCGCGAGATCTGTATTCCCGAGCGCCGCATCCGCGTTGGCAAGCAGCAACTGCGCGTCGAAGCTTTCCGGTCTCACAGCAAGCGCTGCTGCCGCCCGGTCACGCGCATCCTGGAACTTGCGTCCGGCCAGCAGCAGCTTTGCAAGAGCGATCGAGGCGTCAGCATTCTGCGGTTGCAGATCGACGGTGCGAAGAAGCTCCTGATACGCACCGTTCCAAATGGATTCTCGCAGGTAGCATTGCGCCAGTTGGTAATGCGCTTCGGCGTAACGTGGGTCCAGTTGAATGGCGTTTTCGAACTCGATGGCGGCTTCGCGATACTTTTCGGCTCGCAGGTACTGCGCGCCGCTTTGGAAATACTTCTGTTTTCGGACGCTGGGATCACGGGAACAACCCAGAAGCAGGGCTCCAGCAAGGGAGGAAAGAGTCCACAACCGAATCCACGCTTGCATAACGAAGATGCCTCGACTATGCGGCCCTGTAACCAGCGTTTTCCATTGCGGCCTCTCAGACCCGGCAACTATAATGCGCAACGGCACTCGGCGCCTGGACATGCTCGTAGTTGAATTCGTCTCTTGGGAAGCTCATGTGAAACTGTACCTTTGTACTCGGTTTTTGCCCACAGAATGCCTCCTAAGAAGCTACCCAGTGATGACGTTACAACTATTCTAAGCATAAATACACTCAATCCACTGTTCAAAAAATTCGGCACCAAAACACACTGCCCTTGGACGCACATACCACGGAATGGCCACCATTTCACTTAAGCAAGCATAAAGGTGGCTCGACAGAAGCGATTAGCACGGGTGGCGTATCAAACGCAGTGGCTGGGGCACGCAAAATGGGCTTCTTTCAATTTCCTTCCGGGCCAACGATGCTCCGGCCGCGAAATCAGGCGGTATGGTAGTGTGTCCGGGGAAGAATCGCGGAAAAAAATGCCGATCAAGACCATCATCGAACCGTTTCGAATCAAGAGCATCGAGCCCATCCGCCGTACCACGCGGGAAGAACGCCAAAGACTCATGGAGGCCGCGGGCTACAATCTTTTTCTCGTGCCGTCGGATGCGATTCTGATTGATTTGCTGACGGATTCAGGCACTGCCGCCATGTCCACGGAGCAGTGGGCGGCGATGATGCGTGGCGATGAATCCTATGCCGGTTCGCCGAGTTTCGCACGATTTCGCGATTCCGTGCAGGCCATCTTCGGTTTCCGTCACGTGATTCCCACGCACCAGGGACGCGCCGCGGAACGAATTTTGTTCAGCGTCATGTGCAAAAAAGGCGACGTCGTTCCGAACAACACGCATTTTGACACCACTCGCGCGAACTGCGAATTTGTCGGCGCCGCGGCGCTCGATATTCCCATCCCGGAAGCGAAAGAGCCCGCGCATGTTCATCCGTTCAAAGGAAACATGGACACCGCGCGGCTCACGGAGACGTTCGAACGCGAAGGCGCAAAGAACATTCCGCTGGTGATGCTGACGGTGACGAATAATTCCGGCGGCGGGCAGCCTGTCTCGATGGAAAATATCCGTGCCGTGAAATCGATCTGCAAAAAGCATGGAACTCCGCTCTACATTGACGCGTGCCGCTTCGCGGAAAATGCTTACTTCATCAAATTGCGCGAGCCGGGCTACGCGAACAAGACTCCGCGCGAAATTGCGCGCGAAATGTTTTCGCATGCCGACGGTTGCACCATGTCTGCCAAAAAAGACGGCATGGCCAACATCGGCGGATTTCTTTGCACCAACGACGATACGCTCGCGCAACAGCAAAAAGATTTGCTGATTCTGACCGAGGGTTTCCCGACTTACGGTGGTCTCGCGGGACGCGACCTCGAAGCAATCGCTGTCGGATTGAACGAAGCGCTCGATGAGGAATATTTGAAATACCGCATCGCCTCCACGGCGTTTCTCGGCAATCATATTTCGAAGGAAGGCGTGCCCATCGTGCAGCCGCCGGGCGGACATGCCATATATATTGATGCGCGTGCATTCTTGCCGCACATTCCCGCCGCGCAATTCCCGGGAGTGGCGCTGGCGAACGAACTTTATCTAGAAGGAGGAATTCGCTCCGTGGAAATCGGAACGCTGATGTTCGGCGAGCACGCGAAAATGGACCTGGTGCGGCTGGCGATTCCGCGCCGTGCGTATACGCAGAGCCACATCGAATACGTCGTTGAAGTGATTCTCGACGTCTGGCGCAAGCGAGAACAGATTCGCGGCTACGAAATAACCGAGCAGGCAAAATTTCTGCGGCACTTTTCGGCCAAGCTCAAGCCGCTTTCCGATTGACTCCCCCATGCAAATAAGCATCGATCCCAAACTGAAAGCGAAATGTCCGCGGACGGCGCTCGCGTGCGTGACGGCGCTCGTGGAAGCTAGACCATCGCCGGAGGCGTTGCTCCAGGAAATGAAGACGCGGGAAAGCGAAATCGAGAAATTGCCGTTCCCGCGCGGTGTGCTGGAATCGGCGCAGGTGGAAACCACGCGCAAGGCGTACAAGGCGCTGGGAAAAGATCCGTCGCGGTACCGCGGCTCGGCGGAGGCGCTGCTGCGGCGCGTGGTTGCTGGAAAAGGCTTGCCGGAAATTAATTCCGTGGTGGACGTGATCAATCTGGTTTCCCTAGAGAGCCGCTTGCCGGTTGGGTTGTACGACCTCGGGCACATCGTGGGTGAAATAATTTTTCGCGCGGGCCGCGCTGGCGAAACGTACAAGGGCATCGGCAAGTACGACTTGAATCTGGAAGGCTTGCCATTGTTTAGCGATGACGCGGGGCCGCACGGCAGCGCAACGAGCGATTCGGAGCGGACGATGGTGACGGCGGCGACGAACCAGGTGCTGGCAGTCATCATTTCCTTTGGCGGCGTAGAAGGCCTCGAACGGTGGGCCCAGAGAATGTCCGCGCTGCTGACGCAGCATGCCGCTGGTCAGGACGTGGAAATTCAAATAATTCAATAGCGCCGATTGCTTCTTGAAGATGTGCCATTCATCGGGTTTACTATGGGCGCGGCTGTTGCCTGTTGCGCTCGATTCAAGCGCTTGAAAAACTGAGCAAGAATCCCGTTTGTGTGGAAGAGGTGGTCTATGGCCTGCAATGCCGAAGTGTTGAAACACGTTCCGCTGTTTGCGCTGCTCGACGAAGACGAGACGGCGGTGCTGGCAGGGCAAGTGGAGCTCAAGAAATTCGTTCCGCGGCAACGCATCTACAAGATGGGCGACCCGGGCAGGCAAGCGTACGTGATGGTCTCCGGGAAAGTGCGCGTCACGACGGTCGATGAAGACGGACAAGAAGTCGTGGTGGACGAGCCGGCGCACGGTGAATTTTTCGGCTTCGCTTCCATGCTGGAGCAGACGCCGCATCAAACCAATGCGACGGCAGTTGAGGAAACGCAGTGTGTGGAAGTCAGCCGAAGCGACATCGCGACGCTGCTGGAACGCAAGCCGCACGCGGGAATGGATATGTTGACGGTGCTGGGGAAGCAGTATCACGCGTCCCAACAACTGGTGCGCATTCGCGCAACGCGCAATGCGAACGAAGTGATCGAAGAGAAATCCACGCTTCCCGACCGCATCGCGGACTCCATGGTGCAGTTCGGCGGATCCTGGACCTTCATTATTGGTTTTCTCATCCTGAGCAGCATCTACACGGCGATCAACGTAGGCCTGCACAGGGCGGCTTGGGATCCATATCCGTTTATTCTGTTGAACCTCATTCTGTCCCTGCTGGCGGCGATCCAAGCGCCGGTCATCATGATGAGCCAGAACCGGCAGGACCGGAAAGATCGCGTGCGCAGCGAACTGGACTACGCCGTCAATCGCCGTGCTGAATCCGAAATTCAGGGCCTGGGACGGAAGCTCCATCTGCTCGGGGAAAAGATGGACGACGTTGAGGACCTGCTGCGTGGGAAGCGAGAAAAGGGTTAGGGAGACGGTCTCCCCCCGAGACGCGCAGAGAAGAATGGCAAGTTCTGCGGCGTTCCCCCGCACAACAAAAACTGCTTACTTCAATGACGTTCCACATACTCGTAATAAGTTCTAAATTATACAAACTTCGGGATGGCGAGCATTTTCCCCGGAATTGAGCTGCGAACTCAACCTCCTGCTAACCCCCACGTATTGAGCATTATATGAACAATTCACAAACAGCTTATTTCTTGGCACCTTTCTTGCTGTTTTACGGGGCATTTACGGGTCCGGGCGTGTGAACTACCAGATAGAGCGAACAAGTTGCGCCCGATAGGAAAGTCAACTCCTACCTCATTTTGATCATTGCGGGGGAACTTAAGAAAGGATAACGACGGAGATGAGATTACTTAAGGCTGGATTTTTGTGCTTGATTCTGCTGCCTGGTCTGCTGGCAACAGCGGTTCCGGCTTCGGCGCAAAGTTTGACAGGAACCCTGCGGGGCGAGGTTCTCGACCCGCAAGGCAAAGCTGTTCCGGATGCCACAGTCACGGCCACGAACGAAACCACGAACGCTGTGGCGACCACCAAGACTTCCAGTTCCGGCACCTACGCTTTTGCCAGCCTCTTGATTGGCACATACAGGGTGAAAGTGGATGCCGGCGGATTCGCATCCTACCTGCGCACGGGGATTACGGTATCTTCCTCTCAGGTAACGGAAGTAAGCGCCACCCTCGAGCTGGCCGCCACAATCAGTACCGTGGTGGTCGAGTCCGGCGCCAACGTGGTTCAAACCGAGAGTTCCCAGTTGAGCGGCACGTTTGAGGGGAATTCGATTTCGCAGATCCCCATACAGACCGGTGCTTTCGGCACAGTGCTGAATCTTTCGATCTTCCTGCCTAACACGACCACGCAGTTAGGGGGAACCTCCGGAACGGGCGGTTCGGTGGGCGGACTGAGGGGACGGCAAAACAGTTTCGCGATTGACGGTACGGACAACAATGACCCGTCTGTGACGACTTCCACACAACAGGTGATTCCCGACGCCGTGCAAGAGCTGGTGGTAAACCAGAACGTGTACAGCGCGGAATATGGTCGCGGCGCCGGCGGACAGTTCAACGTCATCACCAAAACCGGCACGGATCAGATTCACTTCGGGGCCTGGTTGTATAACCTGAATCGCATGTACGACGCGGCTGACAACCAGGAAAAGGCAGCCATTGCCTCGGGGGCAGCGACGGACAAGCGGCGCTATGACTTCAACCGCGTTGGCGGCGAAGCCGGCGGGGCAGTTCTCAAACATAAATTGTTTCTTTATGGCGCCTATGAGTTGAACAACCTCGGACAGCAAGCCACGGCCCCGACGGCGCTGGCTCCCACATCTGCAGGTCTCCAGACGCTGAACACTCTCGCCGTCAGTCAGCAAGTGAAAGATCTTCTGGCGCAGTTTCCGATCGCCGGTACGCAAACACAATTGATTCCTGTCACAGCGCAATACTCTGCCGCAAACCCCAACGGAGTGGTCACCCAGATTCCTGTCGGCGTGGTGCAATCGGTCGCGCCCAGCTTCACGAATCAGCAAGACTACATCGTCAACGGAGATTTGAATCTTAACAAGCAAACTGTGCACGCCCGCTATTTGAAGAGCCGGACGCGTCAGCCGAGTTTTGGTGCGAGCTTCCCGCAATCGCAGTTTGGCTCCTCGTCGGCCGCCGATAGCCGCCGCGTCATTCTCAATCATGTGTGGACGGCATCATCGCGTTTCGTCAACGACTTCCGGGGCACTTTTGTGCGCTATACCCAATTCTTTCCGCTGAGCGGAATTGCGCAAAACTTCCCGACGATTACAATCGACGACCTGCAGGCCATCACCATCGGCCCGAATGGCAACCTACCGCAACACCGGGTGTTCGATGAATACTCGCTCGGCGACACTGTGTCCTTTACGAGGGGACGCCACACTCTGAAGTGGGGCGGCCAGTATTATTGGTACATTTCACCCTCGGTGTTTCTGCAGAACGAACGCGGGCAGGATGGTTATTCGACCATCGCCAGCATGCCGGCGGGGTCGACGCTCAATGGCGTGAGCATCGCAGGGAAGAGCTTTAATTCAGTCTCGGAGCTCGTCAACGACCTGGTTCCGAGCAAAGCCAACTTCACCTTGCAGGGTCTGGGCAATGGCTTCTTTTCAGGGAATGCCAAGAACTTTAACCTGTTCGCGCAGGACGACATCAAGGTAAACCGCCGCCTCACCTTGAATCTGGGCATTCGTTACGACTTCTTCGGCAATCCAGCCGGCGTTAAGGCAAACGCTTTGAACGCTGTCGCCAACCTTCCTGGCACGCCGCTGGTATTCAACGTTCCCAAGCAGGACTGGAACAATTTCGGTCCACGCGTGGGCTTCGCGCTCGATCCCACCGGATCCGGGAAATGGGCCATTCGAGGAGGCGCAGGCGTGGCCTTCGATGTGATTCCCTGGAACTTCTATACCAACGGGAACCCTGTGGAGCTTCAGGTCATCCTGACGCCGACGGCAGCCTGTCAGGGTACCTTCGGCGCGCCGCCGCCCTGGTGCACGAGCCGCTCTTCGTTCCTTGCCAGTGGCGGGATGAAGAACATCACTTTTGTGCCCCCTTCGACGCAAGCCGCAGCCCGCGCGCAAACGGCGCAGATCATGGCCGACGCGGCCGCTCCCAAGGTGTTCAGTTGGTCTCTCGGAGTGCAGCGAGAGATCATGAAGAACACCAGCCTGGAAGTCCGCTATCTCGGGACTCGCGCCCTTGAGCTTCCGGTGCAGCTGCAGCTCAACTCGATTTCGCCGTTTGAACTTGGCGCCCAGCCGCTTCCGACCTTCATCAACGCATCGGATATTCCGGCAACGCTCCCGGCGACAGCTCCGACTCTGGCTCAATTTCAAGCCTTGCAGACCAGGAGATACGCGGCTCAGGGCTTCACGGGAGGCGCGATCACGATTGAATCTCCCGTGGGCGACAGCACCTATCACGGTGGAGCCGTGGAACTGCTGCACCGCTTCAGCCATGGATTGCTGCTTCGCGCAAACTACACTTACGCGAAGGCCATGGACAACGCCACCAATGACCTGAACACCAGTGCCGTGAATCCGCGGCGCCCGGAGAGTTCTTTTAACCTGGCCAACGAGTGGTCCCGGTCGTCGCTCGATGTTACTCACAAGGTTGGCTTAACATGGCTCTACGACTTGCCGAAGTACAAGTTCGACAACCGGATTCTGCGTGGCGCCGCGAATGGCTGGCAATGGAGCGGTTCGTACCTCTTCCAGAGCGGACAGCCGGTCACCATTCAGTCCGGGACGGACTCCAACGGCAACCTTGATGCCGCTGGCGACCGCGCCATTCTCAGCGCAGCCGGAACAGGCAATACCGGGAGCACGGTAGTTGCCGTGTGCCGCAATCCATTGACTGGTGCGACGTTCGTCTTCACCGCTGCCACTCCCTGCGGGGCAGGCGCCGCAGCGGCACAGAATACCGTTGGGTATGTGGCAAGGGATCCGAATGCCCGGTACATTCAAGCGGGAGTCGGCGCCCTCTCCAACCTTGGGCGCAACACGTTCAATTCGCCCTACTTCAACGTGTGGAACATGTCCATCCTGAAGAACAACCAATTCACGGAGCGCTTCAATCTGCAACTCCGTGCCGACGCGTTTGATGTCTTCAACCACAGGCAATACACGTTCGGTCAGTTGAGCGTCCTCGGGACCAACACCAACGCCCTGAGTCAGGGGTATGCAAACCTGACCAGTGGCAGCGCTTTCCTCAACCAGTTCCTCTTTAACGGAGGAAGCCGCACGGTCCAGTTGGGCATCAAGTTGACGTACTAAAGCCTCAAGTCACTTATTCGCCCAGGGGGGAGCGCATCGCTCCCCCTGGGTTTTTTTGTGCCTGCATCAAAGTGATTGCTTGCGATGGCAAACTGAAGTTCGTCCCTTCAAAACCAAAAGTGGCTGTGCCACCAAGGCGAAGACCGGACCGAGGTGCTTCAGACCTGCAGGGTGCGCAGGTAGGGGACGCTAGCTTTCATCATTTCGAGGTTCATTTCGACGAAATAGTTTTTGATGCCGGCGGTTTTGGCGGCGGCGAAGATTTTCTTCCAATCGAGAGTGTCCTGGCCAACAGGCATGATTTTTTTTGTTTGCGCGGACCAGCCCTGGACGTGCATGGAAAAGAAACGGCCAGGGTACCTAGCGAAATATTCAGCGGCGTCGTAGCCCTGGCTGATGGTGGAGACCTGGAACTGGAACTTGACGAGCTTCGGATCGAGAAGGTTCAGCAATAAATCGTAGGTGCGCTCGCCGTCTACCATCGAAAGCTCGAAGTCTTCATTGTGAAGGCCCTGCTGGATGCCGGCCTTGGCCGACAGTTCGCCCATTTTGTTGTATTCGTCGGCGGCGCGCTTCACGTCATCCATCGTTGGTTTCTTGGGGCCATCGAGGGTGGGCACGATCATCTGCGTGAGGCCGACATCCTTGGCCCAGTCAATCCGGGCCTGCTGATTCTCGCGGAGTTCCTTGATGCCGAAGTGAGAACTCACACAGGTGACACCGGCGTCGGCCAGAATTCTCCGGAGATCAGTTCCCGTGTATTTGGCGAGGCCAGCGAAGCCGAACTCGGCGTAACCTACCGGCGAGCACAGCTCGATCGTCTGAAATCCAGTTGCGGCAAGCATCTTGAGCGTGCCAGGAAAGTCCTTGGCAATCATTTCCTTGACAGCCCACGTCTGGCATCCGATGGGCATGCCAAGCGGGTTGGCGAGAAGCTCCAGGGCACCGGTGGAAAGAAAACCGGCAGCGGCGGCGTGGGCGGCAGAATATTTGAGAAATTCCCTTCTTGAAATGGCAGGCATGGAAGGTCTCCTTATTCACCGGATACTGTAAACGAAGTAGGGGTCTGAATGATGCCGAATTTCGAAGAAGTGGGGGCCCTTCCCGGCGCTCAGGATAAATAAGCCCCGCCCTAGAAAACTTGAAAGACCTCTGGCCTCAGGCGACGAAAGGCGAGCCAGTGTCTAAGTCGGCGCAGCGATGCTCTGCCCCTACAAGGGCAAGTCAAAAACAGGACTAACTGAAGTTCGTCGGCACGAAACCGAGGTGGCGGCATCCCGACCGGGTCGGGATAAATGCCGTCGCCGCTACAAAAACAGTTCCCCGTTTAGCGGGAGACGGGTTCGGCGACGCGTTGGTCGCGCAGGGTGGCGCGGTGGGTGAGGAAGCCGCGGGCGGCCAAGAGTTCGGCGTTAAGCAAGGCGGCCCCGGCGGCGCCGCGGACTAAATTGTGCGAGAGCAGGGTGAGCTTTACGTCGAGGAGCGGGCATTCGCGGACGCGGCCGACTACAGCGGCCATGCCGTTGCCAGCGTTGGCGTCGCGGCGGGGCTGGGGACGATTTTCTTCGTCGAGGACGAGTATGGGATTTCTGAGAGCGGTGGGGAGAGAGGCGAGTTCGGCGTCTACCGTGAAGTTGCGGAGGGCTTCGCGGACTTCGTCGAGGGAGGCGATTTTTTTGAGGCCGAGGGAGACACATTCGAGGTGGCCGTCAACGACGGGGACGCGGTTGCAGTGGGCGCTGAGGCCGATACCTGCGTCCACGAAACGCGAGCCGTCCCATTTGCCGAGAAGCTTTTGCGGTTCAAGTTCCATTTTTTCTTCTTCGCCGCTGATGAAGGGAACGACGTTGCCCTGAATGTCCATCGCGGGAACGCCGGGATAGCCGGCGCCGGATATGGCTTGCAGGGTAACGACGAAGATTTTTTCGAGGCCGAAAGTGTCCGCGAGCGGCTTCAGGACGAGGACGAGGCCGGCGGTGGAGCAATTGGGATTGGTGACGATAAAGCCGGTGTCGTAGCCGCGATTTTTCTGCTGGCGCGGGATGGCGTCGAGGTGGGCGGCGTTGACTTCGGGAATGAGCAGAGGAACATCGGGATCCATGCGGTGATTGCGGGAATTGCTGACGACCGGATAGCCGGCGCGAGCGAAGTCTTCTTCGGCGGAGCCGGCGACGGAAGAGTCGAGCGCGGAGAGAACGAAGTCGCAGTCGAGCGAGGGGTCGAGACCCTTGACGACGAGGTTGCGGGCGGATTCGGGGATGGGCGCATCGAGATGCCAGCAAACGGCTTCGGCGTAGGTTTTGCCAGAAGAGCGCTCGGAGGCAGCGACTTCGGTGAGGTCGAACCAGGGATGACTGCCGAGCATTTGAACGAGGCGCTGGCCGACGACACCGGTGGCGCCGAGGACACCTGCCTTCCACTTTTTGTCCGGACGCTTCGATTGCATGTTTGGATCTCCGTTGTTTTGGGATGGGGAATTCACAACGCACCGCCATCGCGAGATGAAATCAGATAAATCGGATCAGAAACCTGCGCCGTTCCGGATTCCCGGCGTGATCGGGGTAGACCGATGCGGGTGCCGCGCGCCTCAGGATTGAAGGTGTTGCGAACCCAGACGACCATTTCGGTTTCGGCGGCGAGAGGCAAGACTTTGGCGTGAAGAACTTTCGCACCACCGGCGGCGAGGGCGTGGGCTTCGTCGTAGCTGAGCTCGTGAAGAAGGCGCGCTTCGGCGGATTCGTTAGGATTGGCGGTAAAGATGCCGTCGACGTCGGTCCAGATGACGAGTTCGTCGGCGTCCACGACATGCGCGATGATGGCGCCGGAAAAGTCGGAGCTGTTGCGGCCGAGAGTGGTGATGCGGCCGTCGGGAGTTGCGCCGATGAAACCGGTGACGACGGGGACGACGCCGGCTTCGAGGAGCGGGAGAAGAACGCCGCGGCCGCGCTGCGTGGTTTGATTGAGATGGGGTTGTGCGTCTGAGAAGGTGTCGCAGGTGAGAACGAAATCGGAGGAGGTGACGGGAACGGCGGGGACAGCGGACTTTTCTAGAGCGGCGGCGAAGAGCCTGGCGCTGAAGCGTTCGCCGAAGGAGGCCAGGCGATCGAAGAGTTCGGCGCCAGCGGCGATGTGACCGTGAAGGGGGACTTCGTGAAAGAGATCGCGAGCGAGGAGCTGCAATTCGCGGCGGACACGAAGGTCATCGTGTTCACGGAGATTCAGATCGTGAAGAACATCGAGGTGAAGATCGAGGACGAGTTCGGCTTCGCGGCGGGCGTGGGCGAGCTTGCCATCGGCGAGCGCGCGGGCGATCGAGAGCAGATGATCGGTGACACCCTTCATGGCGGAGACGACGACGGTGACACTGGATTTTTGAGTGGCGGCGCGAACGAGGCTTGCGGCGTGGAACATGCGGTCGGCGCCGAGAAGCGAGCTGCCGCCGAACTTGAACGCGACTATGTTGCGGGCCTGCTTGATGACCCCGCCGGGCGAATGCACTCGATCGTCGAACGCGGCGGGGCCGCGTTCGTCTAGGACATCTCCCTGAGGGGCTTAAAAGAAGAAACCCACCGCCAGGTTCGCTTCTGGCGGTGGGTTGGAAACTTTTTCTAGCTTGCTAGCTGTTTCTCCACGCGCCGGAAGCGGAAATAGTCTTCTTAGTCGTAGTCGAGGTAATCGACATGGACGACTTGGACGTAATTCGCTTGGCGGTGGCGGTCATCATTACAAGAAAAATAGTAACACGCGCAGGTATGAAAGTGGAGGAAAACTTTGGAAAAGGTTGCGGGAGCGTCTAAAAAAGGGGCTACCTGACCCGTCTACAGCTTTTCCCCTAGTACCTAGGAACAGTTTTTCGGGAGAAACACCTGAACCGCGGAAAGAATGCGGGGACAGAGAATTCCGGGTAGTTTTGAGACTGGTCCCGAGCATTGCAAATCCAAGCGCGTTCGAAAGATTAGCGAACGCCAGGACAAGAGGATAAAGTTGAAAATGAGAACCGAGCGTAAGGGAGGAAAGATTCTGGGAGGAGCGTTGCTCGTGATGGTGCTTAGCCTGGGGGTGGCGGATTTGCAGGCGCAGGAAAGTCGCAAAGTTCTGTCGAATCCCGTCCCGGCGTATCCCGACGTTGCCAAGAAAATGCACCTGAGCGGCACAGTCAAAGTGCAAATCGTGATCGGTGGGGATGGCCGGATCAAGGAAAAGAACTTCATCGGCGGACACCCGGTACTGGTGAACGCTGTAGAGGAAACGCTGAAGAATTGGAAATATGCGCCAGCGAGCGGAGAAACGACGACGCAGCTGGAATTCAATTTCCATCCATAGACGCTCGAAGCAAATCGAATGACAAGACGGCTGCGCGAGAGTGATCCGCGCGGCCGTCTTGTTTTGTTCAGAGAACTCTGGCAAGTTCCTTCAAGACTCCATCTCCGTAGTCCTGGTCCTTGATAGCAAATTCGCCTTTGCCCAGGACCGGATTCAGATTGAGATAAACTTCGGAGGAGCCGTCGCCCAGAAATAACTTAATGGTGGTCCAATTTCCCGGAGGCTTCACGGCAAATCCTCCGTTGGGAGAATGACTGACGTGCTCGCCGAGTATGGCAGCGCTGAACGGCAATTCAACGACGCGGACGGAGTTCGACGGAAGAGCCTTAGCCTGCAGCGTCTTTTGTAGAGCCATGAGCAGGCCAGAGGCGTCGGAATTTCGGACGGCGATAAATTTGCCCTTGGTAAAAGCGATCGGGAGCTGGCCGGAAGGACGGGCCATGGTCAATTCGATATCGAAACGCGCGGTCTTACCTTCCGCAACGTAAGCGGCTTGATAACGCTTCACATTTTCCGAAGCAGGGCCATCCGCGGGACGAAGACTGAACATCAGCCAGCCATCGCCTGCAGCAAGAACTTGCGGCTCGGCGATGGGCTTAGCTTCCTGTTTCTCGCACCCCATCGACAGGCCAGCAAACACAAGTGCCACGACTACGAAATGGTTTCTCATTTCAGCGCCTCAAGAACTGGCTTAGCTTGACGACTCGAAAAGAAGACTAGAGCAGGTTAAACCGGATTCGGCCTTTTGCAGTTCGGAGATGTCAAGAGGAGTGACAGAGAAGCCACCGGCTTTGAGGCGAGCACCGGTGCGCGGGAACGAGCGAGGGAAAATGACTGTGCCGCCGAGGGCCAGAGCGTTGGCAGCATGAAGCTCCCTGGGGTCGACGTCAATCCAGTCGAAGCTGGAAAGAGATGTGGTGTCAAACCAGGCGCGGTTGGCGAGCAGCGTGTTGCGGCCGAGATGGGTGACGGCTGATTTCAGGTGAAGGCAGCCCGTGACGGGTACGACGATGACTTCGTAATTATGCGGCGCGAGAAGGGCGGCGAGCTGGCGGATCCCTTCGGCGTTGCTGCGCCCGGTGAGGCCGACAAAGAGTTTGCGGCCGATGCGCAGAACGTCGCCGCCTTCGAGGGTGCCGGGAAGAGTAATGGATTCGAGTTTTCGAAATTTGGACAGCGCCTGGGCGAGAGAAGGCGCCTCGCGGCGGCGCGTTTCTGTTCCGAGCGGCAGGATCACGGCCAATTCATCGAGCACGATGGCGGGATCTTCGACGAACATGGAGTCGGGAAGGCCGGGCTCGGCGGGAAGAGAAATGACAGAGGCACCCAATTTGGCGAGGAGCTGCTCATAGGCGTGGTGCTGCTGCTCGGCGGTGGCTAAATCAATGGGCTCGCGGTCAATGAAGGAGAGTTCGCAGTTGACGATGGACGGACTGACGGCTCGCGTGATGGCAGTAAGCATGATGGCCGAGAAAGTTTACATGAGAACGAAGCATGGCGAGGAGCCGTTGAAGGAAATAAAGAGACAGACTAGACTCTAGGCCGCGGGCGGAAGTGCAAGAGGCCATACAAATGAATGATTCGATGAGGCGCGCAGGGGCGATCCTACTCGTGATTTTCGGAGGCACGGGTCTGTGGTGGGCGGGGAGCGGAGCGCCTGCCTCGGCATCGGCGAACGATGCCATGGTGGCGACGATCGCGGCGGCGCGAGAGTATGCGGCAGCCAGCGATCCGAGGTTGAAGGGCGCCTCCCGGTTCGAGGAGGGCGGTTGGATTTACCTGCACCTCGAAGGAGATCCGGGTGCGATCGGATTCCAGCACGGGTACCTGCTAGCGCCGGAGATTGAAGATGGATTCGCTGCGGTAAGCGCGGGGATGATGCACTCGACCGAAAGGGATTGGGAATTTTTCCGGAAGGCGGCGCGCGAAATGCTGTGGCCGAAGATCGATGCGGAATACCAGCAGGAGCTGCAGGGCATCGTCGAGGGGTTGCGCGCGCGGACAGGTTCTAAGCTGGACGTGGACGACATCGTGGCGTTCAATGCGTTCGAGGAACTGCCGGATTATTACGTGCCCTGGCTGAACAAGCAGCTAGGGACGGCGAACGCGCCGATTCTGAAGAGCCCCGGGAATTGCAGCGCCTTTGTGGCGGCAGGAAGCTGGACAAAAGACGGGCAGATCGTGATGGCGCACAACAACTGGACGAGCTACCGGAACGGGGAACGGTGGCGGATCGTGTTCGACATCGCGCCAAAGAACGGCTACAGAATGCTGATGGATGGTTTTCCCGGAGTGATCGCGAGCGACGACGATTTTGGGATCAACAGCGACGGGCTGATGGTGACGGAAACAACGATTACGCAGTTTGAAGGCTGGGACCCGAAGGGAAAGGCGGAATTTGTGCGGGCGAGGAAAGCGCTACAGTACGCGGGCTCAATCGACGAATACACAGGAATCATGCTGGACGGAAACAATGGGGGCTACGCAAACGACTGGCTGCTGGGCGACAGAAAGACGGGGGAAATCGCGCAACTCGAACTGGGGCTAAAAGCTTACAAGTTGTGGAGGACGAAGGATGGCGTCCTCTCGGGATCGAACTGGGCGCGGGACTCGAAAGTGCTCAAAGAAGATGCGCCACAATTTGATCCAAATAATAAGGAGAGCTCGCCGAACGCGAGGCGGGCCCGTTGGGATGAACTGCTCAAGGAAAACAAAGGAAAAATCGACGTGAAGCTGGCAGAACAGATGCTAGGCGACCATGCGGACACGGCTCAGAAGAAAGAAGAGGCAAACGAACGGACGCTGTGCGGTCACGTGGATGGATCGCCGCGCGGCGTGAAAGAGTGGGATTGGCAGCCGTATTATCCCGGCGGGGCAGTACAGGGAAAAGCAACGGATGCAGCGATGACGAAGGAAATGCGGATCATGGCGCGCATGGGGCATCCGTGCGGCGGGGACTTTCTCGCCAAGCCGTTTCTCGCGGCGCATCCGGAGTATGCATGGGAGGAGCCTTATTTGCGGGACATGAAGGCCGGCCCGTGGACGGAATTCCGGTCAGGGCAAGCCGCGAAGGAGTAGGGAGAGAGTTAGAAAAATATGGTTGAGGAAGAATGCGAAACGATCCCGGCCAAGTGGTAAGGAGTCACAGGGGCCGCATGGGAGATCAAGAGGCGCGTGATTCCCGCTCCGAGAAGCATGCCAGCCAGAATCAGACCGATCACGCCAAGCACGACCCAGACATCGGATTTCGAAAAGGTCAGAAGCGGTTTATCGGAGGAATCGCCGAGCGCCTGGCGAAGTTTGTTGACCGTGGTATTTACATTGGCGTCGTAGTTGACGTGGGTATCGGCGGGCCAGAGCCGTGTACGCAACTCTTCGCGGGTGACCACTTCCCCTGGTTTCTCGAGAAGTGTCAAAAGAACCTGATAGACCTTACCCTGGAGCTTGAGCCGGGACCCGTTCCGGGTCACTTCCTGCCGTTGCTGGTCAATGCGAAACGGCCCAAAATGGACATAGCGGCCTGACGTCAGGAGGATCCGCTCCGAATTCATCGGATCAGCCGGCTCTCGCATGGAGATCACTTCCGGTAACATAGACGTCCACCCTTATAATGTATAGACGTAGAAGCCACTCGAGTGTTTTCTATTCTTACGAAAAAATTCATCAATAGGTTCCATGAACCGCTGAGTGCGGGACGGGCAATTCGGGGAACCAGGGCAGGAATCTGAAAATCGGGATGTTACAAGGGCAAAACAACTAAATTTAGAAGAAAGATATATGAATTAATGGAATTATGCATTTACGGAAAAGCGCCAATTTTTGGCACCGCACGTCTAAGACCGCAAATCAGGAATTTTCTACCATAGGTGAGGCCGATGCGTCTTTTTATGACCATATCCTTGGTATCCGCTGTGCTTTTTCTGACCGGAACCACGGCTGCGTTGGGGGGTTCGCCGCAGGCACCTTCCCCATCTCAAGTGGCGACCGAAGCGGCGTCTGCATATGACGCGAAGAACTGGAGCGAGTCCGCCAAGCTGTATAGCCAGATCCTAGAGGCAGCACCGAATCCACGGGCGTGGTACCGGTTAGGTGTGTCCTTGAATAAGACAGGAGAAAAAGAAAAGGCCATCGAGGCGTTTGAAAAAGGCAGGGCGCTGGGGTTGCCCCCGCAGTTCGTAGAATATGGGCTTGCGACCGTCTTCGTGTCGAAAAAAGACAAGGACAAGGCGTTCGAGCATCTGGAAAAAGCAGCGCACAATGGCCTGAGTCAACCTGACCAGCTGTCCTCCGATCCCGATCTGGCGGAGTTGAAGTCCGACCCGCGTTTCGCAAGAATTCTCGAACGGGTGACACGCAATCAGAAGCCCTGCGCTTATGCGGCGGAAAACCGTCAATTCGACTTCTGGCTTGGCGAATGGAGCGTGGTGACGAGCCAGGGAGAGACGCCGGCGGGAGACAGCCGAATCGAATTGATCCTCGGGGATTGCGTGGTACAGGAAAACTGGACGAGCGGGGGAAACGCGGGATACTCCGGAAAGAGCTATAACATCTATAACGGGGCGCTCAAGCGGTGGGAACAGTATTGGGTGGACAACGCCGGTGGCAACATTTTCTTCTACGGGGGGCTAAAGGACGGGGTGATGGATTACAGGACGGATGATATTCCGCAACCAGACGGAAAAAAGCTAAAACGGCACCTGCAATTCATCAAGCTGGGACCTGATAAGGTGCGGCAATTCAGCCAGGGCTCGAATGACGACGGCAAGACGTGGTTTGTAGAGTACGATTTCACCTATAACCGGAAAAAATAGGGTTCGGCGGCTTACACTGAAGCGCGGAACCTCAAGTTAGGCAAGTTCTCTGTCCCGTCTCAGATTCCTTGTTTTCCCCCGATAACCCTCCCTTCAAGCATAGTCATGCCGGTTTCCCCGGGGAACAGGAGCCGCGCATGAAAATCAAACGAGGCTGGGCGACATTTCGCTCAAAACTCTGTCTATGTGGAATCCTGAGCCTCGTCGGTGTGGCTGGGAGTTCAACGTTCCGACAGGCTCCCCCTCCTCCATCAACGTCCTCGCCCGCAAAACAGCCCGCCGACACTGCCGCTCATTTAAGTGATTTGCCCGCGAATGGCGTCCCGGCAAAAACCACCAGGCCGTAATTAATTCAAAAAGGGGGGAAGCCCGGGAAATTCCCCCTTGACACTATGGCGTGCGACGATATAGCGTATGACGACAGAATGCGATTTCAGGAGATGACCCCTTGAGTGCTGCTCAAAGCAACGGCGAACCCTTCGGACCGCTGACGTCCTCCATGTTTCATGTGCTGCTGGCGCTGGCGAGCGACGATCTTCACGGCTACGCCATCCTCAAGGAAGTGGAGATGCGCACGGGCGGCAAAGTTCGCCTGAGCACGGGGACGCTGTACGGAATTATCAAGCGGTTGCTGGGCGACGGCCTGATCGTCGAGCTGCGTTCGCGGCCGGCGGACGCAGCGGACGACGAGCGGCGCCGTTATTACCGTTTGACGCCGCAAGGCCGGCAAGTAGCAGCGGCGGAAGCAGAGCGCATGGACGAAATCCTGTCCGTCGCGCGGTCGAGAAATCTGTTGAAGAAACCTCGGACGGCATAAAGAAATTTTCAGGGCCGGACGAGCGTACTCCCGAGACAGCGAATGGTCCGAAGCGCGGTGCTGTGGTGGCGCCGCAGGAGGACACCATGGCAGCGACTGATTCCAGAGCGACACGAATCTACCGGGCACTTCTGCGGCTACTGCCTTTCGATTTTCGGAGCGACTTCGGCCCCGAAATGGAGACCGTTTTCCAGGAACAACACAAGGAAGCGGGGCGCCGCAACGGAACCAAGGGCGTTCTGCGTCTGTGGTGGGAAACGATTGTGGGAATCTTCCGGACGGCGCCGGCCGAGCACCTCGCGATGTTCCGTCAGGATGCGGGATTCGCGCTACGCATGATGCGCAAGAGCCCGGGGTTCACGCTTGCGGCGATTCTCACGCTGGGCCTGGGAATCGGCGCCAATTCGGCGATCTTCAGTGTTGTGAACGCGGTGCTGCTGAAGCCGCTGCCGTACGAACATGGAGACCGCTTGGTCGTCTTGCAGCACCGAATGGGGATGATGAATCAGCCTTTTTCCGCCGCGGACACCAACGATTACCGGGGGCAGAGCCGTTCGCTCGATGGGCTTGTCGAATACCACAACATGAATTTTATCTTGCTCGGCCGAAGCGAGCCGGAACGCGTGGAAACCGGAGTTGTTTCCTGGAATTTCTTCGACGTTTTCGGAGTCAAGCCGCTCTTCGGGCGCACCTTCCGCCCGGAAGATGAGCAGCCCGGTGCGCCAGCCGTGCTGATGCTCAGCTACGAATATTGGATCAAGAGTTTTGGTGGCGACCCGACGGTGGTGAACAAGACGTTCACGATGAACGACAAAGTTCATACGGTAATCGGCGTGCTGCCGCCGGTCCCGCAATACCCGAACGAGAACGATGTGTACATGCCGACGACGGCGTGTCCGTTCCGGTCACGGCCGTCAACCATCGCCAACCGGCAGGCTCGCATGGTGCAGGTTTTCGGGAGGATGAAGCCAGGGATGAGCGTGAGCCAGGCGCAGGCGGATTTGAGCGGAGTCGCAGCGAACCTGCAGGGGGCCTACCCTAAGGATTATCCCCAAGGAAATAATTATTCCGTCGAAGCAACAGCGCTCGAAGAAGCGCTGACGCACAACGCGCGGCCAACGATGCTGGTGCTGCTGGCGGCCGCGGGGTTCGTTCTGTTGATCGCGTGTGAAAATGTGGCGAACTTGAATCTTTCCAGGATGGTTCGACGCGAACGGGAACTCGCGGTGCGCGCTGCGTTGGGAGCGGGACGGGTGCGCATGTTCCGGCAACTGTTGACCGAGAGTTTCATGCTCGCGGTGATCGGAGGCGGGCTGGGCTTGTTATTTTCCTGGGGCGCACTGAGTTTGCTGGTGAGTTTCGCCGCGCGCTTTACGCCGCGGGCGCGGGAAATTCATATGGACGGCTGGGTCCTCGGATTTACCTTTCTGGTGGCCGTGTTGACCAGCTTGCTTTCCGGAACTGCTCCGGCGCTGGCGGCGCGAGAGTCCGTCGTCGGGACGCTCAAGGAAGGTGGCGCACAGTCCACGATTGGACTCGGGAAGCACCGGATGAGGAGCCTGCTCATTGTCGCGCAGGTAGCGGTTTCCTTCCTGCTGCTGATTGGCGCGGGCCTGATGTTGCGCAGCTTCGTGAAGTTGCAGCATGTAGATCCGGGTTTTCAACCGGAGAACGTATTGACGATGGACATTGCGCTAGACTTTGTTAAATACAACACCAACGACAAGCAGCGCGCATTTTTTGAAACCCTGCTTGAAAAGATCCAACTGCAAAGCGGCGTGAGATCGGCGGCCGCTTCGATGATGATTCCGTTTACTGCCGACATGACGATGACGGGCGATTTTCAAATTGAGGGGGAGGCGCCTCGGCCGGGTCAGGCCTTGCCGAAGGCTGATTTCAGGATTGTGAGCCCCTCCTACTTCGAGGCGCTGCACATTCCCATTCTCAGCGGGAGAGGATTCCTTCAAACCGATCGGCCTGGTAATCCCGACGTGGCCGTTCTGAACAGGAGCGCTGCGATTCACGTATGGGGATCGCGGGATCCCGTCGGAACGCGGTTTTCCGCTGATGGAGGAAAAAGCTGGAACCAGGTGGTTGGAGTGGTCGGGGACATCAAGCAGTACGGTCTCGACAAGGATGTGGTGGACGAAATTTACGTGCCGCTGGCGCAAAACCCCATGGGTCAGGCCAGCCTGGTCATCAAGACTGCGGTGGAGCCGATAAGCATTGCTCGCGGGGTAATCGAGCTGCTGCACGGCGTTGATCCGAACCAACCGGCCGCGCGCGTGCGATCACTCGAACAGATTCGCGCTGAATCCGTTGCGGCACCGCGGCTGACGACAAATCTGCTGGGCCTGTTCGCCTTGCTCGCCCTGGCGATCGCGGCAACGGGTATCGGCGGCGTTATGGCTTTGGCGGTTGGCCAGAGACGCCACGAGATCGGAGTGCGCATGGCCATCGGCGCGCGCCCGGCGGAGATTTTGCGCATGATCTTGGGGCAAGGCCTTGTGCTGGCGCTGGTCGGAGTGGCGCTGGGCTTTCTTGGAGCGATTTGGCTAACGCGACTTTTGCAGCAACTGTTATTTGAGGTTGCGCCGACCGATCCGCTGACCTATACAGTGGTAGGTGTGGTGCTCGGCCTGGCCGCGCTGGTTGCCTGCTACGTTCCGGCGCGCCGCGCGTCCCGCGTCGATCCCATCATCGCATTGCGCGTGGAGTAAGGCAGGGAATCCGGCTCCTCGATCCGGCCGTGGGCGTCCATTATCCAAGAACTCTCGCGGACTTGTTCCCCGACCGCTTTTGCTGCTTCGATCCAAGCCTGACGCTCTGCAAGGCTGATGTGAGGGAATTCCGGCGCTTTCATCACCCCGCAGCCATGCTCTTCGAGCACCCGCCAATAGTGCACAAACGCCAGTTCCCCGAGCCAATCGTCTTGCATGGGAGGAATCTCCTACGGTCCCACTTTGGGAACAATCCGGTAAACACCTGAAAAGAAGCTAAGGCAAACGGCCGTACTGCGGCTCTGCTATTGCCCTTCTCGACTGGCCGGGGCGCATTACATCTGATAAACTATAAGTTGCTGGGCCGCACCTAAGGATGTGTGACCGCCGGGCGGTCAACCTAAATAAAGGTACATTCGTCAAGGCTGCTGGTTGTTACGGCAGCTATTTTTGTCTTTAGAGGACCCCGGCCTGGCCGGAGGCACGACAAGCGGGAATTATGAGTGCAAATATTCGCAACATCGCCATCATCGCACACGTAGACCACGGCAAGACTACGCTCGTGGACGCCATGCTCCGCCAAAGCGGGATTTTCCGCGCCAACGAGGCCCTCGTCGAGCGCGTGATGGACTCGAACGACCTGGAGCGCGAGCGAGGCATCACCATTCTCGCGAAGAATACGGCGCTTTTCTTTCACGACACGAAGATCAACATCGTGGACACGCCGGGCCACAGCGACTTTGGCGGCGAAGTGGAGCGCGCGCTGCGCATGGTGGACGGCGTTGTGGTGCTCGTGGACGCGAGCGAAGGGCCACTGCCGCAGACGCGCTACGTGCTACAGAAAGCGCTGGCAGCGAAGCTGCCTCCCGTCATTGTGTTGAACAAGATCGACCGCACCGACGCGCGCGCCAAGGAAGTCCTGGACGAAATCTACGATCTATTCATCGACCTCGATGCCACCGAAGACCAGCTCGATTTTCCGGTCATTTATACGAATGCGCGCGATGGCGTAGCGCATCGGACCCCGGGTGACGATTCGAAGGACTTGCTTCCACTCTTTGAGGCCATCGTAAAACACATTCCTGCGCCACCGGGCGACCCCGATGGCATTTTGCAGATTCAGGTGATGAACCTGGATTACAGTGAATTCCTGGGACGCATCGCAATCGGGCGCGTGTTCAACGGCACTCTAAAGCGCGGCGCGGACGTCGGCATAGTCAAGCTGGACGGCAAGCTGACTCCGACGCGCATCACCAAGCTGTACACGTTCCGAGGCCTCGAACGAGATGAAGCGCAAGCCGTCCCGGCAGGCGATTTGGTGGCGATTGCGGGAGTCGAGGGCATCAACATCGGAGAAAGCATCACCGATTTGGAAAACCCCATGCCGCTGGAGCCCCTGCTTATTGATGAGCCCACGCTGGCGATGATTTTTACCGTCAACAGCAGTCCGCTTTCCGGTAAAGAGGGAACGTTCCTTACTTCGCGCGATCTCCGCGACCGACTGCAAAAAGAACTTCTGACCAACGTGTCCATTCGCGTGGAAGACACGGAGACGCCGGAATCCTTCCGCGTGCTGGGGCGCGGCGAATTGCAGCTCGCGATTTTGATAGAAACCATGCGGCGCGAAGGTTTTGAGCTGATGGTCGGCAAGCCCGAGATTGTCGTGCGCACGGAAAACGGCAAGAAACTGGAGCCACTCGAGCGGCTGGTGATCGACGTGCCCGAGAATTTCATCGGCATCATCATGGAAACCATCGGCAGCCGGCGCGGCGAGATGCTCAAGATGAGCAATCATGGCTCGGGCCGCGTGCGCATGGATTTCAAGATTCCGTCACGCGGATTGATCGGGCTGCGCAGCCAATTGCTTACGGACACGCGCGGCACGGCGCTGATTCATTCGATTTTCGAGGGCTGGATGGAATACGGCGGAGAGATGGCGCTTCGCCCCACCGGTGCATTGGTGGCGGACCGCGGCGGACCATCCACGGCCTTTGCGCTGTGGAATATCCAGGAACGCGGCGAGCTCTTCATCGGACCAGCTATCGAAGTCTATGAAGGCATGATCGTGGGCGAGAATTCACGCGAGCAGGACATGGATGTCAACGTCACGAAGGAAAAGAAGCAGACGAACATGCGCTCCTCCAGCGCCGACGAAGCCATCCGCCTGATTCCTCATCGCGAATTGAGCCTCGAGCAGGCCATCGAATTTATTGCCGACGACGAGTTCGTGGAAATCACGCCGAAGTCCATCCGCCTGCGCAAGAAAGTTTTACAAGCCAACAAGCGGCCGCGCCGCTGGCAGGAAATCCGCGCCAGCCAGGGAGCCGGTGGATAGAAAGCCTCTCCTGAGGCGGACTTAGGCCGGTTCGCCGAGTTCTGTTCGTCTGAACGCTCCTCCAACTACGGCATCGCGGCGACGATCATGATTCTTAAAACAGATTCCCCACCCTGAAGAAGAAAAGGTGGGGAATCTTGCCGCTCTCCGAGGCAACGACTCTGGCGGGAGATTGGACACCCCACGCGAGTCAGCGAATCAGGGTTGGTGCTCTTGTTCGTGCTGCTGATCACGGACAACGATCTTGACGCGCATCCAGGGATGCACACAGCACTGCCAGTTGGTGGTTCCTCTTGGTAGGACTCTGGTTCCCGCAATGGGTCCGGATTCGGTCGTGCCCGCCTCCACAAACTGATTGGCATCCGTTTCGGGTTGCGGGGCCAACGACCCGTCGGCGAGCGTACGGGCACACTCCGGAGCTGGTTCGGGATTTCCAGTGAGGGGGTTAAGCGGGGCAAAGAATCCTCCACCGAATTCCTCCACCCGCGTGAAGGTATGTGTTTCCCCGCCCACGTTTTCCAGCGAAATGCGGTCGCCAGGTTCCAGGTCGAGGCGCCGAAGCTTGAAGACCCCTTCAGAGGCATTCAACAGAGGATTGAACCGCCAGGCACCGGCAATTTGGTCAAGTTCGAGTTCAGAGAAAAAGTCATGGAAATCAGTCTGCCCGTGATGCCCGGGCAGGCAAGTTCCGGGCCCCACGGCGGCATTGAAACTTTCCGGGTCGCAGGCGTCCCAGATCCGGATCGTTACTTCCTTTTCAGGCTTCTTGGTGGAACCGTGATCGCCGTCGTTGGAGTTCGAACGAACGGTGGTAACGGAACCTTTTCTTGATTCGTTCGCCGTATTCGACTGCGCAGCGCCCTTCAAAGGACAAAGGAGCGGAATCGCCATGAGTGTTACGATGTGCCACTTCATCCTTATTCCTCTTGATTCGTGAGAATTACGGTCTTTCATTTCATTCCTCCCAAAGATTTAGTCGATTTCACGTTCTGAACGAAAAACTGCTTGAATTCGAGACTGCAAAAAGACGTCGAAACAAAGGAAACCGGAGGCCAGCGAGAATGAGTCTCGAACATCCGAAAACAGGTCCCGGCAAACGCGCCATCTCCTCTACGCCATCCGTTCAGCTGAGACGGTAATGGGGACTCCTCTGGCGATCGAATCGTAAACAGGCGAGAACAGCGGGCCGAGCGAACTCAACTGGCGGAGTTGTTCGTCGGTAACGTTGGCCTTGATGTGCAGCTTAAGGCGGATATTTTGATATCCCTTCCTGACGGTCGGGGAGAGATCGAGAAATCCTCGAAGGTCGAGATCGCCTTCGAGCGTGGATTCCACCTCTTCGACGATGATGCCGCGGGCGGCGGCGTGATACACCATCGAAGTGGTGATGCAGGATGCCAGGGCATGCAGCAAGTGCTCGACGGGATTTGCACCCGTGTCGCCTCCGAGCAGCATGCCGGGTTCGTCAGCGACCAACGTGAAGTCGAACTTATGTGGAATCTCTTTTCCACCGGCAAAAAAGGACTGCACCTCTGAGCGGTTTTCTCCGCCTCCGATCCAGCGGTTTTGAAGGCGGAACTGAAAATTGCCGAGATCGGGCGAAGACTTCACGGCTTCGATGGTTTCCGTCAGCCGAGTCAGGTCTACGCCATTTGTGATCGTCGCTACTTTCTGTTTCATTTGCGTTTCTTCCTTTGGTTGAAGTGGGAACGTGCGTTCCATGCAGGCGTAAAGGGCAGGCGGGATGCCATCGCGTGGATTCCACTTAGCCCTTGTGTTTCAACAGGTTCGGCCAAGACAGATCTCTGGGAAGCAGTAACGACTTCTCGCGAGTCCCGAGATTTCGCGGGGGCGCCTCACGAGTTCCGCGTCAGACCGGAAGCTCAAGAAGCGACTTCTCCGTTGTTGTTGGAGAAGCTTCATTGCGCGACCGTTTGTATCTCCTGCCTGCAATGCCGCAGCAGCTCAGCAGTGTTTCGTGAAGAACGACGGTCCAACGAATCGTTGTCTGCAGGAAGTCGTCCGATGACGTGTCCGAGTTCGTGCAGCAACATTGTTGCTTGTGCCCGGCGCGTGTTCCCGGGGAAGGAACTTACCGCCAGCTCGCGACGGCCTGCGGGCCGAACGATGAATCCTCCGCGGTCCTGTTCCATGACCGCCGAACTGGAATTGAAAAATGGCCCGACCGGGTTCAACTGGACCGTAGAGTTTCGACCTGCAAATTCGAACGTGCGCGCCCCCCAGGGATGCTTGAATACCCGCTCGCCGGTGCCGTCTTTCACTAGAAAAATGTAGGAAGGCCCATCTTTTTGAATCTCGTAATGCAAAGACTCAAAGACTCCCGCGGGGTCGGGATCGGACTCTCGAAACCATGCCGTGCAACGATTCTCCGACTGCAGGATCTTGAGAACTTGCTCCCGGACTCGCATGATAGTGCCGCCGCGTTCGTCCATTGCTGCCAGCTCGGGGAGAATCTGATCATCGGACAGCGCCAAATCCCGGGAAAGGGCCGCAGGCGGAACAAATGCCAAGCCCAGAGCCGCAACAGCGATCGTTCGTAGCGTGCGCGCGAGAAGCATTCCGTCCTCCTGCCAAGCAGAGGAGCATGGGGAATGCCAACGATCAAACTGGATAAGTTGAATTCTTCGAGCAACCTGCAGCTGGTGACGAGGGCCGGACGACTGACGATTTCTCGCAACTCTCGATTTTTCGCGGCCTACTCGTCGTGAGGCTATAGCGGTACAAAGTCTTATTTCGGACGGCAGATCTGCAGAGCTTTCATTCTCGAAGTGAGAGTCGAGGGGGGAATACCCAGCTTCCGGCCGGCTCCTTGTGAACCCGCCACCTTCCACTTGGATTCTTCCAACGCGCGGACTAGCGTTTCACGTTCTATTTCGCGGAGGTCGCTTTTGGTGCGTACGCCTGAAACGAAGTCCGAGTTTTTGGACTCCCGAATTTGCTGCACCTTGTGGAGAGGCAGGACATCGCGGAGGTTCAACCGAGCGTCGCGCGCTATGATCACGGCACGCTCGATGACATTCTCCAGTTCGCGTACGTTACCGGGCCAGTGATAGGAGCGCAGCCGGCGCAGACAATCCGCGGTCATCTCTATCGAAGGCCTCCCCATCCTCGCGCAATTCTGTTCAAGGAACCTTTGCGCCAGCAGTTCCACATCACCTCCACGATCACGAAGCGGCGGAACCGCAATGGGAAAAACGTGAAGGCGGTAGTACAAGTCTTCGCGAAAGCGACCCGCTTGCACTTCGGCGGACAGGTCGCGATTTGTCGCGGCAATCACGCGAACGTCCACCTTGCGTGTTTCGGAGCTGCCCACGGGCTCGTACTCACCTTCCTGCAGGACCCGCAAGAGCTTGGCCTGCAATTCGAGGGGCAACTCGGCGACCTCATCGAGGAAAATAGTTCCCCGGTGTGCCAGCTCGAATCTTCCGGTGCGCCGCGCAGCCGCGCCCGTGAAGGCTCCTCTTTCATGGCCGAAGAACTCACTTTCAGAAAGCGCCGCAGGAATCGCTGCGCAGTTCATTCGAATGAACGGCTTGGCGTGCCGGTCGCTCGCTAGATGAATCGCCCTGGCGACCAACTCCTTGCCCGTGCCCGTTTCACCCGTGATTAAGACAGTGGCGGGAGTGGCGGCGACTTGTTGCACAGCGGTAATGACGGCACGGATTGCAGAGCTGCTACCGACAATCTCGCCGCCGTACTGGCGCTCGTTGATTTCGCTCTGCAGATAGGCAGCTTCATCCTGTAACTCGCGAAGACGATTCTCCGCTGCCAGCTGCTCCTGGACGTTACGCAAAATCAGGCTGAAGCGGCCGTTACCCTGCACGTCAAAGCGGGAAATGCTCGCTTCCGCCGCGAAGGATGAGCCGTCACTGCGCGCCGCATGCAATCCTCCGGCGACCCAAGCGAATGATTGGCTCGCAGAATGGAGCTCGAGCGCCACGGAGCACAGCTTCTGCGCGCTGGCCGGAGCGAACAGGTCGGTCAGTTTGCTGTTCGATAGAGACTCTCTGGAAAGGCCAAACAGTTCGGCCGCTGATCCGTTGGCGCGCTTGATGCGAAATTCGTCGTCCATCTCCAGGATGGCGTCCATTGCACTTTCAATCAGAAGCGAGAAACGCTGTTCGCTTTCACGAATCCCAGACTCCGCTCGAAGGCGATTGAGTTCCGCCGCTGCACGCGCGGCGAAAATCCGAAAAGCGGACTCCGGCTCCGGAAAAAGCTCTAGCGGTTTGGTGTCCAGTGCCGAGAGGTGTCCCATGACCGTGCCATCAGATCGCAGCAGTGGAACGCCGGCATAGCTCACAGCATTGAGCGTGGATAAGTCCGGATCATCCGGGAAAAGCTCGATGATTCGATCCGGATAGTGCACGAGGCGTACCTCGTCGATCACGACTTCGCAGGGTGTCCCCTCAATGCTGTATTCATAATCCTGGATAAAGTCGCCGTTCATCCAGAATGCCAGGGAGCGCAGCACTTTCTTTGCCGGCAAATACTCGGTTACCCACACACCGGCGACGTCCATTGCCAGTGCCGCCGAACGCACGAGCGCTTGCAAGAATTCCTGCCCGGTCTCGGAAGAAGTGCCTTCGAGAAGGTAGCGCAGGAGCGCTTCGGGCCGAACCTGTGTGACAGTACTTTTCATCTTGAACCCTGTTTGACGTTGCCCAAAACCAGCCGTGAGTCGGAATTCGTGAAATCCCGGCCAGAACTCGGTCGTTTAGAAAGCAGTCACGCTCGGAAGTGGCGCTCAGTTGTCTGCGACTGACCAGACGCACACCCCGCCGGTAGCATTACCGTTTCCCCGCTAAATTTATTCCCGGGCGTGGTTAGGTAGGCCCGGACCGGTAAGTGCCGAGAAGGGTGTGGAACCAGGGCGGTCTTCTCAGTGTTTTGACTTTTCGAGCAGTTCCGCCAGGTACTGTCTCCAAATGATTGCTCGCGTATGCGTGCCGTGACCTCGTGTTTCGTCGCTGATGGGAATCAACACGAAGCGCGCGTTTTTCACTCTTCTTATTTCGCGGTCGGCTATACCCAACTCCGGCGGATTGATAAAGTCGTCCGCGGAATTGATGTACATAACAGGAGCAGTGATCTTTTCCAGTTGCGGGGACGGATCGTAATTTCGGGAAGCGTTGACCGCGTACATGAGATCGTTGGCGTCAAGTCCCGGCATGTGCTCCTTAAAATAATTGTCCAGATCTTTGTCGGCCGCGTCGCGCGTCGGATAGCTCTTCTGCATATAGAGCGGAGCGCTCCCGGCAATAAGGAGCAAGTCGAGAGCCGTCCGCAATGCTTCGAGCGGCTCCGTCCTATAGTCGCCACCTTTCCATTCTGGGTCGTTGCGGATCGCGTCCATCACCATCTTGCGCCAGATGCGGTTGCGCCCGGCAATCTCTACCAGCTGGCAGGCCAGCGGCATGAGTGCGTCCATGAAGTCGGGATATGTTTCTCCCCATACAAAGGAGTGCATGCAGCCCATGGAAGTGCCGAGGATGAGGCGCAAGTGATCTACACCGAGACCCTGGCTGAGAAGCTGGTGGTGCGCGGCGACCATGTCGTCGTAGTCGTATTGCGGGAAGCGGGCGTGCAGTCCGTCGCTCGGTTTGGATGATTTTCCGTGGCCGATGCCGTCGGGAAGAACGATGAAGTAACGGGTGGCGTCGAGTAGCTGGCCCGGTCCAAACAATTCCCCGGCAAAGATGGGTTGCAAAAATTGGGCCCCCGTCCCTCCAGTGCCGTGAAGAATCAGAACGGCATTTGTGACGCGGCCCTCGGCATCCCGTACCGCCTTGCCAAGCGTCGTATAGTGCAAACGCAATTCCGGCAGCGTTTCACCCGACCGGAATTTGAAATTGTTGGCGACATAATCGCCTTCCGTTGTGCCGGGCCACTTGACCGACTGGCCCCTCATCGGCGAGCTCATCATGAAATGGACTGCCGCTGCCACCACGAAGAGTCGAACCAGGGTTGTGCACATGAGGCACCTCACCGACCAGAGAATCTATCATGGCCGGCGAACGAGAATCGCGTCTTCAACTGGCGGGAATAAACTGCATGCCGCGGCGGTCTTTCCAGATGCCGTGGCCGAAAACAACGGATATGCAGGCGCGACCGGGTGCGAGGCGCATAGCGACTTCGCGCAAGTTTCCGGCCACGGTTGTTTTGTGCCCCTTAACCACTTCCTTCTCTCCCTCGAAACTTGTTCGCGTGCGGTGTAGAATTGATGTAGAGTCATTGGCTCGAATGCAGTCTGCTCCGAAAAACGCTGCATTCAAAAGGCTTATGCGGCGAATGACCAGCCCGCGCCAGCTTTGTGCCCAAGGAGACTGATGGAATCCGCGAGCAATCAGACCGCCGCCGCAAACTCATATCCCACCATCGCTGCGACAGCGACGGCGCTACCGCCGTACACAATCACACGCGACGACGTAAAGGTCTACATGGGGCGCGTCTTTGACATCCCCGATCGCCGTCTCGAAGCGATGATGAGCATCGTGGATAACGCCCAGGTCCACAAGCGGCATTCCATCTTTCCGCTCGATTACACGATCGAACCGCGCCCGCTGACGCAAACCAACAACGAATACATCGAGCACGCGGTGAAGCTCGGACGGGAAGCCGCGGAAAAATGCCTGGAGCGCGCGGGCTTGAGGCCCGATCAAATCGACCTGATCATCACGGTCTCCTGCACGGGCTTCATGATTCCGTCGCTCGACGCCCACCTTATTAACCTGATGGGATTCCGTTCGAATGTCCGCCGCATGCCGTTCACGGAACTGGGCTGCGCCGCGGGCGCGATGGGGCTGGCGCGTGCGGCCGATTACCTGAAGGCCGAACCCGGCGCGAACGTGCTGATCATCGCCGTCGAGCTGACTTCTCTCACGTTCCAGCGCAAGGACATCTCGCAGGCCAATCTGATTTCTTCGATCCTCTTTGGCGATGGCGCCGCAGCGGCGGTGGTCACCGGAAAACCGGCGCGCGGCCCGAAAATTCTTGTCACGGAAACCTACACCTTTCCCGATTCGCTAGGCGCCATGGGATTTGACCTGCGCGATTCCGGATTCCACATCCTGCTGGCAAAGGATGTTCCCGAAATGATTGGAGATAAGATTGGCGGCCTGGTGCGGGGCTTCCTCGAGCGCCACGGCCGGAAGCGCGAGGAGATCAAGGGCTGGATTCTGCATCCCGGGGGCGCGAGGTTGCTCGGAAACATCGAGACGGAGCTGGGATTGTGCAAGTGCGACACGCAGCCGTCCTGGGACATTCTCGGGAGCGTGGGAAATCTATCCAGCGCCACCATCCTTTTCATTCTTCAGGAGTGGATGGAAAAGAGGCCGCTCCAGACCGGTGAATATGCTTTGGCGGCGGCGTTTGGCCCGGGTTTCAGCGCGGAATTTCTGCTACTGCAATGGACGTGAGCGTTTATCTGTTTCTCACACTGCTTCTCGCCGTGGGATTGTTGCGACTGGTCGAGTTGCAGGTTTCCAAGCGTCACCAGCGGGAAATGGCGGCGCGCGGCGCCGCGAAAGTGGATGAGCCGAAATTCCGCTGGATGGTGCTGCTGCACACCGCCGTCCTGATTGGCGCGGCGCTCGAAGTGGTCTTCCTGGGGCGTCCTTTCCTTTTGTGGCTCGCTGCGCCGATGTTTGTCCTTTTCCTCGTGGCCAATGCCGTGCGCTGGTGGGTCATTCGCTCCCTCGGGACGCACTGGAACGCTCAGGTCGTCGATTCCACGCGCCTGGGAGTGGTAACCTCCGGGCCTTTTCGCTACGTTCGGCATCCAAACTATGCGGCGGTTTTTACCGAACTGCTGGCTCTTCCGCTCATTCACACGGCATGGATCACAGCGGTTGCAGGGGCTATCGCGCACATCGCGGTGCTGTCGCAGCGCCTTTCCACGGAAGAGCGCGTGCTCTTCGCCAATCCTGACTATCGAACGGCGATGAATGGCAAGCCGCGCTTCTTACCAGGACTTTTCTGAAGAAAACGTTCGAATGAACTGGCCACCTAAAGCCGCGGTTATTCTGCTTTTGCTCGCGGCGGCGGCCTGCCCGGTCCGTTCGGAGAAAATCGCGAAGAGCCCGGCATTCACGACCGTGCCAGAGCTCTCGTCGGGATTTCATTCGCTCTACGCGCAGAACTTTTCAGAAGCGCGCGAAAAATTTGCAGCCTGGGGATCGCAGCACCCTGACGAGCCTTTCGGCGAAGTCGCAGTTGCGGCCAGTTATCTCTTCGAGGAACTTTACCGGCAGGGCGTTCTCTCCAGCGATTTCTTCTTGAACGAAAAAAGATTTCTCAAAGGAATCGAAGGCAAGCCCGATCCGGAGCGCATGAAGAATTTTCAAGATGCCATCCAGCAAGCCCGAAAGCTCGCCCGCCGTCGCCTCGGGAAAGATGCGCGCGACCCGGAAGGCCTCTTCGCTCTGGCCATGTCGGCCGGAATGGAATCGGACGCCGACATGATTCTCAAGAAGGAGCATATCGAGGCCTTGAAGCGGCTCAAAGAAGCCAACGAGCATGCCAACCTGCTGCTGGCGGAACAGCCCGATGCCAACGATGCATACGTCGCGCTGGGAGCCGCCAACTACATTATCGGAAGTCTCTCCGGCGGCAAGCGCTTCATGCTCTGGTTCGGCGGAATTCATGGAGACAAGAAACTCGGCATGGAGCAACTGGGACAGACGGTTGAGAAGGGTTTATACCTGCAACCGTACGCCAAGATCCTGCTGGCATTGGCGGCGCGGCGAGAGAAACAAAACCCCCTGGCGCAAAAACTGCTCCGCGAATTGAGCGAGGAATTTCCGGAGAGCCCGCTCTATGCCGCGGAATATGCAAAGGCGATGGGGCGCCCGATTCCCGCAGAGATGCATCCATAAGTTCGCTTGCAAGACTTCCATCGCGCATCCAGGCAATTTGACGAAAAAACACCCCGCAGTCTCCTGGATAGAATAGAATCGCGGTCACGTGGTCCCTGCGCGGTCGATCATTTCTACGTGAGGTGGTGACAAGTGTTCCAAAAGGACCTACTTAAGGGCCGCGCGGTGTTTCTTACGGGCGGTGGGACGGGACTCGGCAGGTCGATGGCATTGCGGTTTGCGGAGCTGGGCGCGCGGATTTTTCTGGTGGGCCGGCGGGAAGCCCCGCTGCGAGAAACGTGCGAAGAGATCCATAGGACGGGCGGCGCGGCCGCTTACACGACTTCGGACGTACGCGACTATGGCGCGGTCGAAGCAGCAGCGGCGAAGGCCGAGGAGCAATTCGGCGAAATCAACACGCTGGTCAATAACGCCGCTGGAAACTTCATGGCACGGACCGAAAAGCTGACTCCCAATGCGTTCAACGCCGTCGTCGGCATCGTACTCAACGGAACATTCCACTGCACGCAAGTGTTTGGCAAACGCTGGATCGCCCAAAAACTCGGCGGCAATGTGCTGAACATCGTGACGACCTACGCCGCCGCCAACTGCGGCTCGGGATTCGTTGTACCGTCGGCCTGCGCGAAAGCGGGCGTTCTGGCGATGACCAGGTCACTGGCGGTCGAATGGGCGAAGTATCACATCCGGCTGAATGCCATTGCTCCAGGGCCCTTTCCGACGGAGGGAGCGTGGTCGCGGCTGATGCCTTCGAAAACATTCGAAGACCACGCCAAGGACAAGCACCCGATGAAGCGTTTCGGGAAGCATGAGGAACTCGCCAACCTTGCCGCATTTCTCGTCAGCGACATGGCGGAGTACATTAACGGCGAATGCGTTGTGATCGACGGCGCGCAATGGCTGCGGGGCGCGGGCGAATTCAACGATCTGCTGATGCTGCCGGAAGCCGCCTGGGAGCAAATGGAAGCAGCGCGTGCCAAAAAATCCTGAAACAGTTTACTGAGGCAGCGCCCGTTTGCGAACTTCCACGCGAAGCTTGATCTCCCCGACGGATTGTCCATTCGAATCCGCGTGAACGCTGATTTCCTGTGGCTCCGGCTTCTTCGTTTCGCCTTCGGGAACCGCAGGCAACATGATCTCGATGCGCGCCGCCGCCACTTGCTTCGCTTGGATGGTGAATTTTCCCGTGCCGCCCTGAATCGTCCAACCCGCCGGCAACGCGGCCGTCAGTGAAACTTCCTGCGACTTTCCCGTCCGGTTCCGCACCCACAAAGGAATCGCCAGCGTGGTGTGCCCTTGCACTGCGATTTCCGGTGGCTCCGGATGTGGAAGATTGTTGAGTCCGTGCGCTCGTCGGAATTCCGCGTAGAAACTGTAGGGGCCGCCCAACTCCACTGATAACTCCGGCCGTGCTGGCTCAAGAGAAAGCTCGGGCCGGACGAAGGCAATCGCTCCAGGAGTGATGCCCTCAAAAATATCGCCAGTCATACTTCCACCGACCAGTGATTTGCCGAGAACAAAACGCTGTGCTTCTGACCAGCCCCCGTCGGACGTGGCCATCTTTTCGATTTGCGCTTCGTCCATCTGCGCCAGCTTGTCGAGAAAGGACTTGGCTTGGGTCTGGTGAGCGCGGAACGAATCGAGCGCCATTCGCCAGTACGGCTGCTTGCTCGACTTGGATATTTCCTTCACCGAATATTCCGGGCCTTTACCGCGAAAAATGTCTTCGCGATCCGCATCCGGAAAGTAATAGATCTTTTTGGGCTGCCAGGGCCGCAGATTTTCGAGAAAAGGTTCGAGGCGTTTGGTGGGCCCGGCAACCTGTTCCGGGAAAACCGCCGGATCGCCTGCCAGATCGAAGGCTTCGGTGGCCAGCAAGCCGGAAGCTTGATGATCGCCGTGATCCTCGCCGATAAACGTGCCGGGAAGAAACGTGAGGATCACTTCCGGCCGCGTAAGGCGCACGAGTCGCACCAATTGCTCCTGTGATTCGCCGTGATCCCAATTCGCCAGCGACTGCAATGCGTTTTGCGAAGCGGTATCCTTGCCGCCAAGAAACCACACGTTGGTGATCCCCAGTGTTACAAGCGCATTCCGTGCCTCAATCTCTCGAACCGTGCCGAGCGCTGCCGCCTGCTCCGCTCCGGCTTCGTTCGCGCCACTGCTGCCGCGTGTGCCGAAAACAACCGCAATACGCTTGTGCTCGTCCAGTGCCCGAGCGAGGTAAGGCGTCGCGGCTCCTTCGTCATCGGGGTGCGCCACCACCAGCAGAATGTCCACTTTGTAGCGCTCGTCCGGCAGCGCAAGCGGTTTTGGCTCCTGTCCGCCCACGCTTGACATGGGCACGGCTAGAAATACGATGACCAATAGCTTCGCGATTCGCGGCATGTAGTTTCCTCGATGAATGATAACAATGTTTAACGGAGCGTCTCGCCCGGACAGCACCGTAGGGTTATTCTTCATTGATGATTCGTCAGGGTCTTGGGGTACTTCCGCCGTTAGGTCCATCGCCGGCCAGACCGACCTTCCGCAGCAAATCTTGGAAGCGCGGGTCGCTGCGCAACGGGTCGAAATATGGCTCCACTTTGAGTGTGACAACTAAACTAGAATGATCCGCGTAACACTTTTGGAGCAGGGCAATGGCCTCGTCTTTCCGGTCCGTGCCAACATACGCAATCAACAGCAGCAGCGTCCGCTCCGGTCGTAAATACCGGGCAAGGTGTTCGGTTCTTGCTAGTGCACGCATGGCCTGCGCCTGTTGGCCCGAGCGGCCAAAGATATAGGCCGAGTAGGACCGATACCAAAGCTCATCAGTACCAGCACGAGTACGGAGTTTTTCTAGTTCGGCCAGCGCATCAGCAAACTGTCCTTTCTGGACGTACGCCTCGATAAGAGCGCCGGTCCGCGGAAAATCGGGATCCATCTCGCGCACCGCCCGAAATTGCTCGATGGCGCGGTCATATTGCCGTGAAAAGTAAAGAATTGTTCCATGGTCTCGGGCAATGATCACCGAAAGCGGATCGAGTTGGCGCGCCCGCTCGCTCTCCGCAGATGCCTCCTCGAAGCGCCCTTGCCAGGAAAGGCACTCGGCGTACCACTGGTGAGCCGTCCCGTAGCCGGGATCCAACTGGATGGCCTGCCTGAATTCTCTTTCCGCCGTTTGCCAGTCATAGTCATAATTCTCGGCAACCAAGGCCAGCGATGTGTGGGCTTCCGCAACGCTTGGGTCGATTCGCAGTGCTTTGAGTGCTGCGTCCCTTGCCTTCGGCATGAACTCGTTCTGAGGAACCAGGAACCAGGTGCTCATGAGCCCGAACGTGTCGGCCAGCCCCGCGTAGGCCCGGGCATAATTTGGATCCTTGGCGATAGCCTGTTGAAAATATTCCGCGGCCTGCTGAAAACCGTCTTTCGTCCTTTTGTTCCAGGAATAGCGGCCCTTCAGATAAAGGTCATACGCCTCGTAGGAACTGGGAGACGCAGCCGGTTTGAGAGTCGAGGCAACCCGCTGTTGACCCTCACCGAGCGTGAGCTGGATTTCATCCGCAATTTCCTGCGCGATTTCTCCTTGAAGAGCCAGCAAATTGCTCAGTTCGCGATCGTATTGCTGCGACCACACGCGCGTTTGATCTTTCGTTCGAACCAGCTGCGACGTAATGCGCACCTTGTTCGAATCGCGTCTCACGCTGCCTTCCAGCACGTATTGCACTCCGAGTTCCCGGCTAATCTGTTCCAGTTGCTCTCGGCCGTGCTTATAGTTCATGACCGACGTGCGCGCAATCACTCCAAGGTGTTCCGGATCAAGCCGTCCGAGTTGCGCAATCATTTCCTCCGTCAGGCCGTCGCTGAAGTATTCCTGGCTGGCATCCCCAGTGAGATTTTCAAAGGGCAGGACGGCCAGCATCGTCCTCACCATCACCGGTTTGGCTCGCAGCCGGCCGTTTCTCCATTGGATGTAACCGCCGGCGCTCACGACGAGGCCCAACACGATTCCGATGGCGACCGGCCATCGAAGCCCAAAACCCACATGCGTAGAGGGCGGGGGCCCGCTCAGTCCGACCCCCAACCTCGCTTCTCCGGGCGATGGCATCTCTCGTGCGACTTCCTCAACTGGGGCCACAAAGCGATACCCAACGCGTGGCACTGTTTCGATGTATCGGGAGTTTTCGGGTGAGTCGCCCAGCGCGGCCCGCAACTTCTTGACGGCGCTGTTCAGACTATGGTCAAAATCCACAAAGGTATCGGAAGTCCAAAGCTTCTGCTGTATCTCCTCCCTGGTGACCACTTCACCGGGCTTCTCAACCAATACCGACAGGATCGAGAAGGGCTGGCCCGGCAGGCGGATGCGTACGCCATGCTTGCGCAATTCTCTTGCGGCAAGATTCAGTTCGAAGACACCGAACCTGTAAACAGGGCCGGGTTTAACAGCGCTCTTTTCCACCACTCAGATTCGCTCCGAACTGCTAATCACATGACTAGTTAAACCGAATCCTACCCTAGGCTTGGCTGGTCATCAAGAAATCAGTCACGGTGCATTGTTCTAGACTCACTACTTACATAGCTTTGCAACAACTGTCCCACTCTCCCTGGAGCAGAACAGAAAGCCAATTTGCGCCTGCAGCGCCTTAAGGGGTGTTTCGATGACGAATTGCTCAGTCCACAACTTTAGCAAAATCAACCGCTTGTCCGCCTTCTTGGCAAGAGCCGGAACCGCGGCCAAACGGCACAAATCCCGTTTGGCTGTCGCCGCGCTTCTGCTCTTGGCCGCCATCGGGACATTCGGTGCGGGCGATGGCATCCTCATCCCCAGTTTTGCCGTCTTTCCGAATCCCAGCGGATTCATCGCCACCGTGAACCAGGGTGGCCCCACGGTGCAAGCCTCGAATCCCTTTTTCCAGGATCTCGGCAGCAATGGCCGCCGCTGCGTAACGTGCCATGAGCCCGGTGACGCCATGTCAATTACTCCGCCGCACATCCGCCAGCGTTTCAACTCCACCCAAGGCATGGATCCCCTTTTCCGTTTGGTCGACGGCGCGACCTGCCCGACAGCCGATGTTTCCACTCTCGACGAGCGGCGCGAGGCCTACAGCCTGCTATTAAGTAAGGGCCTGATCCGCATCGGAATCACTGTTCCCGGAAACGCGGACTACCAGGTAATTAGCGTGTATAACCGCTACGGATGCAATGCAACTGACGTAATTTCGATGTACCGGCGGCCGCTGCCGACCACTAACCTTCCCTTCTTGAGCGCGGTGATGTTTGACGGGCGCGAATCTACGCCGGCGACGGGCACAACTAAAATCTTATACAGCAATTACCCGACATCGCTTCTGAACGACTTGGCGCACCAGTCGGTCGACGCCACGACAGGCCACGCGCAAGGCGACGGCACCCGGCCAACCCCTGAGGAGCAACAGCAGATCGTGGACTTTGAAACCAAACTCTTTACCGCCCAGATCCGGGACCACGAGGCTGGCAAGCTGGATGAAGGAGGCGCAAAGGGCGGCCCTGCCTCCCTCGCCGCCCAACCCTTCTTCATCTCCGTCAATTCCAGCGTGCACTTTCTGCTCCCAGCTTTCGAGCAACCAGGTGGGGAGGTTACCCCGGGCGACGGCCATTTTTCTTCCAAGATCTTTAATCTTTACAACGAGTGGGCCCAGGGCAACGACAGTGAGGGTGGTGAACGCGCCGCCCGGTACTCCATAGCCCACGGCGAACAGCTCTTCAACACTCTCGAAATTCCTATCTCCGGCGTTGCCGGGATAAATGACGACGTAGCCGCCGGAGGCTTAGTCGCTGGCGGGGTTCCATTGCTTCAGGGAAGCTGCGGCACGTGTCACGACACACCAAACGTCGGCAACCACTCGTTTCCCACGCCTTTGAACATTGGCACCGGCGACCCCAGCCCAACCAACCACTCCGTCAACCTCGGAGGACTGGATATAAGCGACTTGCCGGAAATCACCGTGTGCAAAAAGGACCCAACTACAGGTCAGCCAACCAATAACTGTAAAACCACTACGGATCTCGGACAGGCCTTGATTGACGGCAGGTTCGACCACGTTGGCAAGATTAAAGGACCGATCCTGCGCGGGCTTGCCGGCCGCGCACCCTATTTCCACAACGGCTCAGCCGCAACGCTCGCTGACGCCGTCACCTTCTACAACGTTCGTTTCAACCTGAACCTCTCGCAACACGACCAGGACGACCTTGTCGCCTTCCTGAGGACTCTCTAGTAGATTTAAGAAAAGGCAAGCAATCGCGCGGGCCGGACCTTTCAATAGGCCCGGTCCCCGCGCTCCTATTTCGTCCATTGACGCCACTCTTTGCCGCAGCGTAGCATCCGCAGCAGTCCTCTACATTTGAAAAAGGAATACCATGACTGACGGAACGACTCGCCGTGAATTTCTCGGCACGCTTGCTGCGGTCTCGCTTTTTCCCTTCGAGCAGGAAAAACCGGACCTGATTCTCCATAACGGCCACGTCGTGACCATGAATTCCGCTGAGCCGGTTGCAGAAGCTGTTGCCATATCGCGCGGCAGATTTTTCGCGGTCGGGAAAAACGCCGACGTTATGAATCTTGCGGCCTCCGGCGTTCGAAAGATCGATCTCGGTGGAAAGACCGTTCTGCCGGGCTTCATCGACGCCCACTCGCATCCCGCCGCAGCCGGCCTATCTCACCTGCGCATGGTGGATTGCGACCTTCGTTCCATCTCTGCTATTCAGGCGGCATTGCGCGAGCGCGCTGCAAAAACGCCTGCCGGCGAATGGGTCCTTGGCTTCAAGTACGACGACACCAAGACGGATGACGGCCGCCCGCTCAGCATCGCCGACCTGGACGCCGCTGTACCGGATCATCCCGTGCACATCGAACATCGCGGCGGCCACACGGTCTACGCCAATTCTCTGGGGCTCCGCAAAGCGGGAATTGATGAGAAGACGCCGGATCCCCCGGGCGGGAAAATCGATCATGACCCGGCAACCGGAAAACTGGGCGGGCGCGTCGCCGAGAGCGCTCAGGCCTTTTTCGAGAGGGCTATACCTCAGAATTTCACCCGTGACGATCATCGCGACGGTGTGAAACTCATTTCCAAAATGCTCGCCAGGACCGGAATCACCTCCGCGACAGAGGCGCAAGGCACTCCGTTGGACCTGCAGGCTTACCAGGACGCACGCGATTCCGGCGACCTGCTCTTTCGCGCCTACTGCTTCATCAACTACCGGTTCATCGATTCCATGATCGAAGCCGGCGTTCGCACCGGACTCGGCGACGAATGGGTCCGTGTCGGCGCCATGAAAATGGTATGCGACGGCTCGATCTCCGAACGCACCGCGCGCCTCTCCGTCCCCTATGAAGGCCGCCCGAACGACTACGGAATCTTGGTGATGACAGAAGAAGAGCTGTACACGCACGGCCGCAAAGCGCATATCGCCGGATGGCAGATCGGCACACACGCCAACGGTGACGTCGGAATTGACACGACGCTGCGCGTCTACGAACGCTTGCAGAAGGAAAACCCGCGCCACGATCCGCGCTTCCGCCTCGAACACTGCACGGTCATCAATGACGGCTTAATCGCGCGCATCAAAGCTCTGGGCGCTATTCCTACCCCGTTTTCAACCTACGTCTACTATCATGGCGAAAAAATGCGCTACTACGGGGCGGAACGCCTCAATCACATGTTCGCCTTGCGCAGCTTTCTCGATGCCGGCATTCGCGCGACGCAAGCCTCCGACTACCCGCCGGGAGAATTCATCCCCATGATGGCGTTGCAATCGGAAGTGACTCGCACCGACACCAAGGGCAACGTTTGGGGACCCAAGCAGAAAATCACGGTGGAAGAAGCGGTTCGAGTGGGAACGATCAACGGAGCCTATGCTTCCTACGAAGAAAACCTGAAAGGTTCCATCGAAACCGGAAAACTCGCCGACCTCGTCGTTCTGGGCCGCGATCCGTTCAAGGAAAACCCCTCGACGCTCGTTACCATTCCCGTCGAACGCACCATGGCCGGCGGCCGCTGGACCTTCGAATCGTAGATCTCAAATAACGCTCTCGACTGCCGATTTAGTCCTCGACAAAACGATAGCTGGCGTGGCTGTCGTAGTCGATGCCGTGCTTCTTCTTTAGTTCTTGGATGTACTGGATGGTCGTTTTCGTATGCGGCCCGACGCCGTCATTGGTATGCAGCAGCATCTTCTCGAGACAGCTGTCTACATTCATGCGCTTGTGTTTGGCGAGATCCTCGAGAAGCGCCGCGAGACGTTTCTCCAAACGCACCGGCACGTGGACTCGCTCAATTTTGATCGGCGGGCCGGCGTTGAACAAATGATGTCCAAACACGAGGTAATACCCATACAGGTCGCGCACGGTATAGTTGCGGATGCCGTATGGCCTGTCGTCGATGGCCTGCGAAATTTCGACTCCATTGGCGCGGTGGAATTCGTACAACTGGTCGGCGTCGCCAACAAGGAAATAGACCGCACCAGTGTCGGGGCTGGGCGTCGGGGTGCCTTTCGCCAAGAACATCTGGACCTTACCAAGGTTCACGCCGGCAAAGGTCGGCGGCTCGCCCCAGGTGAACGCCTGCTGGAAGCCGAGCTTCTTGATGTAGAATTCGACGGCAGTCGGAATGTCAGTGACCGCCCATCCAGCCCCGTCGACCCTTTGGTCTTAGGAAGTCATCCTACCATCGAGTTCGCTCATCTCGCCGGGGGGATCACGCCAGCCTGGTCGCGTGCCGTTCACTGATAACTGCGGAAAACAGAATTTCCCACCACGCTATGGGCTCAATGCCTTGACACTATGTGATGCCGCCGCTGATCGCGGGCACAATCGAGATTTCCGCCCCGGCCCGAACAGCCGTCGCCAGTCCGCCTGTGTAACGAATGTCTTCATTGGCCACAAAAATGTTCACGTGCCCGCGAATTTCGGTGGATTCGGTCAGAACCCTGTCACGGAGTCCCGGGCATGCGGCGAACAGAACCAGCAATGCTTCGCGCAGATTGGCGCCGTCTTTCACGTCAACGCGCACGCTGCTGCAATTCTCCGTGAATTCACGCAGTGGACCAGGAATGTTGAATACGACCTGCATCAGCGCCGTTTCCCGCGCCTGACGCTTTTCGTGCGCGGAGTTTTCCGTTTGGCCGTGAGGTTCGGCTTTGGCCTCGACCCCGGCGCGCCATCTATCTGGATGACCGCGACCTTTACGCACACGATCTGCGGCAGTCCTTCCAATATTTTCTTCCAGCTTTTTCCTTCATCCCTCGATCGAAAGAGCTTTCCGCTCCGCGTCCCGAAATAAAGCCCCGCCGGGTCCAGCGAATCCGTCGAAAAAGCATCACGCAAGACAGTTTCGTACGCTCCCTTCTGCGGCAGCCCGCGTTCGAGAGACTCCCACGAACCACCCGCGTTTCGCGTGCGGTAGACGCGCAAACGGCCGTCCGGTGTGCAGCGAAACTCGTCCGATTCCACCGGTAGAATGAACACGCAGTCCGCATCGTGCGGATGCATGAGCATCGCGAAGCCAAAGTCCGAGGGCACGCCGCGCGCTATGTCCTGCCACGAATCGCCCCGATTGTCCGAACGATACAGCCCCCAGTGGTTTTGCAGGAACAATCGCTGCGGGCGAGATTCGTGCAGCACAATCTTATGCACGCACTGCCCGAACTCGGGGTACTTCTCCGGCATGAACACCACCCGTATCCCGTTGTTCCGCGCCTGCCACGTGTTACCGCAATCTTCGGTGCGGTAAACTCCTCCGGCGGACACTGCCACGTACATCCGCTCTTTCTTGCCGGGGTCGGGCACGATAGTGTGTAGAAACAGCCCGCCGTTGCTCGGCATCCAGCGCGGCCGCTGCGGATGATCGTACAGCCCGCGTATCAGCGACCACGATTCGCCCGCGTCCCGCGATTCAAAGAGCGCCGCCGGCTCCACGCCACAATAAAGCATGTCCGGTTCATCGGCTCGCCCCAGGCAAAACTGCCAAATATTTTTCAGCGCGGCGCCGGACTCGATGGGAAACCGGATGCTCGCTTCCAGCGGATTCGTCCAAATTCTCCCGAAATCGTCGCTCGACCGCAAAAACGTTCCCCACATCAGGCTGTTCGTCGAAACCCACAGGCGGTGCCGGCCGTTCCGCCCGTCGTATCCCATCGCGTACACGCCTTGGCCGTGAAAATACGGCCCGGCGACATCCCACTTCGTGCGGTCGCGCGACGACCGCAGCAGAAACGCCCCCTTGTTCGTGCCGACCAGCAACAGCACGTCCCCGTTCTTCACCGTAAGATGTTCCATACCTCGCAACACTAGCGTTCGGGGCCCTCGCGTTTCTTCTGAGGGATGCCGGCTCTGCAGGACCGCGCCCTGCAGCGCTTCGAGCGCCGCGCGCACTTCGCTCGCCCGCTGGTAACGCTCGGCTGGCTCCTTCATTAAGCAGCGCTGGATCACCGCTGCCAAACCGTGCGGAACAGTTGGCGGCAGCGGCGGAGGCGGCTCGCGCAGAATTGCCGAAGTCACCTCGAACCCCGTGTTTCCCCGGAACGGCAGCCTTCCCGCCCCTGCTTCATAAAGCAGCACTCCGAGCGCCCACAAATCGCTCAGGTGATCGGCCTTGTGCCCCCGCAAGACTTCCGGAGACATGTACGGCAGCGTTCCAACGAGCTTGCTCTCCAGCGTGTCGTAGGAAAGTGTGATCTCGCTGATTTCCTCTCGCTCCATCCGCGTGGCCAGCCCGAAATCCAGTACCTTCACGCGTCCCTCGGCCGTTACCATCACGTTCGAGCCTTTCAGGTCGCGATGCACGATTCCGCGGTCATGCGCGTGCGCCAGTGCATCCGCGATTTGCGCGCCGTAGCGCGTTACGATTTCCATCGAGAGGCCCGTAGTCGTGAGCAAGTCGCTGAGCGATCGCCCCTCGATAAGTTCCATCACCACATAGAAGTCGTCGCCGGTCTGTCCCACCTGGTGAATCGTGCAAATATTCGGATGGCTCAGGGATGAGGCCGTCTGCGCTTCGCGGAGCAAATGGCCGCTCCCGACCTTGTCGAGCGCCCCATGGGCCAGCAGCTTCACTGCCACGTCGCGGTTCAGCACTTCATCCCGCGCGCGATAGACGACACCCATGCCGCCTTCGCCAAGCTGGGCAACGATTCTGTAGTGATCTAGCGTTTGTCCGATCATAGTGCGGCCGGCGGGCCATCCTAACACGGCCTCAACCCCAAGCAGGACGCCGCCAATCAAGAAATGGCCCGCATCGCCTTGACCCAGCGGGAAGCCGCCGATAAGCTTAGTGTTTCTCCTTCCAGGTGAACAAGCGCATGGAGCAGATTCACATCACATTGCCGGACGGCAGCGTCAAGGACGTTCCGAAGGGCACCACTGCTGCGGATGTTGCCCGGAGCATATCGCCGCGGCTCGCGGATGCGGCGCTGGTGGCCCGCGTGGCTGCGCCGAATGATGGCGAAGGCGAGCTGGTCGATCTACGGCGGCCTCTCGATCACGACGTCAAGCTGCAAATCCTCACAGAAAAAGATCCCGATGCGCTCTTTGTGTTCCGCCATTCCGCGGCCCACCTGCTCGCCGC
>WNFP01000243.1_pt1 | contig 48807 bp, 47 predicted proteins | sample 5400201 | NCBI WGS metagenome assembly WNFP01 (sample SAMN13153355, study PRJNA577476) | soil metagenome | isolation source: 115 cm saprolite under Madrone tree | place: USA:California | collected 2016-06-14 | reverse complement strand
TCTCCTTTGAGTCCGCGAGGGTAGCCCGAGCCGTCAAAAAATTCCTGGTGAGCAAGCACGATTTCGGCGGCATCGCGCAGAAAAGGGATTCGAATGAGCATGTTGTAACCGATTTCGCAATGCTCGCGCATTTTCTTTTTTTCGGCGTCGTCCAGCGGGCCGGGTTTGCGAAGGATGCTGTCGGGAATAGCCATCTTACCGATGTCGTGGAGAAAAGCCGCACGAGCCAGGATGGGGAGATAGGGATCCGGCACGGGCATGGACCGCGCGATGGATATACAAAACGCCGTGACGCGCTGGCAATGGCCTTCCGTTTCGGCATCCTTCAAGTCCAGGGCGCTTCCGAGGGCCTCTAACGTGTCGTCGTAAGACTGCTCGAGTTCCACGTGCTTGGCGGTGAGCTGGGCGGTGCGCTCTTCGACGAGCTGCTCCAGGTTCCGCTGATAGTTGCGGTTTTCAATAATCAGACGCCGGTGCTGCAAAGCCCGTCCAACGCCCAAAAATAGCTGGTCCTTTTCGAAGGGCTTGAGGATGTAGTCATAAGCTCCGCGGCGAATGGCTTCTAGCGCCGTGGAAATGTCGTGAATCGCCGTGACCATAATCACCGGCACTTCCGGATCGTATTGCCGCATCCATTCCAGCAGCCGGATACCATCCATCTCCGGCATGATCATGTCGCTCAAGACCAGGTCGGGCGTCGCTTTCTTTACCTGCTCCTGTGCGAAGCGGCCGTTCTGCACCGCCGTGCAATGATAGCCTTTTGATTCGAGCATCGTCGAAACGACTTCCCGAATCGCTTCCTCATCATCCACGACGAGTATATTTTCTATCTCCACGGTGGTCAGCCCTCACTAGGCATTATATGTGACGGCACACACAAATGGGGACGGCCTTGCCCAGTCAGAAAATAGCGTGTTAGCGTCAAGGATAGGGCTTCCACTCAGAGTTTCTCGCCGTCTACATCGAGCTTCGCGGCAGCACGACCACCGCAGCGACGGCACTACCGGCCGGGAGGCGGGTCATAGTGTTGGCGAATCAGGGCCTGCTCGGGATAGCGTTCTTCAAAGCAACCGCCTCAATCATCTTGCTGGTTTTGTTTCTTCTTTTTCGCCGCGATCAGCAGGCAGGTTATTTCCGTTTTTGGCTGACTGGCTGGTGCTGCTTTACCTTCTCCGCGTTGTGCGAATTGGCTGTCCTGATTCGCCAGCTTCCCGGATTGAATCTGGCGACCGTCCTGGCACAGGCCGCTGCATTGATTCTGTTCCTCATCGCCGTCGTGAATGGGTCGGCAGGTTCGCAACGGCGCATCTGGTCCGCAGTTCCGCTAATCGGCTTGCTCCTGGCTATCATTTACTACTTCGAGCGCCGCGGACTTCAGCAAGTGGCCACTCTGCACTGGGAGACGGCCATTTTCGAGACAGCCATCTGCCTGTTTGCCGGGTGGATCATGTGGAGATCAGCGATGGCCCGCCGCAGTCACGGCGCGCAGCTCCTTGCAGGGATCTTCCTGATGAGCGGACTGCACGGCCTGGACCGCCCGCTCTGGCCGGTTAGCCCGCTGTTCCTGTTGCGCGTTGCATTCGACCATTTTCTAGGCGTGGCGCTGGGGATCGCCATGGTCGTTGTGATCCTGGAAGGCGCGCGGACGCGCAGCGAAGAACTAAACGACAAGATGCGCCGGCTGACGCTCTTGACCGCTGCGAGCACACAGACACTCTCTGTCCAGGACGTGATTGACCAGGTACTGTCGCATCTCGTCGAGAGTCTGGGTGCAACGCACGGCATCGTCCGGCTGAAAGAGGGTGAAGGAAATTCGGCACAACTGGTGGCGAGGGCATCAGTAGGATTTGACCAAGCGTACTTGACCCGCTTTGCACAACTCTCCGCGACCCAGCCCTGGGCACAACGTGTGCTGAAGGGGGAATGCCAGCTCGTCCAGTCGGATGAAGAGTGGGATCCCGCGGCGCGGAAGAGAGTAGACGAGGCTGGATTGAAAGGGCTGGTGACGCTGCCCCTTCCCGGCAAGCAGGGGCCACTGGGAGTCATCGCCGTCGGTTCCACGCGTCAGGAACGGTTCCATCCCGACGAATTATCGTACCTTGTGAACATTGCGAATTTGCTTGGATTGACGATGCAGAACGTGAGCTTGTTTGAGCAAGTCAACAGAGTGCAGCGTCAATGGGAGTACACGTTTGATTCCATCGGCGATCCGATCCTCGTCCACGATCGCGCGGGACGCATCCTGCGCAGCAATCAGCGGCTGAGCCACCTCCTGGAACGGGAGGGCAGCGCGCTCGTCGGCCGAAGCGTCATGGAGCTTCTCCCGGTACAAAATGCCAATTACAAAATATGCCCGTACTGCGAAGGCGTCGGCGGAGAAGGAGATGATCCCGATCCGTGGCTGCGCGGCTATTTCCTGGCTTCCAATTCGACATTCGCCGATCCAACTGGAGTGCAACTCGGGACTGTCCACGTTTTGAAGGACATTACCGATCGAAAACGCGCGGAGGAAAAATACCGTACCCTGGTTTCCAGCGTTCAAGAAGGCGTGTTCATCTCGACACCGCAGGGCCGCTTCCTGGATTTCAACGATGCGCTGCTTCGCATGACCGGCTATGAGAACCGCGAAGAACTGATGGCCCTGGACATTCCGTCTGCGTTCTATGCCAGCAGTTCGGATCGCGACAGGCTGAAGAAGCTCTTGCAACAGCACGGCACGGTCGCCGATTTCGAATTCGAAATGCGCCGCAAGGACGGCGAAATCCGAACCATGCTGGAGTCTTCCATGGCCGTTCGCGATGCGGATGGGATGGTGACTGCGTATCAGGGATTCTTGCTCGATATTACCGAGCGCAAGCAGGCCGAATCCGAAATCCGGCGCCGCAATCGCGAGCTGATGGTTTTGAACTCAATTGGGCAGACTCTGACCGAATCTCTTGACCTCACTGATTCGCTTCATCGCACCCTGACTCAGATGGCGGAGCTATTCAGCCTGGATGCTACCTCACTCTACCTATTCGATCAGAACGGGACGCAGTTGCGGCGCGTTGCCGCAGTAGGGCATCGTTCGGAATCCTCCAGGCACTTTCCGCCAGTTTCCGTGAAGCCCGAGCTGATGCAGCACATGAAGGCCGTGCATGCGACATTTCTTTCCGCCCAGGGCTTGCCGCTGCCGCAGATTTTCCGAGATGCTCAAACCAGAGAGGATCTTGTTGCGGCGTACATCGTCGTTTTGTGGTCCAAAGATCGCGTCATCGGCGGTCTGGTCATAGGCAGCCGCACGCAACGGGAGTTTTCCCCGGCCGACGTGAACTTGCTCATTGCCGTCGGCAGCCAGATTTCCAGCGCCATCGAGCGCTCCATTCTCTACGAAGAAAGTCGCCAGGCTTACGAAAACCTGCGCCGCACGCAGGAGCAGTTGCTGCACAGCGAAAAGCTGGCCGCCGTGGGGCAGTTGATTTCCGGCGTCGCGCACGAATTGAACAACCCGCTTACCGCCATCCTCGGCTACAGCCAATTGCTCACTTCCAGCGGGCAGATGGGACAACAGGGCGTCGAGTATGCCGACAAGCTTTACAAGCAGGCGCAACGCACTCACCGCATCGTCCAGAATCTCCTCAGCTTCGCCCGCCAGCACAAGCCCGAGCGTGTTCCCGTACAAATCAACCAGGCCCTGGAAGAGACGCTGGCGCTGCGCGACTATGACCTACGCATGCACAACGTCCGCGTGCACCTGGACCTCGCGGAAAATTTGCCCGTCACCTCCGCCGATCCTCACCAGCTTCAGCAGGTCTTTCTCAACATGGTGAACAACGCCGTGGACGCCGTCCTTGAACATTCGAAAGAGGGCGACCTTTGGGTTCGCACGGGGATCAATGGAGACCGGCTTTTCATTGAGTTCACCGACAGCGGCCCTGGCGTGAAGGATTCTTCCCGCGTATTTGATCCCTTCTACACCACAAAGCCTGTCGGCAAGGGAACCGGTCTTGGGTTGAGCATCTGCTACGGGATCATCACGGAACACGGCGGGACTATTCGTGTGAGGAACATACCGACGCGTGGCGCCTCTTTTACGGTCGAGTTGCCGCATCAGCCCGTCGCTGCCTTGGCAAACTCCACGCCCGGTCCGTCGTCCATTTCGCTAAGGGATGGCCGAATCCTGCTGGTGGATCACGACGATTCCGTCTTGGAAGCCGTCGCGACGATTCTGCGCGGCCGCGATCATCACGTCCGCTCCGCAAGAGATGTACAAGAAGCTCAAGCCCTGCTTGAAAAAGAAGACTTCGATCTGGTCATCGCGGATGTGGATGTTTCCGACGGTTCGAATGGAATCGGCCTGGGCGAATGGCTTGCCCAGAATAGACCGTCTCTCAGCCGCAACCTGATTTGGATGTGTGCGGCCGCGCCGTCAGGGGGTGAGGGCGAGAAAACTGCCGCAAATGGGCGTCCGATTCTTCACAAGCCCTTCCAGGCCAGCGATCTGCTCCGAGAAGTCGATCATCTGCTGCTAAACAAGGTCCACGCGGCGACGATTGATTGATGAAGCCATCTCTGCGGCAAGGGCGGCCCGCTCTCCGAGGTCTTTCATCGCTGCTTCCATACGAACGCTTAAACCGCTGACCAGCTCGCTCAGGCCGTCCAGTTGCGGCAATGGAGTAAAACCCAGCAGCAGCTTCCATCGCGTCATCTCATATTGCCAGGCAAAATTTGTGGTAAGCCGAAGCCTCTCAAACTCGTGTGCCGCAGCCACTTCGGGAGACAGCACGGCGATCACCCGTGCAATCCGCAAGAGACTCTGAAAATCTTCACGCAACGCAGTCAGGTAGGCCAACGCTACGCCCCGGCGCTCGCGGCGGATTCGCCGCTGCGCCTTGCCCGAGAGTTTCCTGGACAGGAATTGATAGTCCGTCGGCGCCAATGCCTGGCGGATTTGCGGCAGAAGGGTCACATGCTGCTGGCATCCTGCTTCCAACGGGCGCGTATCGCGATAGAGTTCCTGTCGTTTCCACGGATTCCCAAGTGCCCAGCCAAGAGCCAGGATCAGGAGAACCCCAAGTCCGAAGAACAGGATGAAGCCGAGATTCACTAGCGATTGGCCTCTGGTTTCCAGATTTTTCCCAACTGATCATTCAAGCTGCGCAAACGCAAGTTGATTTGCGGCGTAAACGATTGATACACGTCGATTGGCAGCAGGCTTGGTTCCGTGGCAGTTGCTGTCCGGGTTCTCCGCAGCGCCCATGACCACAATACCAAGCTGGTCAGAAACGCCAGCGTTGCCAGAATGTTCCAAAGCCTCGCGTAGTCCTTGAGATATCGCTCGAGAATCGTGTCGTTAAGCGCAGAGAAACAGGAATACAGGAAAAAACCTATCGCTAGCGAGCGGTCTGTACTCTCCGGTTGCACTTCATAATAGCGGGCAAAAAGAAAGAGAACTACAATCACCGCGGCGATCGACAGTTCCAGTCCGCGGTCCGCGCTGGGAATTGCCAGTTCCCATCTGTGCCGCGCGGCCAGCCCGGAGTACAACGACACCAGCACCGCGCACCCCAGCAACACGCGCTTTGCAAACGCCCATATCCCCGTATAGCGCGAGAGGAAATGCCTGCACACCTCAACAACTGCTATAGCACGCGCTAGAATCGCCACAGCCTGCAGTCCCCATGCAAAAAACCAGGAGACTCTTGAGGCAAATCCCCATCGGCGGTAGATAACATACATCGTGGTGCCGAGAGCCAGGTTGAACAAAATATAGAAACTAAAAGCAGGATAAGCCCGGTAATTCTTGCGCACCACAAGCAACACCAGTAGGGCCACTGCTACAACCGTGTTCACGGCCCACAGCACCTGCTGAAACTGTGCGATCCCTGGTATCACGGGCGCATCCTAACACATGCGTAACTACCCGCAAATAGCTCTGATGCGCCCGCCCTATAGGCGGATAGTACCTGCCAAGGCTAGCCCGCCTGGAAGATTAGAATGTCCTTAGGCGGACAGCAGGGCCAGACCCTGCTTCGGCGGGAACGGCGGTATGGGCCAGCCGTCGGCCACCAGCGTCTGCTTGTCACCCGAAAGTATTGTTGGCGGAAAAGGCGGAATGGGCCACCCATCGGCCAGAAGCGTACGGATATCATTGGAAGATGCCTTTGGGGGGAATGGCGGTATGGGCCATCCGTCGGCGCTCAGGCTGCGATCGATCGTGACGGGTTTACCGGCTGAAAGGTTGACGGACCGAACAACGGGAAGTAACATCAGTACCGCAAATACAAAAACTGCCACGGCCAATGCTGTTTTTTTCAAGGGGGTATCCCTCCTGAGTTGCAGGATGAGGAGGGACAGTCGTGGCGGCGTTTTTCGCTTGGAAATGTTCCGATTGCGGAACACATCGCGGCATGCGAACGCTTACGCAGCTCCAACAGAATCGCCAGGTCGTTCAGGACTTTACTTTCACAACTCTGGCCGGTATTCCCGGACTATTCGCTCGCCTGGCTTACATCGCTTCGTTGCGGGATCTTTCCAGTGGACGCTATGACCACGCCGGTCTTGCCGCTCTTTATCCGGACGCGGCTATTCAGCAGGCCTTGCAGCTTTGTCACGAACAGATTTTCGAGCGGATACTGGAATCGCCGCTCTCCGGTCAGGAAGAGGATTTGCAGGTTTGTCTCAGGGGGATGGAGGGAGGGTTGTCCAGCGCGGTCCCTCACTGGCGGCGCATGGAAGCTTACCGAGTTCTCGTCCCGGAAGCGGCGCCTGACTATCTCAAGGAACTCTTCTACTCGAATCTCAGGGCTCTTCTTGAGATTCTCGACAAGGAACATTTACCGGCTCATTCAGACGCGTGACCACGCCTGTCACTCGGCCCACGATTTCTGCTTCTTCCGGCACGCGCCAGGTCTCCGGTAAACAATGGGAAAGCGGATGCGGCTGCATCACCAACCGCGAACCTTCCTGAAGGAACCAGCCGCAACGGTAGCCGTCGCGCAGTTCAACGAAGTACATGGGCCGGTCATGCTCCGTCGTCCACTCGCCGTCATCAATCTTTTGTACCGACGCATCCACCAGCACGATGCTCCCCGGACGCAGCAATGGCGTCATTCGCCGGTCGGACGTCCCGATATACCCGTAGAACTGGCGGATATGGCCGTTGGTTAGCACTCCTTCAAAATTCCCCCATTTTTCCACCATCCGCGAGAGCAATTCCGTTCGCCGCGGATCAAATGCCGGGTCAAATTTTATCGGTATTCGCAGCGATGTTGGCGCCGCCATCAAGTGCGTTTGCGGTACGGGGAACGAGGTTCCATCGTGAAAACATTCTTCGATGGGTACGTCGTACCAACGGAAAATATCCAGGGGGTTCAGCCGGTAGACGGCCGCCAGCGTATACAATTTGTGCAGGCCTGGAACGACTCCCCGGTTTTCAATGTCGGCAAGCCGGCTGATGTGCAGAATGAAGTCAGGACGCCCCCGGCGCTCCGCCAATTCGTAGCTGGCGCGTTCCACATCTCGATAGGTTAGTCCGAGTCGTTCGCGGACCTGCCGCAGACGAAAACCTTGCTGCATCAATCCCTCGTGGGCTGACCGGGTCCCCTTAGATGGAGAGTACAATAGAATTACGACACTGTTAAGTTTTCGGAACACAGATCGAGCCGGGCCCAAGGGCGCGCGAAAAGGGCCGAGTTTGGCATAGGCGGCCGCGGTTTCCGCCTGTGGATGGCCCTCATTCCCAGCCCTAGCTCGCCGCTCGTTACTCCTCACTAGCCATTTCGTGCGCCGCTCAGACAGCCCATTCGTGATTCTGCTATTCTGCGAAGTATATGGTCTCCTACTGGAAATGCAATTTGTTGGGCCTGCGCGCAGCGTTCTTGAGCCTGAGCCTCATCCTCTGCGGTGCCGCCGTCCACGCACAGGGAACTGCCGCCGCTCCGCCCCCCGCGGATTCCAGGCCTACCACCGACGCCGATTTCATCGCTGCCGCCGAAGAAGTCCTCGGCCAGATGAGCCAGATCACCGGGCTGAAACTGGTCACTCCGCTAAAAAAATCACTCCGCTCGCGCGAAGAAATCCGCGCGTACGTCATCAAACAGATGAACGAGGAAAAAGATCCTGCCGAACGCTACGCCGATGCGCGCAGCGCCGAAGCCTTCGGTTTGCTCCCTAGGGGGTTTGACCTCGACACTTTCATGGTCAACGTGCTCACGGAACAGGTCGAAGGCCTCTACGACCCGAAGACGCGTGAATTTTATATCGCGGACTGGAGCCCACTGTCCGACCAGCGCATGGTCATGGCCCATGAATTGACACACGCGCTCGAGGATCAGCATTTCCAAATCGAAACGTGGGTAAAAGCGGCACGGCCGAATGAAGATGCCGAACTGGCGCGCGACGCCGTTCTCGAAGGCAGCGCCATGGCCGCCATGGTTGACTATCTGATGGTTGGAACGGGCCGCTCACTTACTTTTTCGGCAGCCATCTTGAAGAATACCGGCTGGGCCGCGCTGCCGGGCGTGTTCGAGAAGCCGCCAGTATCCACCCAGCAGATTCTCCATCCCGCGCTCTACCGGTCCGGCAAAACTCCCGCCGCCATCACTCTTCCGCGCCTCGAGAAATTGCTCGGCAACAACTGGACAAAGCTCGATGAAAACGTCATGGGCGAATTCGGCTGGAAGGAGGTTTTGAAGCAATTCCTCGACAACGATCGGGCAAAGGTCATGGCTGCCGCGTGGGACGGCGACCGCTACGCTGTCTTTGAGCAAAAGCAAACGAAAAAACTTGTCCTTGTGACCCGCCTGCACCTGGACAGCGAGGAGCGCGCGGCGCGCTTCTTCGGGCAGTATTCGGAGGCGCTAGAAAAAAAATACGCGGAGCGAACGAATCTCCTGCGCCGTCCGAACTTCTTTTCTTTCGACACTCCTGATGGCGGAGTGTTCCTGGATTGTCTGGGAGACGGGTGCGTGACCCTGGAAGGCACGACGCGCAATATCTTCGACGCTTTCACCAAAGCTCTGAACTGGCCTCTGGCTCCCCAGGCGCCCGAACGCCCCGGGGCTGTGCAGGAGAAGACAGTCGTGATTTTCTCTCGAGGCGCGCAACGCGCCGCAGAAAATTCTTCTCCAGCCGCGCAAACCGCGCCATGAAAAAAGGATCATGCGAATTGGTGCGCTGGCGTTGCAGCGTGGCGCCCGCCAATTTGGCAAACTGCACGGCTTTGGCTAGATCCTTGGCATGACGCTCGTAGTAAATAGCCAGTTGTTCGCAGGCGTGAATGCCATCGTGCGGATCGGCGACAATTTCCAGCCAAATCTCGGCGGCGCGTGCGTGTTCCCCGCGGCGCTTGGCCATTTGTGCCAGCTCGCGGCGCGCCTTAGGCAGGATTTCCTCCGGCAGTCCTATGGTCAGGGCTTGTGTGCACGCAGAGATGGCGCGATCTTCCGCGCCTCGCCGCTGCAGAAATCGCGATAGGCCGAAAAGATCCAGACTTTCGATTTCACCCGCCGCGTTTGGCGTCTCGCAAAGAAGCTCGTTGATCTTTCCGAAGAGAGCTGCGAGGCCGCGCAAATCCATTTGATTGTGGCGCACCACTCCAACCAGCGGGTCCGCAGGCCCGCCGCGCAGGTAGTCAAAATAGAACTGTGGGATCAACGCGGACGAAACATCCTCTTCGCGATGCCAGCCCAACCGAGCTGCGTCAAGGACGTGGCGCTCAAGTTCCACAAGCCGCACAGAGCCGAGCCGGAGTTTCCACAGTGCGCGCGCGGGATGCAGCAAATCCAGATGCGCCGCCAGCTCTGGCACGGCGATGGAGCGCGTCATCGTGAAACGGCTCTCAAGAAGCGGCCAATCGAATGATTTCCCATTGAAGGTGACGAGCACGGGCCGCTCGGCGACACGCTGAGATAATTCCTGCAACAGCGAATGCTCTTCGGAAAAGTCGCGCATGAAGAATTGTTCGATCTGCAATCCGCCCGCATCCCACCACGCGAGGCCAATTAAAAAGGCATACGTGCCGGTGCCGCCTGCCAGGCCGGTGGTTTCCGTATCGAGGAACAGCCATTTTTCGGGATCTTGCAGCGCGGCCAGGGTCTTACGGGAGAGTACTTCATCGCGCGTGCGAGAGAGCAACTCGAGTGTCGTGGATGCAGGCTCTCTAAATTCCGGCGTGGAGAACCAATTTCGAACGAGTAAGTGTTCCCCGAAATGATTTGTGGCCACGCCCGCGCCGAGAAGCCGGCCGAGCGTATCTTCCTCGCCGGGCGTTCGAATCGCGGTCGCGCGCGCCGGCATTGGCCGGATTGGTTTCAGCGCAGCGAGTCGCGAGAATTTGTCGGCAGCAGCAGACATTTAGGCACTCAGCCTGTCGAGTATCGCAAGGGCGGTTTCCTTTGTGCGCGGGGCCAGATCGCCTGCGGGGCCGACGCAGGAAGGGCAGCCCTGCTGGCAGGCGCACGCGGCGATCAGTTCACGCGTTTTTTGCACCAGCAACGCGTGCGTTCGAAAGAGTGGTTCGGAAAACCCGATACCGCCGGGGTAGGCGTCGTACAGGTAGAGATTTGGTTCGAAGAATTCTTTGGGGTTAGTGGAGAGGGCATCGTCCGTGCGGGAGGAAGAGAAAGTTTCAATCGCGTCGAGGTGGGGCGCGGCGTGCTGCGCCCCCACAAGCGTGGATGCAGATTCAGAATCGGCAGCAGGAGGGCGCTCGCCAATGGCGGTGCCGAGGTCGCGGCTGTCGCACATCAGCAGAAGAGTCGCGACGGATTCGAGGGCGTGCAGCAGACCGAACATGCCGCTTTGCCGCTCGCTCACGGAGAAGGGAAGCGATTCGAGCATGGGACGCTCCAGCGTGATCCAGTATGACGTGGTGTGCATTTCGTTTTCGGGAAGTTCGAGCTTGCCGTCGCCGATATTCTCGTTGGTGAAAAATTTGATTTTCTTGAAACCGACCACTTGCGAGCGCACAAGGACGTCGCCGTGGGAATGGCAGTGCGCGGACTCTTTATTGCCCGCGCATTGTTCGGTGGCGGCGATTTCGAGAACGCGTACCTGGCTGTAACGCACGGCATCGGTGTAGTAATCAACGTCGACGCGTTTGACGTAGGCCTTGCGTTCCTTGAAGTCGAGATGTTCGACGTGGTGTTGCTGGCCGCCGTGAATGTAAATGGCTTTTTCGTGGAGAAACACCAGAGCGCTCGGAAAATCCACTTCGCCGATGACCGCGGGTACGCCAGTGACGTCAATGATCACGAAATTGTCGCTGGTCACGGAACGCAGGCTGATGGTATCGGCGGGATAGGCCTCCTGCGTCCAGTGATAATTGGCGCCCGCAAGATGCAGAAAGCCAGCTTCGGCAAGCCGCGCGCAAAGGTCGGGAAGATCAACATCGCCGAATTTATCGTTTTGGGAGATGGGTAATTCGAACGCCGCGCATTTCAAATGATTGATGAGAATTTCCAGGTTGTCCGGCTGAATGAAAGCATGCTCGGGCGTGTTTCCAAAAAAATAGTCCGGATTTCGAACCATGAACTGATCGATTGGCGACGAAGAAGCCACCATCACCGCGCAAGAACTTCCGCTGCGTCGCCCGGCGCGGCCGGCGCGCTGCCAGGTGGCAGCAATCGTGCCGGGATAACCGGCCATGACGACGGTGTCGAGAGAGCCGACATCAATGCCGAGCTCGAGCGCGCTGGTGGAAACAACGCCGCGAATTATTCCGTCGCGCAGGCCGCGCTCGATTTCGCGGCGCTCATTCGGCAAATAGCCGCCCCGATAGCCACGAATGGTTTCCTGTTTTCCCGGGAGTTGCGGATTCGCCTGCTGCAAATAGGTGAGAAGAATTTCCGTGTGCAGTCGCGAATTGGCGAAAACCATCGTTTGCAAATCACGCTTCAGGAATTCCTGCGCTACTCGTGAGGATTCGTTGACGTAACTGCGGCGAATTCCCAGGGCGCGATTCACGACCGGCGGATTGTAGAAAACGAAAGTCTTGTCCGCCGCGGGAGCGCCATTGGAATTGAGGACTTCGACTTCGGATTCGAGTAAGCGTGAAGCAAGATCGCCAGGATTGGCGATGGTCGCGGAGCAGCAAATGAATTGCGGATCGCGTCCGTAAAAGCGCGCGATGCGGCGAAGCCGGCGAAGTACGTTGCAAAGATGGCTGCCGAACACGCCGCGATAGGTGTGCAGCTCGTCGAGGACGATGTAATGTAAATTTTCGAACAAGCGCGTCCAGCGCGTGTGATGCGGCAGGATTCCGGTGTGCAGCATGTCCGGATTGGTCAGAACGATGTGGCCTTTTTCGCGAATGGAGCGGCGGGCGTCGGCGGGTGTGTCTCCGTCATAAGTGAAAACGCCGAAGCGATTGTCCAGACGCACGTTGAGGTCGTGAAGTTCGGCGAGCTGGTCTTGCGCAAGCGCTTTTGTTGGGAAAAGGTACAGCGCGCGGGAATCTGAATTCTCAAGCGTCGCGTTCAGTACCGGCAGGTTGTAGCAAAGCGTTTTCCCGGAAGCGGTCGGCGTGACGATGACGACATTCTTTCCGGCGTGAACCGCCTCCGCCGCTTCGGCCTGATGCGTGTAAAGACGTCGAATGCCTTTGGCCGCATAGGCGGCGCCGAGGTCAGGGTGTACCCAGGCAGGGAAGTCTGCCCACTGGGCCTCGCGCGCAGGAAAATGCCGCACCGCCGTCAAGATTTCGCCGCTATAGTCGCGAGCGGCAAAGGCGTCGAGAACCTCGTGAACGCGTGTGATTGCAGTCGACGTTTCAGCTCTGCGAACTGCCAGCGATTCCGCCATAAGAACCCTTTCGACTTATTCGCCTTTTGTTCGCTAACGGTAACACGCGGCGTTTTACGGTGCAATATGGAAAATTTGCGATTTTAACGCAGAGAACACAGGATCCGCCGTGGCCAGCTTCTATTCAGCAGTCTTGGCGGCTAGTGCCTCGATGACGGCAATGTTGGGAAGCAGGTCGGGCGGAAGATTATGGCGCGCCTGGAGGTAAGCAGGGGCGTTGTAGGAGATCCAAACTTTGCCGGTGGCATCTTCGGCGATCAGGATTTTGAGGGGGAGATCCAACGCGGCGCTGGGCGAGGCGAGCATCAGCGGCGTGCCGGCCTTGGGATTGCCGAAGATCAACAGCTTGGTGCTTGGCATTTTCAGGCCGGCGCTGGCGGCTTCGCCGCTGTGGTCGACGATGGTGAAGAGTTTGACGCCTTTAGCTTCCAGGATGGACTTCAATCTGGCGACCGTTTGGTCGACGGAATGATTGCTTGCGGCACGGAGAATGCCGCTCTCCGGGGTTGACGCCATGGATGCCTCTCGAGATTGCAGAAGATGTTCCCGCTCGACTGTGATTTTTGAAGAATCATCGAAGCCGAGCAATCACTATAGCACCCGCTACGAAGAGGAGCGCGGAGGCGGCGAACGCAATCTGCACGTTGAACGCACTCCAGAGAGAGCCGACCACGAGGCTCGAAGCGAAGTCGCCGACGGCGTTGACGGCGGCGAGCGTGCCGAAGGCCATGCCGTGCTGCTCTTTGGGTACCAGTTCGGCGGCGAGGGAATCTTCGAGCGCTTCTTCGGTGCCAATGTACAGGCCCGCGAGGACAAAGATAATAGCCAGCAGCCACAGGGAATGTGTTCCGGTCGAAAGTAGAATCGCAGTAACCGCAGCTAGCGCGTACCCGGCGGCGAGCACAGCTTTGCGATGCGGAATGTGGTCGCTGAGCCATCCGCTTGCGTAGGCGGAGCCTGCGTAGAAGACGTTGTGCAGCGTGTAGAGTCCGACAGCGAGGCTGGCGGCGCGGGCCAGACCATGTGACGGCGTCAGCATTCTTGTCGCGTAGAGAATCAGCAGCGAATGTGAGAAATCGCCAGCACCGAAAATGCCGACGCCTACCAGCAGGCGGCGGAAGGAGGGCGGCAAGGCTTTGAGTCCGAGCAGGAAAGAGCGCGGGGGCTTGGGCGCGGCCGGTCGCTCGCGAACGAGCAGCCAAAAAGACGCAACAGCGATGAGGCCCGGCAAGAGTGTCCAGAGAAACACTTTGCTGTAGGAATGGCCGGTAACTTCGAGGAGCCAGAGCGCGCTGAGCGGGCCGGCGATGGCGCCCACGGTGTCCATAAGGCGTTCGAGGCCGAAGGCGCGGCCGTAGGCGCCCGGTGGGACGTCGGCAGCGAGCAGAGCTTTCTTCGCGGGGGAGCGGACGCCGCGGCCTAGCCAAGCGGCCGAGCGGCCGATGAGTACCTGATAGGCGTGCGTGGCAATGGCGAACGACGCCGTCGCAAGTGCCGTAAAGGCGTAGCCAAAGACCGCGAGAGGCTTTCTGCGCTTCAAGCGATCGGTGAAATGGCCTGAGGCCATCTTCGTGAAGCTGGAGAGGCCGTCGGCGATGCCTTCGATAGCGCCCAGCCAGCCGGGACCTGCACCGATGGCCGCCAGAAACGCGGGCAGCACGGCCGTGGCGGTTTCGTGGCTCCAGTCACTAAACAAGCTGGTGAGCCCGACGCCGACGACAGTACGGTTGAGCCATGATTGTTTTTCCGCGGTTTCGGGCATAAGGAATTAGTCTACAGTCGACGGTCTGCAGATCAAAGTTCTGAGCTTGCGAAGTGGTGATTTTAGCTGAGACCGGTAAATCGAGAACTTGTAGCTGGCCGAGAAGCGGCGGCGAGCCAACGCGCTCCAGAATCATTTCTTAGCGGGGCGGTAGAGAATCACACGGACTTTTTCGAGCGTGATCAGGCCGCCGTCCACCATTTCGTCGAGGCGGGGAAGGATTTGTTCGATGCGCTCTGCAGACTCGATGACTTCGAGGATGATGGGCAGATCTTGTGAGAGGCGGAGGAGCTTGTCGGTGTGATAGACGCTGGAGCCGCCGTAACCGCCGACGCCGCGCAGCACAGTAGCGCCGGAGAAGCCGTCTTTGCGGAGCATTTCGACGATGGCTTCGTGGAGAGGCTTGCCGTGCCATTTGTCGGACTCACCGGTATGGATGCGCATCAGCGTCCGTTCGCCTTCAAATTTCTCGTGGGTCATGGCGGACCTCGTGAAAAGTTTCTAAAATTTGTTTGCCAGCCGGATGCCGGCAACGCTCAGGAGCAAGCCGGCTACGACGCTGGTGCCAACGTAGGCGGAGGCGCGGAGCCAGGCGCCGGCGTCCAGCATTTTGGCCGTTTCCCATCCAAAGCTGGAGAAGGTAGTGTAGCCGCCGAAGAATCCAACGGCGATGGCTACGCGCCAGTCCGGCGAAATCACCATGCGATTGAGAGTGAACTGGCCGATCAATCCGAGTAGAAAGCAGCCGGACAAATTGACGAGCAGAGTGCCGTAAGGGAAAGTGCTCGCCGTGCGAACTTGCACGAGTCCCTGCAAACCGTAGCGCGCCAGCGTGCCAATGGCGCCAAAGATCGCGATCAATGCTAGACGCAATGTAGCTCCGATCCGCAACTCGCCACTGCGAGCGCGCAAACGGCCTGCGGTTCACTAACAAAAAAACTCCCGGAGCCGCCAGGCTGCCAGGAGTCATCAGCCCCAGAGTTGTTCACCGGGGCGGTTATGGCGAACTCCATCGCCATTGTCAATGTCGGGTTAGTCTAGCATTTTCCCAGATTGACGGAAGGCCAATTCAATAGCCTGGTCCATCGCTGCAAGCGGTGCCTCGATGGTCTTTCCGTGGCCCACCGCCAGGCGCGCAGGCTTGAAACTGCTGAGTTTCCGCGCGCTTTCCGCAGCGACTTCACGATTCCACGAAAATAGAGCAGGGAATGGAAAGAGAAGTTTGAACGTTCCGGCGGCAAGCAGTCCGGTTTGGGTGGTAAAAGCGTCTCCGGCAATGAGAGAGCCGTCCCTGACGTCCAGAAAAGCCATGTGCCCCGGTGTGTGACCCGGAGAAAGAATCGCTTGAAGTGACCCTATGCGGTCGCCGTCGTTGAGAAGGATCGTTGGTGGAAGTTTCACGCCCGGGAAACCGAGCAACTTTTTCCCTGATTCACCAGCGTCGAGCGAAAAGTCTTTCCGTAAAAGTCTGGACTCGCGTTGCCCAACAGCAAATTCTAGCCTCGGATATTCACGGGCGAGGGCGTCCAAGGATCCTACGTGATCGATGTGAGCGTGCGTGAGCAGGATGCGGCAGATTGGCGCGCCCAGACTCTGCGCCGCTTCGCGTATGCCTGGCGCTGAGCCGGCAAGGCCGGTATCAACGATGGTGAGTCCATCGTCTTCCATGACCAGGAAACAATTGATCATGCCGAAGCGAGTCAGACGAAAGAGATTCTTGGCCTCTTGAATTGGCTTCATACAGGCACACGGGACATCAGGAAGCAGTCGCAGGCGCTCGGTTGGGCTTGGCCTTTGCGAGAAGGACGATTTTTTCAAGGCGGCCTTTGCCAGCGGAGACAACCAAGTCAGCCGCGATCTTGTCGCCAGGAGCCAGTGAGGCGGCTTCTTTGGGAACAGCAATCACATAGCTCATCGTCATGGCTGGCATGAAGCCCGGAATGTCGCCGTGTTTCTCGATCAAGAGCTTCCGGGGCAAATCGACAGCGATAACCTCGGCTTCGATGGGACAGCGTTTTTCTTCAGGTTGCGCTGTGCAACCTGCAAACGACATCACCACAAGATTTGCCGCGAGGGTCAACCCCAGTGCCCGTTTCGAGCGAGTCATACGCAACATGTGGGCACTCCTCAAAGACGAAAGTAGAGACCGTGGCGGCCGGGACACGTCGGAGGGGGAACTCTACAAATGGCCGCCACGGCCTCCGCTACCGTTAATAATGAAAACGGTAGCGAACCTGTACGAAGACTTCGCGCGGATTGAGGTAATGGGTGCCGCCGAAAGTAAAGCTGTTGTCGAGCAGCACGCGCCGGTTGGCGACGTTCATGCCTTGCAAGTTAACGGAGAACCGTTCGCCAAAACTCTTACCGAGCGAAAGGTCAAACGTAGTGTGAGGTTGGAGATGATTACCAGGGACCGTGGGATCGCCGTTGGTGAAGCCTGAGGCGTAATAGACGTCTGTCGAGGCATAGGAATGGAATGGGAGATCGTAGCGCGCGCCGAGGTGCAACGTGTTGCGCTGATCATGATCGAGCAGGCCGAAACCATCGCCAAAGGAAAAGTCGGTCAGCCCGCCGTTGATGTTGCCAAAAGCGAGGGCAAGCTGGTTCGAGTAGGTTAGGTAAACCTGGGACCGATGACCGATCCGGGGAGAGCGGAGCGTCAGCTCCCAGCCGTTGATGCGGGCGCCTTGGATGGTGACGGGGAAAAACAGGTCGGAGTTGTTGAAATTGTTGTGGTCGAAGAAATTCTCGGCGCGGGTGAGAAAATTGCTGGCGTCCAGCGTCCAGCCATGGAATGGAATGGTGACGCCAAACTGATGCTCTTCATCGCGTTCACCGTGCAGCGGAATAAAGCTCAAGTTCTGATTGTTGGCGGCTTCGAAGAGCGGACCGGAAACGGTCAGCAAAGGCGGCGCTTGGTAGAAATGTCCATAGAAGGCGCGGAAGACCCAATTCAGTTTGGGAATCCGCAAAGAAACGCCGGCGCGCGGACTGGAGACATTCTCAACGACGCTCCCGGAGAAATGCGTTTGGCGAATACCGGCGTTTACCGCGAACCACGACGTCGCCTTGAATTGCTCCTCCGCGTACACGGCTGTGAGCGATCCGCCCGGGGTTTGTCTCTCCGGTGGGTCCACGTTCTCGCATTGCGCGGGGTCGTGGCAGCGTAAACCAAAGAGTTGGTCGTCCTGTTGAGAGAAGCCATAAAGGCCAACGCGAAGGTTGCTGCGGTTCTTGATCCAGGAAAGCGTGGCCTGCCCGCCTTCGTACCTCGAACTGCGGTCTTCGCTCGCGGAACTGGGAAAATCCTGCAAGGAGCTTTGGTAATTCGCGCTGTTGTAATGGTAGAAAGGCGAGATTGTGAGCATAAGCCCCGGATTGAACGTGCGGACCCAGGAAAATGTGACAAAGGAATCGTTTTCGCGGTTGGCATCGCTGAGGAACTGGCCTTGCGTCTCAGGATCGTTTGGGTCGAAGGGGACTTGATAGAAGTCCCGCCGCAACTGCGCGACCAAGCGGAACTGGTCTTGTGAATCGGCGTTGTAGATCATAGACGTAAAGCCGCCGAAGCCGTTGGCCGCATCGTGGACGACCGCGTACGTCGGAGTCTGCAAGCCGAGATTCGTGCGGTTTCCGTTCACGCTGGCGTAATAAGCGAAGCGATTGGTGTGACCGCCCAAGTTCAGCTGGTCATCGGTTTGATAAAAGTTGCCGGCGCTGAGGACGAGCTCGGCTTCGTTGTTGCGCTCAAAGCCTGTTCGCGGTGCCACGTTGAAAATCCCGTAGGTGCGGTCGCCGTAGTCGGCGGAGTAGCTGCCCCGTTGCGCCTCCATGGTGTCAACGTCTTTTGGGTCGACTTGGGGGCCGAGGTTACTGGCTATATTGGTGTTGGGGATGGCGACGCCGTCAATCAGCCAGGTCACTTGATGGCCTCCGCGGACGTGCAGCTGGTCGTGGACGACATAGGAACCGGGGACGTAGTCGGTGATCATCGCGAGACTATTGGTCCGCGCGGCGCCGGGAGTTTCCTGGATTTGGAGTCGGTTGACGAGAGTCGTCGGCGTGACGGTTTCGGCCTGTGCGGCGTCGGCGGAGACCACCACAGTTTGGTTCTGCGTTGGAAGGCGCATCTCGAAATGCAGAATCGGCGCGGTTCCGGAAAGCACGGCGACGCTCTGTGTGTCGGCCACGAAATTTAGGTCGGAGACTGCGACCGTGTATTCGCCGAGCGGAACGGCGTCGAAGTGAAACTGGCCGGCATCATCCGTGCGGGCTTCCAAATTGAACTCGGAGGCCTTTGCTTTCAATACAACCTGAATGCCGGAAACCGGGCGGTGCTGCGGATCGTGGACGATGCCGCGCACCGTGCCGAAGACCGTGGCAAGACTCGCTGCGGCAAGCGACAAAGCAAGAAGCAATAACAGCAAAATTCTGCGCATGAGAACTCTTTCTCCCTGAAGGGATGAAGTACGCGGACGGTTATCCGCGGCCGAGTGTGATCAGCGAATGTGAAAAAAAAGGCCGGGCTAAACGGCCGCTGAGAACAATCGAGGGGGAGGAGAGAGAGGTTCGATGGAGCGGGGGAAATCCGAGGGCTTCGCCAATTCGATTTGCGACGCGAACGCCGCGGCCGGGACCACCGTTACGGATGGCGGCAGCACAAAGGCAATCGAAGTAATCAACGAGCGGTCAGAATCATGACAGCAGGACATGGCGCAATCCATCATGCCGGACATGTCGTGCCCGCAATCCATGTGATGCACCGGCGGCGCGGGGGTCTTCTGATGATGGTGCGCCGGAATTTTACATTGGCCCGAGGTGCAGCAGGAGGATTGATACGTTGACCACGCAGCGCCCGCTAGCGGGGCATAGAGGAAAACGACCATGAGCAAGCAGATACTTGCAGAGATCAAACGGCGGCGATTTTGGCGCGCAGTCTGCATGTGGCACTTAGGGTCTATATCAGTCGTCAGACACTATATCGTGGACCGCCATAGTTTGCAAGTCCCACCAGGACGGACCGCTTCGACACCATTCACTATACGCCAAGGCTGAGTGTTTTTTCGCAACCGGTCAGCCGCCCGGGATGTCGCCAAGGCGAACTTTTGCGTGCGGGGCCATCTTGACTTCGAGTGCGGTGCGTCGCAGACTCGTTTTATGGCTCATAGTTATATTCGATTGGATTTTGGCACGGACGAAGAGAAAGCGCAGCAGGCGCGGCACAAGCTGGATGGCTGGCGGCAGGCCTTCCGGCTGGACAAAAAGCTGCAGTATAAGTTGGACCGTCCCGAGAACCCGGGAGTAACTGCCTCCACGCCCGAACCCGACGTGAAAGCGCCAGCGGAGAAGCCCAAAGGAAAAGGCGCGGAAAACGCCAAGGGCCAGGCGGCTTCTGCGAAATCGAGCGTTCCGCCGGCGGGTAAGACGTCTGCAGCCGCAAACGGGAAAGTCGGATTGCTGGTCAGGCTTTACTTTTCTTCGCACGAGAAGCTTTCAGAGCAGCGCTGGCTCGACCGTATCCCCTCCGAGGAACCGTTCAAAAGCGCTTCACCGAGAGTCGTGCACCATAGCGATCCGGAATTCGAAACGACGGACAAGCAATTCGAAGCCTTGGAATGATTTAACGGAGGCCGGAACCGCGAAAATTGAGCTTCAAGGCCAAATTGGCTGTAAACTCCGGCATGCCGGAATTGGGTCGAAGCGGTGATTTGGACTGAGCTGGACCGAAATCCGGTATAATAAAGTTCCGCAGAGACGTAATTCCGAGTTCCTACTCGAGGGCAGAACGAATGGCGTTACAAACGCGCGTCAAACTGGCAAAGCTTGACGCCCCCAAAGTTCACGGCCTCGACCACCACACTCTGATTCGCATTTACCGCACGATGTTCCTCTCGCGCCGGCTTGACGACCGCGAAATCCAACTGAAGCGCCAGAACAAAATCTATTTCCAGATTTCCAGCGCGGGGCACGAAGCGGTTTGCGCGGCAATGGGCCTGTTTTTGCGGCCGGGGGTTGACTGGGTTTACCCGTATTACCGCGACCGCGCGCTTTGCCTGATGCTCGGCGTGACGCCGCTGGAAACGCTTCTTGCGGCAGTGGGAGCAAAGGACGACCCCAGTTCCGGCGGGCGGCAGATGCCTTCGCATTGGGGCCAGCCCAGGTTGAACATCGTGAGCAAGTCCTCGTGCACCGGAACGCAATTCGTGCAAGCGGTGGGAGCAGCGGAAGCCACGCTTTATTACGAAGGGCGGCCCAACGCTCTTGCACAGGCGAAGAACGCGCCGCTCGGGGAATACGTCAATCACGAGCACGACGAGATTGTCTACGTTTCGAGCGGAGACGGTGCCACCAGCGAAGGCGAGTTCTGGGAATCGTTGAACGTCGCCTGCGCGAAGAAACTTCCGCTATTGTACCTGGTGGAAGACAACGGATATGCCATTTCCGTGCCGGTCGAAGTGCAGACAGCGGGCGGAAGCATTTCGAAGCTGGTGCGGGATTTTCCCGGGCTCCACGTTGCGGAATGCGATGGGACCGATCCGATCGAAAGCTATTCGGTCTGCAAGGAAGCAGTGCAGTATTGCCGCGAGCGGCGCGGGCCTGCGCTGATCCATGCCCAGGTGACGCGCCCGTACTCGCATTCTCTTTCCGATGACGAAAAACTTTATAAGTCGGCCGAGGAGCGCGAAGAAGAAGCGCGGCGCGATCCGATCTCCAAGTTTGCGCTCTTTCTGGTGCGGGAAGGCATCCTGGATCAGAAACAGATCGAACGCCTGGAAACCGAAATTGACAATGAAGTCCGTGATGCCGCCGACCAGGCGCTGGCCGCGGAAGAACCTTCCATCGATTCAGTTCAAATGAATGTGTACTCGCCCGACGTGGATCCAACCTCGGCAGTGTTCGCGGCCGAACCTCATTTGCACGGCGCGCCAAAGACTATGGTGGAAATGGTCGCCGCCACGATCGCGGACGAGATGGCCCGCGACGAGCGCATCACCGTATTTGGCGAAGACGTAGCAGACGCCAGCCGAGAGGAGAACCTCAAGCACGTCAAGGGCAAGGGCGGGGTCTTCAAAGCTACCGCCGGATTGCAGCGCAAGTATGGCAACGACCGGGTTTTCAATACGCCGCTCGCCGAGGCCAGCATCGTGGGACGTGCGCTCGGAATGGCCACTCGCGGGCTGAAGCCGGTGGCGGAGATTCAGTTCTTTGACTACATCTGGCCGGCGATGATGCAGATTCGCGATGAGCTGTGCGTGATGCGATGGCGTTCGAATGGAGCGTTCAAGGCGCCCGTGGTCATTCGCGTGGCGATCGGCGGCTACCTGACCGGCGGCGGCGTATATCACAGTCAGAGCGGCGAATCGATTTTCACGCACTGCCCAGGGCTGCGTGTGGTGATGCCTTCGACGGCGCTCGATGTGGCGGGTCTTTTGCGCACCGCGATCCGCTGCGACGACCCGGTGATGTTCCTCGAGCACAAGCACCTCTACCGCCAGCCGTACAATCGCTCGGAGAATCCGGGACCCGATTTTACGGTTCCGTTCGGCAAGGCTCGCACAGTGAAAGAGGGCAGTGATCTCAGCATCATTACTTATGGCGCGGTGGTGCATCGCGCGGAAGTGGCCGCGGCGCAACTCGAGCGCGAGGGCGTTTCCGTGGAAATCATTGATTTGCGTTCGCTATCGCCCTACGACTGGCAAGCGATCGCGGCGACCGTTCGAAAGACGCACCGGGTCATAGTGGCCTACGAGGACATGCTGAGCTGGGGCTATGGCGCGGAGATCGCGGCGCGGATTGCAGACGAACTCTTTGAGGAGCTGGATGCCCCCGTCCGTCGCGTTGCGGCCATGGATACGTTCTGCGCGTACCAGCCGAAGCTGGAAGACGTGATTCTGCCGCAGACGAGCCACATCATAGCGGCGGTGAAGCAGCTTCTGGAGTATTGAGCCAATTGGCTTTAGACTGTTTTTTCGAGGAAACTTTTTCGGCCCCATTTGCGTAGTTAGAAGCAGGAAAGCCCAAGATCACTCTGTGGGGGTGACCCAATGACGTGCGTAAGCTGCCAAAAAGATATCGCGGTTGGTTCGCGCTTTTGCTACAACTGCGGCGCCAAACAGCCGGAAACACCCGCGCCAGGCTTTTCGCCCCAGACGGGCGGTAAGAAGAGGCTCATGCGCTCCAGCACGGACAGAAAGATTGCGGGCGTGTGCTCCGGCCTTGCCGATTATTTTGATCTTGATCCCACGATCGTGCGGGTTCTGTGGTTCCTTGCCGTCTTGTGCGCCGGGACAGGCTTTCTGGCCTACATCATTCTTTGGATAGTCCTGCCTGTGGCACCGGCTGGTGTGATACCGACCTCTGCGACTGTGGTTTCCTAGACTCTCAGTCAACAATAATTCCTCGGACCGAGGCGATTCTCTCTTGGCAGACTCCATTTCTTGGTTGTTAGGCCGTTGCAGCCCTGCTTTTGACGCGCGTGTCTGACTGATCCCTGAAATTCCAACGCTTATGATTGACGTGCACCGATGCCACGTCATCGGGCGAAAATGGAATTTCCTTGTATCCGCGGACCTCTATGATGCAACCCTCGCTTATCACAACTTGCTCGAATTTTCTGTCATCCTTGAGTTCCACGGAAACGACCTGATAACCGATGCCGGTTTCTTCCGTCCGGCTCAGGTGTTCCGCACAGCCACAGGGAATGGGCACCAACCGTTTCATTGCAAGCCTCCAGCCGAAGTCGAAACCGCTGCGGGGACCGAAATAGTACGATAGGGCTGAGCCGCTGTCTACCCCGGCGGGCCGAAGAATAAGCGAATCCATTTAAGAGGACCGCAGGCCGCTGATTCGGCGTACGATTCGCGGGCGAGCGATTTATCTCGTGGATCTTGAATACTTGGATGAACGTGATTGGCCTTCCCCTTCGAACAGCGGCTGGTCGAGAGAAAATCGCCCTGCGCCGACAGTGGCGAGGGCGAAGCATCCGGCAAGCATGGCCAGCGGAAATTCGTAGACGTGAACCGCCAAATAGCCGCCGGAACTGTGAACTTTCCAGATGGCTACGCCCATTTCGATGGCGAGGAGCAGCGCCGCAGCCCTCGTAAATACTCCTAAGACCAGTAGAATGGCGCCGAAGACTTCCACTACCCCCGCAATGTAAACGAAGTACCCTGGCAACCCGTGTTGCACGAAGAATTCCTGCATCCCTGCGGCAGAGTGCGCCACCTTCGGATAGCCATGGGAAAAGAAAATCAGCGCCAGTGACAGGCGGAGGATCAGCAACCCCACCGGCTGAAGGGAATTGAGAAACTTCATGAAAAATCCTCCGAGAGCGCTCGCAAGAGTTTGCTTCTAAGTCTTGAGAATTTTAGCAGAAAAGGGAAGTCCTCACCGGTAACCGCGGCGTTGGCGAAGTTTCAGGTACAATCTTTAGCGAACCAAGAAGAGTTACGGAGATTCATGGCGAAGGTTCAGACGAACGGTGTCGCTGACGGCGTTGCGAGCGCTTCCGGTATGACGTTTGAGGGCCAGGCATGAGGCGCAAGCTCCTGATTGCGGTGCCCCTGCTTGCCCTGGTGGCGCTGCTGGCGTGGATGTTGCGGCCAAGGCGTGAAACTCTGGGCGAAGCCTTCGTGGGCGAAAAAGTGGCGCCGCTTCTGAGCAGCATCGCTCAAGTCCGCGAACAGATGGGAATGCTGCATTACGGTGAGCGCGTGGACGTAGTCGGCAAGCGGAACGACTATGTAAAAGTGCGTACAAACGCAGGCACCGTGGGCTGGGTGGAAAGCCGCCAGTTGATGGAGCCGGCGCTGTGGCAGCGCAGCATCAAGCTGCTCGATCTGACGCGAGGAATGCCCGTGCAGGCGCGAGGGCGCACCAAGGTTTCCACGAACTTGCGCGTGCAGCCTGGGCGGACGGAACCGCGGCTCTATCAGTTTGGACGAAATGTGCCCGTGGAGATTGTGGGCCGTTCGATGGCCGATTGGGTGCAAGTCACGGACGAGAAAGACGCCTTGAATGAGCCTGAGGAAACGAAAAAAGAGGACTGGTTTCTGGTTCGTGCTGTTGCAACGAGGCCGCCGGGGGAAGCCGCGGCGCGGGCAGCGGAAGCCAGAAATACAACGCAACCGGGCGACCAGACCGCACCGATCGCGGGCTGGGTGGTTGCAAGATTCGTAGAGCTGGATTTGCCGGATCCCGTCCGCGAAGGAGCGAATTCCGCAAACATCCGCCCACTGGCATGGTTCGAATTGAATCGCGTGAGCGACCCCTCAGGCGACAAGCCGCAATACCTGGTAGCTGCCACGCGCGGACCGGAAGGCCAGGTCTGCGACTTTACGGCGCTGCGCGTTTACACTTGGTATGGGAAGCGGAGCCGGTACGAGACCGCGTTCATTGAAAATAATTTGTGCGGCCAACTGCCGGTTCGTCTTGCGAAAGGGCCTAAAGGCGAGCCCGAATTTCGTTTTCTCGTGATGGACGGAAACAAAGAGGAACGCGTCTACCATTTGATCCAGACGGTCGTTCGCCGTATCCGCGAACCAGGTGAAGCCCCCGGAAAACACCCGCCGGCGAGACCGGCAAAGCCAGTGGCAAAATGACGCACTCGCCCGGAATTCTGCTGGTTAGCAAGGAACTGCCGGATGGGTTGTGGAACAACAAAGATATCGCCCGCATCCTGGGATCACGAGCCGGCGGAGAGTGAAACGATGACGCTGCATATCAGCGAGGCGGAAGTGCGGGCAGTGCTGACGATGCCGCTGGCGGTGGAGGCGGTGGAAGAGATTTCGCGCAAACAGGCGAGCGGAGAAGTCGTGGTGCACCCGCGCAGGCGATTCGAATTGCCCGGTGGCGGATTTTTTCACTACATGGCCGCGGCGGATTTCTCCCTGGGCTTCGTCGCAATGAAGCAGTACACCTACGTGCGTGGCAAGCTGCGATTTCTTGTACCTCTTTACGAAATGGCCAGCGGCGATTTGCTGGCGCTGATCGAGGCCGACTACATGGGGCAGCAGAGGACCGGCGCGGCTTCCGGCGTTGCCACGAAATACCTGGCGAGGAAGGATTCACGCGTCGTGGCAATTATTGGCACCGGCGGGCAGGCGAGGACGCAGCTCGAAGCAGTTGCCGCCGTTCGAAAGCTGCAATCCGCGCGCGCCTATGGGCGTGATTCGGCGAAACGCGAAAAATTCTGTGCCGAAATGTCAGCGCGGCTTGGCATTCCGGTGCAGCCGTGCGCTTCGGCGGCGGAGGCCGTGCGCGGCGCGGACATTGTTTCTACAGCCACAACGACATCGCAGCCGGTCGTAAGCGGCGCGGATCTGGCGCCCGGAGCGCACATCAATGCCATTGGCGCCAACCATGCGCACAAGCGCGAGCTGGACGACGAAGCCGTCGCCAGCGCCGACATTATTGTTGTGGACTCGGTGGAACAGTCACGCCAGGAAGCCGGAGATCTGATCATCGCGTTTCATGGCGACGAGATTTGCTGGACCGGCGTCAAAAAACTTTCTGAAATTGTCGCCGGGAAAGCCAGCGGAAGAACCAGCGACACGGAAGTCACGCTTTTCAAATCGAATGGAATCGCCTCGTGGGATCTCGCCGTGGCGATGAAAGTCTATGCAATGGCCCGTCAGAAAGGGCTTGGCAGGGTATTGCCACTCTGGGCTGAAGACGCGAAGAGCTAGGACAACAGCCTAGTTGCCTTTTTCGCTGAGCTTGCGACGCAGGGCATCATGCAGCCGGGACTTTACCTCACCCGGCAGTTCGATCGGTTTTGAATCACAAAAGATTTCCACGGTCAGCCTGGTCTGATTCACTACTAAATTGCATTCTCCGCAATGCTCGAGATGGCGTTCGAGTTCTTGCTTCGCCGGTAATTCGAGCTCGCCGTCAATATAATTCGAAATCTCGCGAATCACGCCTTTGCAATTCAATTTGTTCCACCCTGCCGAAAATAACGATTCAGCTTCTCACGAAGTTTGAGCCGGGCCCGCAACAGCCGGGATTTTACCGCAGGAATCGAGATTCCTAGCGCTTTGGCGGTTTCTTCGGTCGAGAGTTCTTCGACGTCACGCAGCACAAAAACAACGCGGAAATCCGGCTCGAGCTTGTCAATTACCGAGGAAAGGATTTCGTGCATTTCCGTCTGGGCAAAGCGCTGCTCCGGGCTGGGCCCCCAGTCCTCGAGCTCGCGAGGCATGAGGTCTTCATCGCCCTCGATCGGCTCGTCGAGCGAAAACTGATTCGGGCGGCGCTTGCGCAGCCGCATCAGCGCTTCGTTCGCGGCGATACGCACAAGCCAGGTGTAAAAGCGCGAGTCTTGCTGGAAATCCTTGAGGTGCGAATAGGATTTGAGGAAGGCGTCCTGCATGGCGTCCTCGGCGTCTTCGCGATTCCGCGTGATGTTCATGGTCAGGCGGTAGATTTTTGCTTCGTAGCGATTGACCAACTCTTCGAAGGCATGCGTGTCGCCTCGCTTGGCGGCGGCCACCAACAAATGTTCGTCGTCGCGCGCGACGGTGGAGGGCAAACGGTGGGGGTTCGGTGCGCTCAATGGATATAACAAGCCGAACTGCGGCTCTGTCCTCGCTTTCAATTGTATAAAGGTAGCACAGAGCATCGGGCACGTCCGCCGTTCACTTGGTTTGATGCTCCTGCTTAAGATGAGATTCAGAAAACAAGCGAAAGTTACGGGAAGTGATGAAGTGTGGGATCGGCGAGGACTGGATTCCGGAAGGTATGCCGAAGTCGTTCATTGTGAGCTACTTAGAATGCCCCGCGGGAAATTCTGACGTTTCTCTTTTCAGGCGGGGATGCCGATGACGCTCTGGCAGCATCCAGCGAAAAGTGCGCTATCGAGTTTGCGGGTAAGTAGTAATATCAAAGGCCATAGTAAGCTGACGTAATGCGAACACTTCCGGACCATCTCCGAAAAGGCATGAAACTCGTGATTGTGGGGTGCAATCCGAGCGAGTCTTCGGTCCGCGTGGGGCATTATTATGCCGGTCGCGGGAACGAATTCTGGCCGATGCTCTATGAAAGCGGCGTCGTGCCAGAGCCCTTCGATTACCACGACGACAAGAGGGTGATCGAGTTCGGGGTTGGCCTGACGGACCTGGTGAAGCGGCCCACGAAAGGCATCGAGGAATTGAAGCGCGAAGACTACGCGGAAGGACGCATCGTTTTGTCGCAGAAGCTCGAGGAATTCGCCCCGCATGTGGTGGCGTTCAACGGGAAATTGACGTATGAACAGTTTTCCCAGCGCAAATGCAAATTTGGCATTCAGAAAGAGCTGCTTTACGGCGCGCGCGTGTATGTGCTGCCCTCCACCAGCGGCGCAAACGCCACGGGCCGGAGCGAGAAGCTGCGGCACTTTAGAAAACTGGTGCAGCTCGTTGCACGCATCGGCAAAGAACACGACGTTCGACCTCACTGAACGGAGTTCCAAGTGAGCAATACTCCACAACCTGCGCCCGCCGGCCCTGTAATCCTCGAAGGGAATCGCGATGGCATCGCTACGCTGGTGATGAATCGTCCCGACCGGCTGAATGCGTTGAACAACGAACTGGCAATCGCTCTGAATGACGCGCTCGGCCGAATCGCGGAAGATCCAAGCGTGGGCGTGGTGGTCATCACGGGCGCGGGACGGGCTTTCTGCTCGGGTGGAGACCTCGGTGCGCTAGGAAAGAGCCGCCAATCCGGGGCAATGCACGAGGTGGAACCGCTGCTGCGCGCTGGGATGCAAATGGTACTCAAGATGCGCACCATGCCCCAGCCGGTGATCGCGGCTGTGAACGGCGCCGCAGCGGGCGCTGGGATGAACATTGCACTGGCTGCGGATATTCGAATCGCGGCGGAAGAGGCCACCTTTGGGCAGACTTTTGCGAAGATTGGATTATTTCCCGATTATGGCGGGACGTTTTTTCTGCCGGAACTGGTTGGGCCGGCGAAAGCGGCGGAGCTTTTCTACACCGGCGACTTGATTGATGCGAAGACGGCACTCAGAATTGGGCTTCTCAATCAGGTGGTTCCCGCCGCGCAGCTCGAAGCTGAGGTGAGGACGCTGGCGCAGAAAATTGCGCGCGGACCTGCTCTGGCCATCCGCGCCGTGAAGAGAGCGCTTTTTGCCAGCAAAGAAAAAGAACTCGCGCAAGCTCTCGACAATGAGGTGCGGGAACAGATGCGGTGTTTTCCATCGGAAGACTGCGGCGAGGGAATTCGCGCGTTCTTCGAAAAGCGGCATCCGAAGTTTCAAGGCAAATAGCCTTCCTGGTTCAGGTTCCGCGACAATCATGACCAACGGCCACGAATCGATTCAGTTGCGGCTCGAAGAGCGCATGGCATGGATCACACTGGATCGTCCGCCGCTTAACATTCTCAACATTTCAATGATGCAGGCACTGGATGCAGCGCTGGAACGCGCGCTGCCGAAATGTGATTTCGTGATTTTTCAGGGGGCGGGTTCCAAAGCTTTCTCTGCTGGAGCGGAAATCGCCGATCACACTCCCGAGAGCGTCGGGAAAATGCTCTCCGCATTTCACGCTGTCTTTCGCCGGCTCGCGGCGGCGGACTGTCTGACGATCGCCGCTGTCCATGGATTCTGTCTTGGCGGCGGCATGGAACTTGCAACATTCTGCGATTTTGTGTTTGCGGCAAAATCCGCGCAGTTTGGCCAGCCGGAAATCAAGCTTGGCTGCTTTCCTCCCGTGGCGATGGTGACCTTGCCGCGGCTCATCGGAATGCGCGCGGCGGCGGATTTGATACTTACCGGAAAGCAGATCGGCACGGAAGAGGCTCTGCGATTGAGTTTGATCACACAGGTGATTCCTGATGAGCAACTGTCCGTTGCCGTTGACAAGCTGCTCGAAGAACTTTGCAGGCTGAGTCCAGGTGTTCTGCGCCTGACGCGCACGACTCTCGGGCGAATCCACTTTGCGGATTTCGGGAAGCAACTAGAAGAAGTGGAACGGGTATACTTGACGGAACTGATGCTGAGCCATGATGCGCGGGAAGGGATTCTTGCGTTCCTCGAAAAGCGCCCACCCATCTGGAAGGGAAAGTAAATGGACGAATTGGAGATTGCGCCCGCAGACGTGAAAGCGCGGCTGGACCGTGGAGAAAAATTGGTTCTAATTGACGTGCGCGAGCCGTGGGAGCATCAGGTTTGCCGAATCGAGGGCGCGAAACTGGTGCCCCTGGGTTCGCTGGCGGCGAGTCTTCAGACGCTGCCGGATGTGGACGAAGTGATTTGTTATTGCCATCACGGGATGCGCAGCCTGGATGCGGCGGCCTGGCTGCGCTTTCAGGGGATCGAAAAGGCCAAATCATTGTCCGGCGGGATCGAGCGTTGGTCGGTGGAAATCGATCCGAAAGTCCCGCGATATTAGGTGCGATCTTGCAAAAAGAGGGCAGCGTGCTCCGCCCCTGCAACGGAAAAGAGAGGCCGCCGGTGAAAGAAAACCTGACCAAGGGGAAACTCAAATTTCTGCAGAAGCCGACGTGAACGACTTGCCGAAAAGCAAGAGGTCTCTTGCTGGAGATGGGTGCGGAACTCCAATCACGCGATTTGGATAAGGAGCGATTGAGCGAAACGGAACTCGACGAATTGATTGCTGACCGCGATTACAGAGAGTTTCTGAATACGCGAAATGAGCTGTATCGCACGCGGAGAATGAAAGAGCATCCTCCGTCGCGCGCGGAGGCCGTCAAACTGATGGCGAAAGAGCCGAACCTGATGCGCAGGCCGGTGGTGCTTCGCGGTTCGAGGATTGTGCTCGGTTTCGACGAAGAAGCGTACCGCAAACTCTTGAAATAATTTCCCTTCTATCGAAAAGCAGCGGCCCGCCCCAGAAGGCGAGCCCTACAAAAGCAAGAGAGGAACGAATGGATGTGAAGACGATCGCGGTGATTGGCGCGGGCACGATGGGGCGGGGGATTGCCTATGCCGCGGCTTTTGGCGGCTACAACACCGTTCTTGAAGACGTTTCGCGGCACGTGCTCGAACAAGGCGTTGACTGGATCCGGCAATCTTTTGCGGAGGGAGTAGCACGCGGCAAGGTCGAGGCCGCCCTCCGTGATAAGGCGGTGGCGCTGGTCTCAACGGCGAGCAACATTGAGGATGCCATCCGCGATGCTGATGTCATCATCGAGGCCGTTCCGGAAGAGCTGGAGATGAAGCTGGAGCTCTTCACCATCTTCGACAAGTTCGCGAAGACTGGGGCGATTTTTGCGAGTAATACCTCTTCTCTCTCGATCACGGATTTTACGGACGTCACCGTTTCGCGCGATCGGTGTATCGGGATGCATTTTTTCAATCCCGTGCCGAAAATGAAGCTCATCGAACTGGTGAGGACGCCGCACACTTCCGAGGAAACGGTGGCGGTGTGCCGCGAAGTCGCACGGCGCATGGGGAAAGAAGTGGTAATAGTCAACGAAGCTCCGGGATTCATCACCACGCGAGTCAACGCGCTGATCGGCAACGAGGCATTCAACATGCTCGAGGCGGGAATTGCCACACCCGAAGATATCGACAAAGCGCTGAAACTTGGGTTGAATCATCCCATGGGGCCCTTCGAGCTGGTCGATCTCGTGGGTCTCGATGTGCGGCTCAAGATTCTCGAATATCTGCATCAAACTTTGGGCGAGAAGTACCGGCCGAATTCCTTGCTGCGGCAATATGTACAGCAAGGACGGCTGGGCCGCAAAAGCGGGCGCGGCGTTTACGACTACACGGAGCAAAAAGCGGCGGAGAAGGAAGCGTAATCGCGGGGGAAAGAAGGATTGAATCCATCATGAGCGCACTCGCAGAGAAAATTAAAATTCAACAGGGTGACCTGACGGAGATGGATGTGGACGCGATCGTGAATGCGGCCAACAATGATCTGATCCTGGGCGCGGGAGTTGCAGGAGCCATCCGGCGCAAAGGCGGGGAAGAAATTCAGCGCGAATGCGATGCGATTGGCAGTATCCCAGTTGGTTATGCGGCGATTACTACCGGCGGAAAGCTGAAGGCGCGATTTGTGATTCACGCGGCCAGCATGCCACTTGGCGGAAAGACGAGCGCGGACGCGCTGCGTCACTCCGCAGCGCATTCCTTGAAAATTGCCAATGAGCGCGGCCTGAAGTCCATCGCATTTCCGGCGGTGGGCACGGGCATCGCGGGATTTCCTCTAAAAGACTGCGCGGAGATCATGCTTCGCGAGGCGGCACAACATTTGCGCGGAGAAACTTCGCTCGAAACGATTCATTTTGTGCTGTTTGATGAAGCAGCACAGGGAATTTTCGAGCGGGCTTGGAAAAAGATTCAGACCGAGCCTGTTTCCGAGTCCGCAGGAGCCAAAGGCGCGTGACGCCGCTCGCGGGATTATTGGCCGAGCGGATTCGACGCTTCGGCCCCATGACGTTTGCGGATTACATGCGCGAATGCCTGTACCACCCCCTGCATGGCTACTACAGCAAAGCGGAATCGAAGCGATTCGCGGATTATTATACGAGCGTGGATGTGCATCCCATTTTTGCACGTCTGCTGGCGCACCAGTTTGCGGAAATGTGGGAAAGCCTTAGCCGGCCTCGAGAATTCATGCTGGTTGAGGGCGGCGCAGGCGTGGGCCGGTTCGCGGCGCAGGTTCTCGATTTCTGCGAGGGGAAGCTCCCCGGCTTTTATGCGGCGCTGCGCTACGTTGCGGTGGAGCGGTCTGCCTCGCGGCGCGAGCAGGCGACGATTCACGTTCAGCGCCATGCGGTTTCCGGGCACGTCACGGCTTCGGCGGAAATTCCGGCACACATTGCCGCGGGCTGCTTTTTTTCGAACGAACTGGTAGATGCGCTGCCAGCGCATCGCGTGGTAATGGATAGCGGCGCGATGAAAGAAATTTTCGTCGGCTTCCAAGATGGGCGATTCGTGGATGCGCTGTCGCCGCTATCGAGCTGCGCCATCTCCGAGTATTTTGCGGCGCAGGGGATCACTCTGTGCGAGAAGCAGCACGCCGAAGCGGGGCTCGAGGCTTGTGACTGGATCACGGAAATCGGACGGCGGGTGGAGCGCGGTTACGTGCTCACGATCGACTATGGACATTCCGCGGCGGACCTGTTTGACGAGCACCACATGCGAGGGACGCTGCTTGCCTATCAAAACCATCGGGTCAGCGAAGATTTCTATGCTTTGCCGGGAGAGCAGGATTTGACGGCGCACGTCAATTTCACCGCGCTCGAATCCTGGGGAAAACGAGCGGGACTGAAGATAGCCGGCTTCACTTCACAGACTGCCTTTCTGATGGCGCTCGGGCAGAGAAATGAATTTGCGGACCTTTACGATGAGGGGCAAACCGAGGCAGAGCGTACGAAAGCGCGGCTGCAACTTAAGACGCTGATCCACCCCGAAGGAATGGGCGAACGATTCCAAGTCCTGCTCCAGCGAAAGGGCGTAGGTGCTTCGCAATTGACTGGGTTCGTAGGATTCCAAACAACCTAATTGGATGACAGTATCCGGCGAGAGAAATGTGCAACGGAGGGGAGCATAAAAAATTGAAAAGAATTTGCGACGCCGGAAACAAAAAGGCGGCAAGGCTGCCGCCGCAATCAGAGGAAATCCGCGAATGTTAACTTTTATGGCAAAACTGCAGCGCATTTACCGGCAATTGTTCCACTCGAGATCGCGCAGCCGGGAGGCCCTGCACATGCAAAACGGTTTCCATTACTGGGGAGGGTTTGGCCGCTTCAGGACAGGTTTTTCGCCGGAGGCGGGAGGGGGGATATTAGCCGCGGCGGGTTTGGCAGGTTCGTTGGTGGCGGGAGCGGCAACCGAGGTGCCGCCTTCGGAGTAGGCTTTCTTGAGGAAGGTTTCAGCGACGGCTTGAGCGCCGCCGGTGTCGTCGTTGGTTTGTTTCGCTTTGCTGTATTCGTTGACGGCGCGTTCGCGCTGGCCGAGCAAGTCAAAAATCTTGCCAAGATAGATGTGGCTCCAGACTTCGGTCCACTTTTCGGAGGGTTCGGGAACTGTCTGCGTGGCTTCGCGGAAGGAATTAGCGGCGGCCGTATAGTTTTTCTGGTAGAAGAAGGCTTCACCCATACGGAAATTGGCGAGGGGCCGGCCGGGCTGAATCGAGAGCGCGCGCTGATACTGCGTGACCGCGTCGTAAAAGCGGCCTTGCTCGGCGAGATCCTCGCCTCGAGCGATAGCAGCACGGGCACGGAGGGCAGTGCTTCCTTTGAGAATGACGTTATTGGGATCGATCTTGATGCCACCGGGTTTCGGGCGGCCAAATGTTTCCACTGTAAAGCCTGATTCCGTGCCGATGACGTCGACGGTTTTCTGCTCCGGATTTCCTTCCGTATCAATCCGTAAATCCACGGGCATGCGGAACGTGTCCAGCGGCTGCTTGATTTTGCCAACGACGCGAAATCCCTTGGGTGTGCGATAGACGACGTATTCGAGGGTGAATTCCGGCACGCCCGTTGAATTGAGCCATTGGGCGAAGAAGCCGCGCAGGTTTGGCGGTTCTTGCGGAGGCTTCGTGGCGGCCTGGGCGCGGCGCTCGGCAATTTTTTCAAAATCCTCGACACGCGCGCTGTGCTCCGCGAATTGGAAATAGAAGTCGTGCAAGGCGGCTTTGAAAGCGACATCGCCCATTTGCGCGCGAAGCATGTGAAAGAGCATGGCGCCTTTGTTCATCACCACGGAGCGGTAGTCCGGGGAGAAGGGAACCAGGCGCGCAGCCTGGCCGATGGGAGCGGCATCTTCATACATCAGGGCGCCAACGGCGAATTCGTCCACAACGCGGAGACCGGCCTCTTTACCTGCGTTTTGTTCGGCGTAAAGCGCCTCGGAATAACGCGCCAGACCGTCGCTGATCCAAACGTCGCCAGGAGTCGCCGGCAGAACCTGAACGCCCCACCATTGCGAGGCCACCAGCCGGGCGATGGTCCGGTCGCTGGCTTTGGGGTCCCAGATGCGCTGGCTGAGGAGCAATACTCCGGGGGCCGCGTAATCGCGCAGAGTTCCGTCAGGAATCTGGATCACAGCGAAAGTCGGGTCCGGGATCGGGCCATACAGGTCAGAGAAAATAATCGCCGAACGGGCGACGCTCGAAGCAAATTCCTGAGCATTCGCGGATGCGGCCCGCGGGGCATAGACGGCGACGTTGACGCCTTCGGCCTGCTTGGGATTGAGCTGGAGATGGCCGACGACGAAGGTCCCGTGTGGCGCGAGGTTCTTGCACTCGAAAGTGTAGAGGAGGCGATTGCCTTCGACGGCGTTCTTCCCGGCCATGGGCGTAGGGGCGGAGGCTTTGCCGGTGCCGGCGACAGCGAAGACGTCAGGAACGTTCAGGCGAAAAGTGGCGGTGTAGCGATTGGAGGGGTAATTGGTGAGTGGGAACCACCGCGCAGGAAGAAGCAGGTAAGCGCCGTCTTTGTTGATAAGGGCGGCACGCACACCGGGAATGGGACTGTTCTCATCATTCACGAGCAGACCGGCGTAGGTAAAGGTGAGGGTGACGTGGCCGTCGGTGGCCACGGGCGTGGGGAGATGGGCGATCACGATGAGCGAGTTTTGGTTATCGCGCTCGAAGGTGAGGGGCTTGCCGTCGGGACCTTTTACTTCCTTCACAATGAGATTTGGGTGTAGTTCGACGCGAACGGTGCTGGAGGCTTCCACGGCCTTGAAATCGATTTTAGAGGTGGCGGAGATCGATTGACCGATGGCGTCAAGCGTGGCGGAGACGTCGTAGTGTGCGGCAAGAAAATTCGCCGGCTGGGGAATCTGGGCGCGGAGCGGCACGACGTTGGAGAGAAAGATCAGCGCCAGGACAAAAATTGGACCGAAAAGTCTTCGACGAAGGGCCATCGGACCCCTTTCAAGTGTATTCAAAGCTGTAGCCAAGTACACCTATAGGATACCAAACCCATCAGTTCGCGTTGCTTTGGGCCGAGCTCAGGAGCCTGGCAATCTCATCCGCGGCCCGCTCAACGGCTCCCGGTGGCCCGAGGAGCCGCCGCACGTCTTCCAACCCACGGCACATCGTTTCGACGCGATTTTTGCCTTCTTGGGAGGAAGAGAGGAGCTTTTCGACTTCGGCGGCGAGGCGCTGGGACGTGAAATCGTTCTGGATCAATTCCGGCACGACGGCACGTCCGGCGATGAGATTTACCATGCTGAAGAATTTGGTGCGCACCAGCGGCTTTGCGAGGCGCGCCGTCAGAGGGGAAAGCCTGTAGACGACAATCATCGGCTTGCCGAGCAAGGCTGTCTCCACAGTAGCTGTGCCGCTGGAGACGATGGCAAGGTCCGCGGCAGCCAGGGCGTTGTAGGTGTCCCCCTCAATGAATTTGACCAGCGATTTTCCGGTGAACATAGATCTCAACGTTTCGGTATTCAACCCGGGCGCGACTGCGACTGCAAGGCCGAACCTGCCCGGCAAAATTCGTTCCAACTCGGCGAGCGCTTCTGCCAATACCGGAGCATGATGAGCAATTTCTCCGCGGCGGCTGCCGGGGAGAATCGTGATGAGAGGCTCTCCTTCTTCAAGACCGTATTTCTTGCAGAAAAATTCCCGCGTCATGGTGGGTTTCACGTTTCCCACGAGCGGGTGGCCGATGAATGTAACGGGCACGCCGGCATCGGCGTAAAATTTTTCTTCGAACGGAAAAATGCAGAGCGCTTTGGCAAAACGCCGGCGGACCAGGTTCACGCGCCAGGGCCGCCAGGCCCAGAATTGCGGGCAAATATAGTAGACGTTTCGAATGCCTCTGGGGCGGAGCTTGCGGGCGAGACGCAGATGAAAACCGGGGAAGTCCGTAAGGATGGCGAGGGGAGGGCGACGGCGCGCGGCTTCGTCGACGAGGCGGCGCATGGCGCGGAACAAGGAAGGCAAGCGCTTAAGCACTTCGGTGATCCCGACGACGGAAACCTCGGAATAATCGGTGATGATTTCGACGCCTGCCGCGCGCATCTGCGGGCCGCCCATGCCGAAAATGGCGACATCAAGGCGCTGTTTGAGGGCGGTGGCGAGGCGGGCGGCGTACATGTCTCCGGAAGCTTCGCCGGCGGAGAGAAGGAGCGGTAAGGGTGGCATGTCTTGGTGACGCAGAGATCAGTCGCTGGCCGGAGAGACGGAAGGTTCGGCCGAACGGTTGGAGTCGAACGGAAGATGCAGCTCCTGCTCCTTGTATTGCAGCTGGTAAAGGCGGTAGTAAATGCCGCGCTGGGCGAGAAGCTCCTGATGCGCGCCTTGCTCGCGCAAACGGCCCTTGTGAAACACGAGAATGCGGTCGGCGTGCTGAATGGTGCTGAGACGGTGCGCGATGACGAGAGCGGTCCGGCCGGAGAGCAAGCGGCCGAGGGCTTCGCGGATCAGCAACTCCGTTTTTGTGTCCACGCTCGAGGTGGCTTCGTCAAGGATGAGGAAGCGTGGATTGTGGGCGAGGGCGCGCGCGAAATTGATGAGCTGGCGCTGTCCGACCGAAAGCGTTGAGCCGCGCTCGTTAACGTTGCTGGCGACGCCCTCCGGTAGGGAGCGAATGAATTCGCCGAGCCCGATTTCGTCAACGGCGTGTTCGACTTTGGTGCGGTCGATGCCAGGGGTGCCGAGACGGATATTCGTTTCGATGGTGCCCGTGAAAAGAAAAGGATCCTGGAGAACGATGCCGAACTGGCGGCGGAGATCCTGTAGGTTAATAAGGCGGATGTCTTTGCCGTCGAGAAGGATTTGCCCGCGTTGGACGTCGTAGAAGCGGAGCAGAAGAGAGATCAGGGTAGTCTTGCCAGCGCCGGTGTGGCCGACGATGGCGAAGGTCTGGCCGGGCTCAACGCGGAAGGAGACATCGCGGAGGACCCAGTCTTCGTCGGCGAGTTCGGGGACGTTGTTCATTGCAGGGTTTGAAGGTACAAGCCCTGAATCCCGGCGGTAGCTGAACCAGACATTGCGGAATTCGATTTCGCCGCGCGGATGATCGAGCGGAATAGCATTGGGATCCGATTCGACGAGGACAGGCTCGTCGAGGAGCTTGAAGATGCGCTCGGAAGCGGCCATGGCGGACTGGAGAATGTTGAATTTTTCGCTGAGGTCCTGGATGGGGCGGAAGAAGCGCTGTGCGAACATGGTGAAGGCGGTGAGAACACCGAGAGTGAGCCCGCCGGAAAGAATGCGGTTGCCGCCGGACCAATAGATCAGAGCAATGGTAGCGAAGCTGAGGAACTCGACGGCTGGATAGAAGAGAGCGTAAGCGAGAATGGCATCGCGCCAGGCAAGCATGTTGTCGCGATTGCGCTTCTCGAATTCGTCCATGGCTTTGCGTTCGCGATTGAAGAGCTGGACGACGCTCATGCCGGAAATGTATTCCTGGAGAAAAGCGTTGATGCGTGCGATGGCGGTGCGGATGCGGCGGTTGGCATCGCGAACGAACTTGCGGAAAATCATGGTGACAATGAGGATGCCGGGAAGGACGGCGAGAGTGTCGAGCGCGAGGCGGCGGTCGATCTTGAAAAGCAGACCGGCCATGACGACGAGGAGGAAGAAATCGTTGATCATGGTGACGACGCCGGCGGCGAAGAGATCGTTGAGAGCGTCAACGTCGGTCGTTACGCGGGTGACCAGACGGCCGACGGGATTGCGGTCAAAGTAGCTCATCGGCAGACGCTGCATATGACCAAAAATCTCGCGGCGCATGTCGTACATGGTTTGCTGGCCGACGCGCTGCATGATGCGAATCTGGATGTACTGGGCGAGGAAGTCGAAAGCAAGGACGCCTAGCAAGAGAAGGCTGAGCCAGCCGATGCCCGTCCACGCCGACGCTTCCGTTATCGCCCCTTTTAGTTCGGGGACAAAGTAGCTGTCAATGCCCTTGCGAAAGATCAGCGGCGGTGCGAGTTCAAGCGGGGTCACGATGGCTACCATGACAAGCGCCAGGGCCACGCGCCATTTGTACGGCTTCATGTATTGAAGAAGCCGGCGCATCAAGCGCGAATCGTACGCCTTGCCGAGGGCCTCTTCTTCGTGCAGGTTGCTCATGCGCGTTCGAGCTCTTCTTCCAGCAACTGTTTCTGATACAAATCCGCGTAGTACCCGCCGCGAGCGAGGAGTTCGTCATGCGTGCCGCACTCGGCAATGGCGCCTTCGACCAGGACAACGATCTGGTCGGCGTCGCGGACAGTGGAGGTGCGATGGGAAATGAGAATCGTGGTGCGGCCCTGCATGACGCCGCGCAGGCCGCTGAGGATGCGCTCTTCGGTTTGCGTGTCCACGGCGGAAAGGGAATCGTCGAGGATGAGAATGCGCGGATCGCGGACGACGGCACGGGCAATGGCGGCGCGCTGTTTTTGGCCGCCGGAGAGCGTGATGCCACGCTCGCCGACCATGGTTTCGTAGGTTTTGCCGAAGTCCTGAACATCACCGTGAAGGCTGGCAATTTCGGCGGCTTCGCGCACGCGCTGCTCGTCATATTCGGGAAGGCCGAAGGCGATGTTGCCACCGACAGTTTCGCCGAAGAGGTAGGTATCCTGCGGAACGAAACCGATAGATTGGCGCAACGTCGTGAGAGGCCACTCGCGGATCGGCAGGCCGTCGATCAAAACACAGTCGTCGGGTGCTTCCCAAAGACGAGCGATAAGAGCGGCGAGGGTGGTCTTGCCGCTGCCAGTGGGGCCGACAATAGCGAGCGTGGAGCCGGCAGGAACTTTCAAATGAATGTCGCGCAGAACGGGGTGAGGGCCGCTGCCGTTGGATTTGGAGGCCCCATTCGATTTGGCGGCGCCGTTCGAGCTGGCTCCGGAAAGCGTAGTTGGGTAAGTGAAAGTGAGATGGCGGAATTCGATTTCGCCACGCGGCTTGGTGCCTTCAGGGACTGTGGCGTTGCGATCATCAATATTCGGCGTGGCAGTGAGAATGTAATTCAGCCGGCCCATGGAAGCAGCCCCACGCTGAAAGATGTTGGTGACCCATCCGAGAGCGATCATGGGCCAGACGAGCAAGGCGAGGTAGCCATTGAAGGCGATGAGCGCGCCGAGAGAGATCTGGCCGCGAAAAAGCTGGTGGCCGCCCTGCCAAAGCACGATTAGAAACGTTGTACCGATGAGGGCCTGAAGCGAAGGCATGAACATGCTCCAGGTGCGGATGAGTTTGATGTTGCGGGAGACGTACTCGCGATTGGGCTCGTCGAAGCCGCGGATTTCCGCTTGTTCCTGGGCATAGGCGCGCACGACACGCACGCCGGAAAGATTTTCCTGGACGCGGGCGGTGAGCGTGGCGAGAGCAGCCTGGATTTGTTCGTACAGTTCGTGGATGGTCTTGCCGAAGAACCAGACGGCGACGGCTACCACCGGGGCAGGGAGCAGAACCCACAGCGTGAGAGATGGCGAGAGCGCGACCATGACGAGGATGGCCATGATCATGGTGATGATGGTCGTGGCGCTGTACATGATGCCAGGCCCGAGAACCATGCGGACGGCGTTGAGGTCGTTGGTGGCGCGGGACATCAGTTCGCCGGTGCGATTGCGTACATAGAATTCAGGTTCAAGGATCAGGAGGCGCTTGAGGAGATCATTGCGGATGTCGAATTCGATATCGCGGGAGACACCGATGAGCGTCCAGCGCGCGGAGAAAGAAAGGAGGCCTTTGATGGCAACGCAGAGAACGACGATGAGGCAATAGATGCCCAAGGTGCGGCGGCTATTCGGTGCGTAATAGGGAATGGAACTGCTGAGCCTCGACCCCTTCAGGCCAAGGACAAGCGGAGTTGAGGTTGGCGAGGAGTGTTCAAAAGGAACCGGGTTGCCGGCGAGCGTGTCCGTCATGACGCCGGTGGCGAGCGGTAGGACGTTGCCGACGATGCCCATCAGGAGGACGGTGAGCAAACCGAAAATAATCCCGCCGGTGTAGCGGCGGAGGTACGGGACCAAGCCGCGCAAGTCTTTGTCTGGAGCAGCATCCAAGACGCCCGGCGACGGCCGATTCTTAGTGGCAGATGGGGCGGCGCTCATCGCAGCACGGACCTCGCATCTTGCATGGAGGGTGACTCGGGGAGGAAATGCTCGTAGGTCCGGTCGAGCGACTGGTAACGTTTTGTCGCCGGATTCCAGCGCACGCCGATGGGCAATACGTGCGAGTCGGTGGGGCCCTTGAGCGGCGTGAAATAGAGTTGCAGGCCCTTTTCGGCGTTTTGCTCGTATTGCAGCCGCCAGCCGGTTACGGGCGCGAGCGGAGTCAAACCGAGAAAACCCTTTTGATTTTTGAGGTGCTCATCGCAGCGCAGGACTTCCGCCCATTTGCCGTCGGTATTTTCCGCCACGACTACGCGGGTGACGATTGTCCCCGGCAGATTGTTGGTTGGGGTCTTTGGCACGACGTTGGCCACCAGAAATTGCTGCTTGCCGTTTTTCGCGAGGTCTCCGAACGCCAGCACCTGCGATTCGCTGCCCAGCAGCGAAGTTGCCGCCAACTGAACCTCTTCAGGTACGGCCGGCTCGGCGGGCTTGGTTTCCGCTTGCGACGGAGACTTGGGCGCATCCGCACCGCACCCGCCCAGAAGGATAGCCGTGACCAGGATACCGAGCGAAAATTTCAGGGGGATTCTCCACCTGCGGGCTGCGCCAACACCAAGGCCCTCATTGAAGAAGGACGGAGCGTTGCCCGCCTCGTTAGCACACCAACAGTCACTTTGTGAAAGTTTCTCCATCAGTGATTTGAACCGTGGGCGCGAATTCCAAGATCTGCCCGGGCTTCCTATCTTTCCGCGGTGCGCAGGGCGCTTTCCTCAGCCTCGGCACATCCGGTTCCACTCCAGCCTGGGCCTGCTACAGCAATTCTATCTGTTGGCCGCCTTTCGTGGAAGGACTCTGCGAAGGGGTTTGCCCAAATCTTGAATGCGCTAACGCTGAGCCGCAATAGCGTCCAGCCGGGCTTCAAAATTCTCCTCGCCTTCAGACCAAAGTTCGCTACGTTCCACGGGCAATGCTCGCTCGACGGCCTCTACCCAATGGAACAATTGTTGGATGTTTTCACGGGTCTTGGCGTGATATTCCTTCAAGTTGTCTCTCACGGCCATCCATTGGCGGAAGGTATGTTCGATCGGATGATCCGAGGAGTTGAATGGATTCGAGGCGGCTCCCGGGGCGAGCAGGCCCCCGTGACCGGTGAAAAAGTGCTCGAAGCCGAGGTCGGCCATGAAGTGACCTGAGGTGGCTGCAAGGCCGCCGTCGTACTCGAGGCCATGACACGCCAGCATTAAAGGCTCCGGCTTGTGCTGCCACTTCAGGCTTTCGATATCGAAGCTCCACAAGTCCCATTTGGCGCTAGCGATATAGGCAGTGTCAGCGTTCAGGTTTTGCACCGCCAGGGCGGCAACTTCCGCAGGTCCCATTTTCAGTGGACGCAGGTCCCACTCCGCCACAGGGATTTCCGTGGGATCCACGGCCTGTACGGTCAGCTCGGTAAAAGTGTTCTGCGTGGCCGAAAGCGGCGCGGTCGTGAGGAACCGGGCGAATTCGGCAATCATTGTTTCAAGGGAAAAATCGCGCGTCCACACGCGCAAGTAAGCATGATTGGCCATGGTGCTTGGAACCTCCCGGATTATACCGGGCTGGCCGAGAAGTAGCGAATGGGCACCTTAACAGGCGGCCTCGCTTCGCTCGGGATGAAAGTTAAGAGACTTTTTCAGGTTCCGGTGTTGGCGGACTTCGCTCGTTCGGGGGGCTCCGCCGGCGGCGTAAAACTTTGCGCCATTTCACGAAGGCGATCGCGGAGGGATTCTCCTACGCCGGCAAATACCTGGGCACAAGCTTGGCGAAGTTTTTCTTCGGCTGTAGCGGCGACTCCGGAAATCATTTCGCGCGACTGGTGGTCGAGCGAGGCAACTGTCGCGAGCATCCACTGGTTTGAAACATTTTCGAGGCGGCTCTTGTACTGCTCGGCGGCTTGTTCGCCGATGTGGCCGTAGATATTGTGCATTTCTTGCTGGTGGGCAACGGTCATGGCTTTCCAGGAGTCGAGAAGCGGACCAAAGCCTTCGGAGACTTTCTTCTGGGCCTCAGCTACACCTGCTTCGAGCGCTCCACCCATGGAGGATTGGAAACGACGCAGGAAAGCCTGCTGTTCGGCGTTGGTCTGCTGCGCCCACTCCATGCGCGTTGCGTCCAGGTGCTGACGAGCGCTATCAGTAGAGCGCCGCAGTTCTTCGTTGAATCCATCGAGTTCGTGGCGGCCGGTGCGCTGAACCTCATCTGTGAACGCCGCCGCAGTCGTGTCCGCGGCTTCGGCGAAGAGAGCTCGCGCGCGCTCGAACGAATCGCGCACCACTTCTTCCATCTGGGTTTGCGTATGGCCCACGAAGCTGCGGCTTGAATGATCCAGCTCACTGGCGAAGACGCTGGAGATTTCTCCTGCCTTTTCGCGCAACTGGTTTCCGGCGTGCTCAATGGTTCTTTCCGTCAGACTCTGAATCTGCGTCTGCGCTTTCTTTTCGTACCATTCCGCAGATTTCAGGAGCTCCTCGACCATCTGGTGCTTCAAATCGGCGGCTCTTCCTTCAAGTTCCGTCAAGTTGCGCCCGATGATGGTTTGTGAGGAATCCTGCAGGATTTGTTCGACGCTGCCCAGATTCTCCCGGAAGCGCGCTAGTGATTCGGCGAAGGCTTCGTCCGCCGAATTGCGGATACGGTCCTGCTGCATCGTCAGGGCGGCATCCAGCAGCGAACGCCCTCCGGCCAGACGGTGAACCGCCTCTTCGGCGCGGGTGACGTGGGGCTGCGCCATTTCGGTGATTTGCCGGTCAAATTGCGCCACAGCCTGATGGCTCGCTTCTTCAAATGTTGCCCGAACTTTTGCGTTGATCTCTTCCAGGATGGCTTCGGAGCGGCGCTGGATTTCCTCGCGGTGCGGGTTCAAAACATTTTCGAGATGCGATTGGAATCCCGCCAGCGCCTGGTGCTGAACGTTTTCAAGCTGCGCCGAATGCTGCTCAAGACGCCGGCCCGTCTCTCCGGCAGCCGCCAGTACGGACTCAAGCCGTTGCGTCTGCTCCTGCAATGTGTCCCGTAACGCAGCCATTCGCTGCTCTGTGTCCGTCGCCGCACTCGTTGCCGAATCGCGTGCCGCCGCGGCATGGCGCGTCATCTCATCCTGAAGCTGATCCATCCATCCCCGAGCATGCGCGTTCAATCCACCGGCGGCGCGGTCCTGAGCCTCTGCGAGGGTGCTCTCGATCGCGGTCTGCCACCGTGCCTGTGCAGCTTCCAATTCGCTCGCAAGGTCGACGAGCGCAGACGATTGCGCGGAGGCGAGAGCCGCTGTTACCTGTTGCTGAATTTCATGGGCTGCGGCGATCAGCGCCTCACGCTGGCCGGCAGTGGTTTGTTCCTGCAGCCGCGCGGATTCTTCAAGCGCTTTTGCCGCGGACTCTGCTTGCGCCGCAATTCGCGCTTGCGTTAGCTCCGCTTGCGTCTTCAACCGTGTTGTGGCGTATTCCCCCCGTTCAGCTGCCTTTCGCAGTGCGTCGGTCATGCTTTCCAGTTGCTGCGCATGTTCATTTCGCTGCGCTGCGCCTTCGCGGGAAAGGCTTGCCGTCAAATCACGCGTGAGTTGTTCGAGCTGCGGCGCCAGCCAACGAGGCAATTCGGTTCGCAGCGCCTCGGCCGCAGCAGCATGGGCCGTGCGCGAATGTTCATCCGTCTCGTGCCGGAATTTTTCGACGGCCTGAGCAGTCTCATTTGCGATTTCCGCACGGCCGGCGGCAAACTTCTGTTCCCACTGCTCGAACGAGAGCCGGCGCTCCGCGGACACTGCTTGCGAAGCTGCTTCCCGTGTGGCCGCCTGGATTTGCTGCTTGGCATCAGCCACCAGGCGAGCGACCTGCCGCGCCAGTTGGAGCGAGGCATCCGTAGTGCTCGCCGGAGAAGGAAAGACTCTCAGGTTGTCGGCGCCCGCAGACGGCGGAACTTCCGCTTCGTCCAAATGGATGGTGGTTTCCGACTCAACCGATGGCGGTAGCAATTGCGAGGTTTCCGGCGGCGCATCCAGCTTCATCGCGACGTGGGTCAGTTCGGGGAAAGCGGTCCAGTCTTCCGGGGGAAACGCGATGCCCCAGGCATTGCCGGAGACTTCCAGCTCCAATGCGACCTGAAAAAGCTGCCGTACGGTTCGCGGCCTTTGAATCCAAGCCACACGCCCCCGAACCGTCCGGGGAGGTTGACCCGATTCCGGGTGGGGGATTTCCATCGTCACCCACATGTTTTTCAGGACGTAGTGTTTGGACTGGTAGCGGCAGCCGTGGCAATTGATGATCAGAGAGGACGTTCGTTCGACGAACGGACGCCCGAGCGCATCCACACCTGTCACCACTAGAGGAACGGCCTGAACAATGCGCGTGCTGCGGCGCTTCCTTAGTTCCGTGCTGGCGTTGTTAGCACTTTCAGACACCATTTCCATTGTCTCGTCGGCAAAATTGCCGCCAGAATCGTTCATACAGACCGCCGCTATCCCTCAGTATTCTAAAATTTCGCGCAGACGAATGAAATCGCTGCATCTACTTCATTGCGTCACTTTGCGGAGTGCCTTCCGAGGTTGGCCTGCGGTGCGTGCCCGTTAGGAACATCCATGCTTCCTTTGCTACCCAGATTGGCCCAACCAGCAAATAAATCGGTCCCTGGAAAAACGCCGGATGGTTGCCTTCAATCCGGTGTCCGAGAAAGAGGAACACCCACCCTCCAAGAAAAAATCCTGCACCCCAAATCCATTTCATGAAGATGAAAAGGATAAGGCCAGCAAAAATCATCGGGATACCAACGCCATGCAGGAATTTGTTCCAGCCGGATTCGTGCTCGTGATCGTACTGCTTCATGTAGTGCGCCAGGCTCGGCATAGCGCACCTCCTGTCAGCCATCCAGTGGCCGCCCAAGGTTTGGTGGGAGGACAGCCACCGTGGGACTGAAACTCTATACCGAAATGGCGCGATTTGCCAGAGCGTCCTGATGGTACTAAGAGTCATGCAGCTGTATGACTATTGTGTGGGCAAACTGGGTTGCGGTCTCCGATGCGAGTTTTGGGCGCATTTGAGAGATTGAGGTGAAAAAAAGCCTACAGATCCCGGCGTCCTTCCATGGCCTTCAGCATGGTGACTTCGTCGGCATACTCCAAGTCCGCACCTACGGGAATTCCGACGCCGATTCGAGTGACGCGGACACCCAGCGGCTTCAAGAGTTTTGAAATGTACACGGCGGTGGCTTCGCCTTCGGCGGTGGGATTTGTGGCGATGATGATTTCTTCGACGGCGCCGCCTTTCAGGCGCTCGATCAGCGATTTGATGTGCAGCTGTTCCGGCCCACGGCCAGAAAGCGGAGAGAGCGAGCCGCCAAGCACGTGGTACATGCCGCTGTAGGTACGCGTTTTTTCAATGGCCATGATGTTGTGGGCTTCTTCGACGACGCAAATGGTCTTTTTGCTGCGCGTGGGCCCCACGCAATACAGGCAAGGATCAGAATCCGTGATGTTGTGGCAGACGGTGCAGGCGCGGATTTTTTCCTTGGCGTCGCGAATGGCGTCCGCCAGGGCCAGGGCATCCTCGGGAGCCGCCCTCAGTAAATGAAACGCCAGGCGTTGCGCGGTCTTCTGGCCAATTCCGGGGAGATGCTTCAGTTCATCAATGAGTCGTTCGACGGGAGCGGCAAAATCAGGCATGCAGCATGTGTAGCATAGCGGCACGTATCAGCGCAAACCGCGTTTCTGGCGGCTGTTAAGCGACAAATTCCTACGGTAGCGGCGAAAACAAGAATTGGAGCGCCTTCGCCAGCCGACCTGCCCACCACTTCTCCGTGTGTCCGGCGCCCTCCTGGACAACGACACAGAGTCGGTCATCTCCAAGACCGGCCCTGCAGCCAGCCGGCAGGAGGATGCGCAAGCTGAGAGGTGCCGCGAATCCTTTGCTTACAAACGGAACGATTTCCAAATTTCCTGTACTTGTGCACTTTGGAGTTTGCGCAGAAGCAGCGCTCGCAAATGAAGCTGTCAGGAGCAAGCCGAGGAAGGCGACGGGAATTCGACTTTCTCTCATTCTGCTGCTCCACATTTTTTTGTATTCGCCGCAAAGCCAAGCGCATTCTATCAAATACAATTTGAGTGAATCATACGCCGTTCAATTGATAGACGCCTGGAAGAACGACTTGCTACCCAAGATCACGATACATCACGAATGCGTCGACATAGCCCAGCGTTGGATGGAGGAACGCTTTCGGAAGTGTCCCGACAATCTCAAATTCAAAACTTTGCCACAACCTTACGGCGCGCGTATTGGTGCTGATCACGAAATTGAACTGCATTGCGCGAAAGCTGCGACTGCGGGCGCGGCCTAGAGAATGCTCACACATCGCGCGTGCCACGCCGCGGCCGGTTGCGGTGAAGGCTGTCATGTACCCGCAATTTGCAACATGCCCACCGCCACCTTGCTGATTGGGCTGCAGAAAATACGTGCCGACAATTTCGCCGTTCTCATCCGCAACGAAGACCTCGTGTTCAGCAGAAAGCCAGTAGGCAAGCGCGCTTGCTTTGTCCATATCGCGCTGGAGGGTATAAGTCTCGCCCGCGCGGATGATGGGCTCCATGATGGCCCAGATGGCGTCCTTGTCCCTGTCGGTCGCGGGGCGAATCAGCATTCTCGTAGTTTGCCACGATTGCTCTTAAACGCAGGCGGGCTCCCCGATTGAATCGAGGAGCCCGCCTTAAGTGGTGATTAGAATTGTTTAGTTTTCGAGCTGCGTCTGGAAAACTTCGCCGGGGAGCACAAATCTCGCGGGAGCAACGGCGGACTCCACACGCGAAAGGTTGACGGGTTTGCGATCCCGGTGAGCGGACAGATTAACAGGCAGCCGCTCCTGATTCTGTGGAAGAGAGGCGGTTTCATCTGCGCGGAGGCGCTCCATCTTGATACCCAGTGAACGCTCGAGTTGGAAGAGTTCAGAGCGCTGCTCCTTGACGAAGAGCGTGGAAGCCACGCCGTGGCCGCCGTTGCGCCCGGTTCGCCCAACGCGATGGATGAAATTCTCCGCGACTTCGGGCAGATCGTAGTTGATGACGTGCGCGATGTCCTGCACGTGAATGCCGCGGGAGGCCAGGTCAGTGGCTACGAGGACGCGGAAGCGCCCTTGCTGGAAACCGGTGAGCGCTGTGGTGCGCTGCGATTGCGAGCGGTCGCCATGGATCATGGCGGCAGAGAAGCCCTTGCGATTCAAGCTTTCGGCAATGCGCTCAGTGCCGCGCTTGGTTCGCGCGAACACCAGGCACTTGCCCTTTTCCTTGGTCAGCAAGCGCTGGAGCATTTCCTGCTTGCGGTCCATGGCAACTTCGAAGGCTTGGATGCGGACGTTTTCCGATGGCTTCGAGGTCGAGCCGAAAGAAAGACGCACGGCATTGCGAAGATAATCCTTCACGATGCGGGTCATATCGCCTTCCATTGTTGCGGAGAAACACATGGTCTGCCGCTCTTTCGGAAGGATGGAGACGATTCGCTTGATGGCGGGAAGGAAGCCCATGTCCAGCATGCGATCGGCTTCGTCGAGGATGAGAATACGCAGGGCGTTAAAGTGGAAGAGCCTGCGGTCGAGATAATCTTCGAGACGCCCTGGAGTCGCTACCACGAGACGCGCTCCCTTGCGAATGGCCTGGAGCTGTGCGCCCTCGGATAGGCCCCCGACAACCAATGCTGCGGGAAGAAGTTGCTTGCCGCGCAAGGCGTTATATTGATCCACGACCTGCATGGCCAATTCGCGCGTTGGCACCAAAACCAGCGCGGCGATTCCCGGAGTCTTATCCTTCAGCAACTTTTCGATCACAGGGATCAGAAAGGCCAGCGTCTTGCCGGTTCCTGTCTGCGCCGTCGCGAGCACGTCTCTGCCTTCCAGAGCTTGCGGGATGGCCGCGGCCTGTACCGGCGTTGGCGCGGTAAACCGCGCCGCTGCCAATCGCTCCTTCACATAGGGAGAAATCAGCATTTCGGAAAAACGCACAGAGGCGGTTTCCGCCAGAGGCTCTTGAGTGCACTCCGGATTCACTTCTGAAACATTCAACATTCAATATTACTTTCTTACTGGCAGAAGCCGTCGCGGTGCGCACACAAATTCTTGGGCGGCCGGCGGCTTGCTTTGCCAGTCTTGTTTTAGATTACGCGTAAAACTTACGGAGGAAACTGGAGGCGGGAGTCTCAGATCAAGAACTGCACCGGAGGGACCGCACAACACAACCGAGGTAATAAGCGCAAACGCAGTATAGCACACTTTGGTGCAG